>Ga0255052_10000783_pt1 | contig 25063 bp, 19 predicted proteins | sample JV7_2_21_MG_FD_188632 | JGI IMG/M metagenome (GOLD analysis project Ga0255052, IMG submission 188632) | Seawater microbial communities from Jervis Inlet, British Columbia, Canada - JV7_2_21 | ecosystem: Environmental > Aquatic > Marine > Inlet | place: Canada: British Columbia | collected...
AAGCCCTATTATATGAGCGAAGATCAACAGTCATTTGTACCTTGGGGTTACCCCGTTTTCAGGCATGAGAAATCGCTGATTACGCGGCGCTTCTTTCCGGATGAGGCAGCCATAGCGGAGATAACCGGCTTCGTTCAGGAAAAAGGCGGGCGTGAGTACTTCGACGATTGCGGTTGGCAGGACGATTTGTCCGGCAGATTCGAATACCTGGCAGGGCGAGAGCGGTTTCCGGGAACGCTGGAAAGTGAAGGGCGGTACAGAGAACGCGTGAGGCATGAAGTCCTGGAATCGAAACAACAACTCGAGATCAAGTTATGCAAGAAAATCAAATACTTATCATGGCCCGGAGGCGGTGTTAACGAGGTTGCTGCAAAGCTTGCGGCTGCGGCAGGTTACCGTAGCTGCACGCTGTCATCGTGGCAAAAGCCGGACTTCAGGAATCTCCCGGGGGCAGACCCGTCGGGGATCAAAAGGGTCTCGGGCCACAGCGCCGTGTATTGGCGGGGAGACCGGATCGCTGATGGTGGCTCCTGGTGGGTCATGCGGCGGGTCCTGCAACACCAGGGCTCGCTCGCGAGTCGCCTCTCGATGCGGGTGCGCAAACTTGCGTGGATTGCAGGCATCAATAAGAAGGACCGGGCTCGACTCACGTCCGGCTCATCTTCATCGTCTGCGGGACACCACCGGTGACCGATACATCCGCACCTGTCTTCATTATCGGAGGATCCCGTACCGGCTCCGAGATGCTCAAGACGATGCTTTCGGCCAGTGCGGAACTCGATTTCGTCGACGAGCTATTCCTGTATTGCCCGAGATGGTTGCACAAGGACCTTGCTTCGAATATCAGTCAACATGTCGGCAGTTTGAGTGAGCCTGGCGCGAGGGACGCGCTGATCAAACTGCTGTACTCAGGCATTCCGTACGGTTGGTTCTGGGCGAATGCGTCCAATCAACTGAGCAGGGACATGTTGGAGCACGAGTTGGCGGATTCTGATCTGGATATGCGAGAGTTGTTCAGGGCCATTATGGTCGTACACGCGAGTATGCATGGCAAGATGGGGACCGGCGCGAAGTTCCCTTTGCATTTCTCATCGGCCGGAAGACTGCTCGAGTGGTTTCCGAATTGCAGAATTATCCAGGCGACAAGGAATCCGAAGGCTGTTTATGCATCACAGTCCGCAAAGTACCTGACGAACGATCAAAGCACCGTGTCAAAGTCATTGTCACGTTTCCAGCAATTCGTTCACATCAACATCCAAACGACGTGGACAGCTCGAATTCATGAACGGCTGGCCGGGAATGAAAACTATCGACTTGTAAGGTATGAGGACATGGTACTGAGTCCGCGAGAGCAGCTCGTCAAGCTTTGCGAATTCCTTGCAGTCGATTTCGACGAAAATATGCTTCGACCGAAGCAATATGGCTCGTCGTTTAATGAGATAGCTGGTGGTCAGGGCGTCAGCCGGAGTTCGCTTGAGCGCTGGCGTACGAGTACAAGCTCGATGTCACAGTGTCTGATGGACCTGTTGCATGGCCGGGCGTATCGCATCCTGGGCTACGACGAGCGGTGCCTATGAGTCCCGTCCAGCTGGACAAGCTGCTGCACTATGAGCAGCGCGTGAACGATCGGCAAGGGACTTCGCCGGCGCCGAAGATTTTGGAGGAACTTCTGCCGGAGAGTGGCGTTTCCCGGCCACTCGCCTGGACAATCACGCCGTCGGACTCGGCGACAGTGTTTGCGGCAGATTCGGGACTTGAGAACGAAATCCGGGCGCAACTTGCGCATGACGGCGCTACGATCATCCCCGTGCACCCGCTCGATCAAGGAAGGTTCGCGTCGGAATCTATCATTTACAGTGGCCACATCAGGTTCAGTGCGTCGTACAGGACCGTTTTCTATGAACCGGAGCGGGGCGGCCCATTCTCGGAATGGATCCCCGAATCAATGGCGCTCATGCTCAAGCTCCACCTCAATAAGCCTCTGCCGGGAATACCGGGCGATCGCCGCCTGACCGGGAAGATCATCGAAAAGTGCGTGAGCCTCAGTGGCGTCATGCCCAAAGCGGTCGCGGAGGAGCCCATGGGCGAAGATCTCAAGATTGTCCCGGAGACTTTCGGGATTACTCGCGGTGATTGCGGCGTCATTCTGCGGCTGCTGCCCACGACGGGATTGATACCGGTCTTTGCGCTGTACTCCAGAGATCAAACAAGACCCGAGAAGGACCCCGTGATCGCAAGCCTGTTGAGTGAGATGTATGGTGGCGACAGCAGCGAAGCGGCGAGACAATTCGGAAGCACATTCGCGCGTCCGCTCATCCGTTCCCTGATTGCAGGGTTTCGCGCAGGTTTTTCGCTCGAGATGCACGCGCAAAACACGCTGATCCGTCCGGGCGAAAACAGGATTATTGATCGCGTCTACTTTCGCGACATCGAGGGCGCGATCCTGTTCAATGATTTTCGTGTTCAGCGAGGCCTCGAGCCACTCTTGCCAGACTCTGAGGCCGTATCGGATTCCTACTCCGATGCTCCGATACAGACATTTTACAATCGCAATGTTGATCATGACCTGGGACGGATATTCACGGGCGCACTGAACGCTTTGGACGGCACCGGGTACTTCGGTGGATCCGAGCGTCGTCTCGCGGTTCGATCGATTCGACAGACTGTGCGAGCAGCCGTCGCCGAAGGGCAATTGGCGGGGATAGACCGTTTCGGCAGGTATCTGCCGTTTTCCAGGGCGCCCTGGGGCAATGGACTGAGACCGGGACACTACTTCAGGACACAATACCGGTAAACCTCGCTAATCCTGTGGTCCGGGAACTGGCCGGCGCCTCAGGAATTTCCGTAACTACCCGAATAGGGTAGTCCGTGGACTGTCCGAACCAAACCGCTGAGCGGTTTCCAATAGGCATTGCGATACACGAAGTCGATTCCGGACGAAACGAGCGGGGCGGTCGTTTTTTCTTGTAAAGCTTTGAAACTAAAAAGATTTTCTTGAAAATCGTCGCCATACTGTGAGATGTAACGGTCAAACAGATCGGTCCTGATCCACTGATACAACTCCTTGTCGAGGCCGTTTCGTTCCGACAGTTCTTCCAGAAAACGCGGTGGCACTTCGACTTTGGCGCGTGCGCGGGCCTCGTTTTTCTTCTGGTAAAGGAACGATTCAGGCGGTAACTGCAATACTCCGGCCAACAGCACCAGGAACTCGTCGAACTGCTCTACCGTACCTGCCAGCAAGTACTTTTCGGCGATGATTTTCTTGGCGAGATCCAGATCCTCGGAGCCCGCAATCTTCTTGACCTGGAAGTTCGAAGCAGTGTGATGGGCCAGGAACTCCCCGGGCTCGACGTCCTTGTGCATTCGACCGACCCAGAATCGGTATTGAGAAACGGCTCGTGCAATGGGCTCACGAACCTGCGTTATGAACTGAATGCGGGACCCAAGCTGGTGGAGTTCACCGTGCGGAACAACGGCATGCCCACTGATGCACTCGAGGAACGGATTCATTCGCCGGAACGCGCTTAAATCACGTAAGGTCAGATAGGGTCCGGCATCGGCATACAGTGGTCGAACTGCGCCGAACCGCAGCAGGAATATACGCCGAAGAATATGGATGAGTGTAGTTCCCGCCGCTTTTTCTATATGGCTGAATGCCAGGATCTCTTGCAGAGTGCTCGTCTCCGTTGTGAATTGATCGACTGGCAGATCCAGGCTTGGCGGTCGTAGCTGCTACTCGCTGCTTAAGACGGGTGGTTTCGGGCGCTTGGTGTCTGGTATTACAGCAGTGTCCCTTAGCAGGACAATACCGTCGCCAGCCTCCAGAGTGACCTGATCAGCTACTCTACCATTGTTGACCACGGGATCCTGTCGGCCATCGATTCGCGTCAGTCCACTTTCCAGCGACACGGTTACACGGCCGTTCTGATAGGGATTGACAAGCACAACGGCATTCTCGAAATCCCGCCGGTAAACGCCCGACTGCCACGAATTATCAGGCGGTAGCGAAACCGCAAGCCCCATCCATCGAGTGGTAGCAGTACCGGCCAAATCAAACTCGTCAAACCACTCGACAGTACCCTTGCGGAATCCGTCTTCCGGGGAATAATCGAAATAGCCATCGGCCATCAGGCAAGTCGCGAAGGAGTAGCGAAAGAACTGATAGTTGTTCGGTGGCCCCTTGACATCAAAAAGTACGAATTTCGGCTCGACGAAATAGCCCATCGACCGTCGATACCATGTGTAGATCTCCTGCCAGTTATTCTGGGCGCCTGTCCAGCTCATTCTGTATTCGATATACCCACCGTTCGCGCCTTCGTAAGGACCAAGATTCTCATTGCGTTTGCCGTTGTCATCGTAGAGGAACCAATCGAAGTTAACGAGTATCAAGGTGTCTGGCGTCAATTGTCGAATAGCGTCCCAATAAGCACGATTGCCGCGCCGATACGCCGCGTTGTGTTCCTCCTCAGAAACCTGGCCGCCACTGAAATCGGCGGAAGGACCACCTTTCCATTTTGGTCTCCAATTCGTGAGGTCCATGTACCAACCATCCCAGACAGGATCTTTCATGAACAAATCATAATCGAACTGGGCCCGCCATTGCGGCCAGCGCTGTCCGTTTGCATCGGGCTTTACGTACTCAGTCAGGTTTGCGCGATCGTTATTGACCCAGGTCGAAATTCGATTACCGTTTGCGTCGCGCGCCCACCAGTCAAATGCATTTGTGCCGTTGGGACCTTTTCCCGCATTCAATTTGTTGCGCTGCGGTGTATCGTAGTAGGTATCAGTTAAAGGTACCTCGGCTATGTTCTTATACTTGGCGATGACAATATCCGGATTATGCGCCTTGATATCCCTCGCGTAATCCACCAGGGTCGGTGTGGCTCGGCTGATCACGACGAAATCGAGTTTAGCGATTTCCGCCCTATAGTCGGCATTGCTCAGGTTGCCCTCGTAAGGGGATTTCCCGATCTGCATTCCGCCCAGTTTCGGGAATTCCTGTTTCGTTTCCGCCGCGCATGCGGTTCGAATGTCTGCGCCCGCGCAGATCGCGAATGTTGCGACAGTGAATATGGAAATATTTCTGAATGTTCGTGCTCGGTTATGCAATTTCCCTATCTCCAAATAAGCGTCCGGTTCAGCGAATCGCACCAGCGGATCGAGCAGTCGCAGGGCGAGGCGAGCTAAGGCTACCCCGATTCAAAAACCCGAAACTGTGACGCAGTTCACGAGTCTGAGTGAGACTGACTTCACAACAAGAATAATACTCCGGGCCTGATGTTATGACGAATCGGGCCGATCCTGCGAATCAGGAATTGCCTGAAAATGCAGGAATCCGCACGTCCGCGCGTGCAGCACCCACGATTCGCAAGGTCACCTGCTCTTTTTTTTCAGGTGCTCGATCAATTCGGCTCGTACTTCAGGGTCAGGAATCCCGGGGAAACTCATCGTGGTCCCGGGCACGACCGACTGTGGGTTTGCCAGGAACTCGCCGAGCTTTTGCGCGGTCCAGCGGATACCGGAGCTTCGGAGCGCAGTCGAGTACTCAAAATCCCGCGCGGAAGCAGACTTGCGGTCGAATACGCCCTGCAGATCGGGGCCAATTCTGTGTGACTCGCCGTCGCCGATCGCGTGGCAGCCCGCGCAATACAGGGTAAATGCACTGGCCAGCCGTTCGTCCAGAATTGGTTGCAGGACGAGCAGGTTCGACCGGTCGGTCCACAGGACGATTCGCCCCGCGGGTCCGAGCGACAAATCACGTACACGTGTGCCGACGTCTATCGCCTCGGTGAAAACTACGCGCCCTTCTACGATTCGCGTGCGGAACAGTTTTTTCTCCCGAAGTGAGGCTATCAGCAGGTCTCCCTTCCACAATGGAATCGCGTCACCCTCGATTCGGACGAGATTCGAGATCCCGATCGACGGTAGCCAGGCGTAGACGGGGGGATCGAATCCACTATGTCGGCCTTGCGCTTCATTCTGTGGCCATGTTCTGCCGCCATAGTCCGTACCGTATGTGACGTGAGGCCAACCGTAGTTTCCGCCCTGATCGATCAGGTTGAGTTCGTCTCCGCCTTGGGGGCCGTGCTCAGTGAGCCAGATGTTACGGTCAGCATCGATATAGAGCCCCTGTGGGTTGCGGTGGCCGACGCTGTATATATCGACGTCCCCATTTCGGAGATCGACTAGTAGCGTCTTGCCATAGGAATACGTAGCGTCCTGAGGTACAACGCTGTCCGTGTCCGATCCCTCCCCATCGAACTCGTGGTCACCGATAGTCACCAGGATCGTGTTGTCATCGTATTGCACCATGCGTCCACCGGCCTGCTGACCGCCGAACGGATGTGCCCGAGTCTTCAAAGGCATGCAGGGTTCAGTTTCGAAGACGGTACGCCACTGATTGGTCGAGCCCAGCCCGGCGGCGAGTGAGGTATCGACATCTGTTGCTGAGATGCGAACGGTAAAACAATCCCGGTCCTCATCCCAATAGTGGTGTGAAGCGAGCAATTCGGTACGGTCAGCCGTTTTCCAGACGTGTATATCAGCAACCCGAAACTTCAGGTGATCGACCGTGGGCGGAATGTCGGCCTCGAATGCTTCTACATTGATCGGAACTTGCAGGGATGTCGGCATGATCTGTGGTGCGTCTGCCATGTCCGTCCACCCGAACTGGAATATCTGTCCCGTCCTGTTGGCGACAATGAAAGCCTCGTCAATGCTGGCAATCGCTCCCCCTCGACCGGACTTGGGAAACGGCGACGGAAATCGATCGGCACGAAGATCAAAAAAGTGCGTCTTTATCGACAGGTCCTGGGCGGGTCCATTGCCGGCGCGATCGAACAGAGCAGTCAGGTCGGTCGCCGTTAATGTTGCCGCGGATATTGCTGCCAGCGCAGCTACCGCAATCTTCCAGTGCCTCGAGATCGCAAGCGGGATCGCGAGCAGACCGGCCATGATCAACACGGCCGCGGCGTAAAGCGGCGTGGAAGCAAGCTTTGCCGATAACAGAACAGCGACAACGCTGGGCCCCAGGACCGCGATTACCAGCAAAGCAGCCGGCACCCCGCCTGATCGCTGCCGCCTCAATATGACAAGACCGGACACGGCGGCAGCGGTGAGGAACAGTGCGCAGAGGATGAGCATGAACGAAGCGTCGTCGCGACTGATGGACGAGATGTCTGTCCCCGTCAGCAGAAATGGCGCAAATACGAGGACGATCGCAGCCAGGCCATGCCAGATCACCCAGTAAACAACCACCTCGAGTGGTTTTGGATCGGTCTTGCTTGCGTCAGCCATTTGAATCACCAGGCGTCATCGGGGTGATATTTCAACTTCGGAACCAGGCCGGGATAGAGACTCTTGAACAATTCCTTATGTGAATCGCTGAAGTACTCCGTCCAGTCACCGGATTTTCCCTTGCGATAATGCGATCGGGTATCCTCCTGCCCGACCAGGCGTCCCTTCGATCGGAACTGAAAGCTGTTGCGCCATGCGATGGCCAACAGTTCGGGTACAGGCAGGGCCCTGGGTCCGAGTCGTCCCGGCCAGTACCAGCTCAGTCGCCTGCCCAGGTATGCGGCAATATCCCGGTGCACGCTCATCAATCTCGATGAAAAAGGATACGCGTCGGTATCGAGAAGGCCGAGAAAGGAGAATATCCTGATCAGTGTCTCGTAATTCGAGCTGACGTAATCTTCAAAGCGTACCTCGAGTATATCCGCTTGATCATAGTCCCAGGATTGCATATGGCCGAACGAACGCGACCGAAAAGTAATCTCTTCCGAAATGCCGTCGCCTATCGAAAGCATTCGCAGTTTCTCGCGGTGCTGTTTCAGTTCTTTCCAGTGAGTTGTGGAGTGAGAGTGCAGGTGAGAAAAGTAGGCGGAAATGACAATGTCGCGAGGATCACGAATAATGTGAAAACCTCTGTGTTTCGGAAGCTCTCGGACAAACTCGATGTCCGCATTTCCATACCCGAGAAAGTCGATCTGATTCTCGAAGGCAAAGTTACCAAGTTGGTGTGAAAATTGATCCTCGTCGTACACGACCGTGAACTTCATTCCCAGGCGCTTGCAGACCGCGCCGACTATGGCAATGAATGTCATCGTTGCACACTTGTGATGCCCGTAAAACGCGAAGGATGGCTTCTTTCCATCTGCGTTTTTATCTTCTGAGCTATTCATTGATTCAGTTTTCACGCAGAACGACCACGCTTGCAACTAACTTGCGTGAACCGAACTGCCAGAGAGCCGGCCTCGTTGCACGGGATACCGGATGGAAAACAGGAGAGCCGCATTACTCAATAGTAGGATGCGGTTTTTTCGTCCGACCGATTCAGGACCGTACCGATAAACGTCAGGCCTTCCAATAATTCCCTGGCCTTGACCGCATCCGTGCGGCTCGTTTTTCCCTCGGCGACAACGAACAGTATGGCATCTACACATGGATCAAATGCGAGCAGATCGTCCGCGGCCAGGATCGGCGGCATGTCGTATATGACTATTCTATCGGGGTCCGCGGCCAACATTTCCCTAATTTCATACATCGCGGGCGACGAAAGAAGGTCGGAGGAGTGCAAGACCTTGTGGACATTCGGCAGGACTGTCAGTCGATCAATATCGGTTTTGACGATGGCTTGCTCGAGCGGCAGATTGTCGATGAGACAGTCAGATACACCGTGCTTAACCTCCAGATCTAGGTAGGTAGCGACGCTGGAGTGGCGCAAGTCGAGATCAACAAGACAGATATTGTGATTGACGTCTCCAGCCATGCTTATTGCGAGGTTAATGGCCGTAATCGTCTTACCGTCTCCCTGCGCAGCACTGGTGACCGCCAGGCTTCTCCAGCCATTCGCACGCATGGCTTTAAGAACACGGGTTCGAAGCATCTTGTACGACGTGCGGACGACCGGGTCGATCGCGTCGTTCACCAAGTGACTCCTCTGGAGTACCTCGTTATCGAGAGTCACTCGCCTCAAGGATTTGCTTATGGGATCAACTATCTCGACATTGCGCAGTCTTGGGGCGCGTGATGCAGCATCGCCGGGCTGAAACAGAGGATCGTTACGGGAAGATTCTCGCTCTTTGATCCTCTCGAGCGCTTTATTGAGTCTACTCATGCCACATGTCCGTCCTTAAATTTGATTTTCCTACACATCGACTGTTCAACGCTTTACATGAAACCGGAACGTTGCATCTGCACATAGATTGCAACAGCCGCTATCAGCGCCACGGATCCGGCGAGATAAGCCACGGTAACTGACCGACTTGCCTTGACCTCCTCAACCGTGAGGATCTCGGGGACGGCCGCGATCGGCGGCATATCCATAATGGTCTGAAGATCCCGGGTCGTTCGAACCGTTCCGTCCAGGGCCTCCGCTGAAATTCCGTAAGCGAGTCCGATCGTCAGAGCCAGGAATACGCCGATTACGATAAACAGGGGACGTTTCGGGAATGCGGGCTGAAAAGGCAATCCAGGCGTCTGAGTGACGACGTATCTTTCCGATAGTTCCTCTTGCTCCAGCACACCGGCGCGTTCAGCCGCCATCTGGCGTGACTTGATGTCCTGGTATTGCTGTCGGGCCAAATCGAGATCTCGTGTGAGCTCGAGATATTGTCGTTCCACCTCGGGAGCCACTTGCGCTTTCCGGTCGAGTTCGACCGTTTGATTTTCTACGAGTCTCCGGTCCCTGCGCAGGGCTGTAAGCTCATTGTTCACGCCCCGTAGCTGCAATTGCAGGTTGGTATATGCGGGGTTATTCGGTGGTGTCGTTTCGGCCCCGTCATCGGGCATCTCGGCGAGCTGCCTCTCAAGTGCAGCAACGGATCGGCTGAGGCTCAGTACATCCGGATGATTCGCACCATACTGGGCACGTGCATCGGATAGCTGTGCTCGCTTTACGGCGAGCTGCGCCTCCGCCGCCATCCGAAGCGCGGGGCCGGCGTCGCCACCGGTCAATGCCTCGATTTCTCTTTTGACGCGAAGGACATCGGGGTGATTCTCGCTATAGATGCCGATGAGCCTGAGATACTCCGCCTCGAGCAATCCAATCCGATCGGCCGACGAAGCAACCACCTGTCCGTCCGGCCCGACCGCTGCCACATAAGGCGGCGTCTGTGCCATCTGGTTTTGTAACAGCGTCTTGCGCTCCTGCAGCGATCTTATTTCTCTATCCAGGCTGTCGAGGTCACGGGACTTACGTTCGATCACCGACCTATTGTAGTTCCTGTCTTCCGGCAACGCGCCGGGGTACTTGCCTTTGAATTTCGCCAGCTCTGCCTCGTAACGTGATACCTGCAAACTCAGGTTCTCAGCCTCGCGAGCCAGAGCAGCGGCGGTCTCGAGATAGGCGTCCTGGCGCCTTTGCCTGTTGACGGTCAAATAGAGGTCGACGACATCACGCGCAACAACTTTGGAGAGGTTCGGGTCCGGATGATAATAGGAGACCGTGAAGCCGATTACCTGTCCATCGTCCCTGCTGCGTGGATCATCTTGTGACAGCAATAGCTCGAGTTCGATGTTTTTGCGCAGCATGCCGGCTGCGGAAGCTGCTTCACCGCCGTCACGCTCCTCGGTATAAAGATCATGTTTTTCGATTATATTTCCCAGATTTGTCCTGGTCATTACCCCATCCCTGATTCGGGCAATGCGTTGCTCGCGGTTCGGGCTCTGGTAGGTTCCTGGCAGGAAGCTCTGCGATACCTCAGGCGTCTCGATGATAATCGTACCGGTCGAACGATAGAGATTACCGATACTGTATGTAACGACGATAGTGAGCAAAACGATCGCGAACGAAACGGCTATCATCGAACGGCCTCTGCGCCGCAACAGGCCGGCGAAATCCTGGAGGCTGAATCCTTCGTCTTGCACCATGCTCTATCCTCTGTTCAGCAGCGCGACGCTGTTATCTAGCGATTAAACGTCGTCTGGTCAAGGCGGACGTTGGGTCCTTGGCCGAGCGGCCTGGGCTGATACGTCAGCCAGACCGTAATCCGGTTCGAATCAGCCGATTCTCCGATAACTTCCTGATCCAGGGTTGTGTGCCTGTAGTCGGCCTGGACGAAGAACGCCCGGGACAGCCGCCAGAGAACCTGGCCGCGCAGTTGGACATAGGTCTGTTCACGGCTCGCCCCGGTGACCGTTTGGTCATTATACGCTCGCAGCCCGATTCCGGCGGAGAATCGCTCGGTCAGATTCCTCGTGAGCCTCAGGTTCATCTCGTTTCGCCGGGTAAGGCCGCCGCGGCCGGTCGCATTTACCCGTTGTCGGTATTGTGCGAGAAGTCGAGTCGTCTCGAGCCTTCGCACGACCGAAACTTCGAATACGAACCTGGGGTCGGTATCCAAAGTATTACCCAGCACATCTTCTTCGTCGATCGACTCGATTCCCGCTGTGGCCCGAAATTCGGTGGTCTGTGACAATGTTCTGACGAATCCCGCGGACAGGCCGTAGGTCTTCCTGTCGCCGGCGAAGCGATCGGTATCGAAGTCTCTTGCCGAAGCGATGAGGACGCCGTTATTGCGCGGGGAGAATGCGTGTCGATAAGCAAGACGAAATCGCATATCCGTGTAGTCGAATAGCTGGTTCACCCCCTGCGTTTCATCGTAGGCCACAGTCAGATAGTTGAAGTCTGCGTCGATGGAGGAAACTTGCGAGAACCTGAAAGTCCATCGCGGAGTAACCCGGTATCTTTCTCTGCGCGTTCTCTCACCTGCGTCGTTGCGACCTGATTGATCATCGTCAATATCGTCAGGATCTATCTCAGTGTCGAGTTCGGCGTCGGCCAGTTCCGCTGTCCTGATCCCTTCGCGACCGTAGGAGCTCAGTATGCTGAATATATTCCTGTTGCCACTGTAATTGGCGCTCAGCAAAAGGAACTGGTCGTCCGAGTTCAGATCAGAGTCGCTGCCGTAGTCCCGGGTTCGCACTATCGGCACCACCGAAAAAAAGCCTCTCTGCGCATCGTAATGAAAGTTCGCGCTTGCCTCACCGATGTAACCAGAAATCTGGCGTTCCTGGTCGGTGCGAGTGTCCAGCGTCGCATTGTCGTCGTAATCCCATGCGACTCGCAGTGTAGGATCGATCCGCCATTCCGCAAGAGCCGAGCCCGAGTGCAGATACGTCGCAAGAAGTAGTACAACTGCAGAAGTTTTGTACCAGCTGCACTTGCTGTCAGCCCTGTCAACCGGGTGGTATCTCATCGGGCTGGTCATTTTGTTCTCCCCATTAATTGTGTTTGTTTATCGGGTCGGCGCTTGTTGGTCATGGTACTAGAACGACATCACCGCTTTGCAGAATAATGTTCTGGTCGAGATTTCGACCGCGCGTTACGTCGTTGTACCGGAACCCGATCAATATCTGGCTGTCGTCTGTGCGACGGAGGATTTTTATGTCGTTCAATTCTGCAAACGGCGTGGTGCCCCCGGCCAGTGCAAGCGCCTGCACGACATCGATCCTTGGATTGATGATGAACTGACCTGGACTGTTGACCTGGCCGAGTACATAGACACGGTTGCCACGAATTTCCCTGATCGAAACGGTGACTACCGGGTCAGGAATGTACTGAGCCAACCTCTCGGCGACGCGAATCTGAACTTCGTCGACGGTGCTGCCGGCAGCCGTCAGAACGCCGACAAGCGGAAAGGAGATTCGCCCGTCTGGCTGAACGACGACCTCGCGCTCGAGATACTCTTCCCGCCATACCGATATCTCCAGCAGATCACCTGGCTGGATTTCGTAGAAGTTCGCTTCAGCGTCCGCCGACGCCGTATCCTCTGCGAACGTCGAGATGGGCAGCACGGCCGTGATCGCGACGAAGGCCAAGAATCGGCCGAATCGCAAGGACCCAGTGATTTCACTCATTCGTATTTGCCTTTGTTCGCCCTTGCGAGCTAATTATTATTTATGTCCAACCCGGTTTAGATCGTTCTCGTAGTCTGCTGATTTCTACGCGTTTCCTGCGTAGATCGCAACTGTGTCTAAACGTCCGGCACCGCGCTCCGATGAGAGTGCCGGGTAGACTAGGCCGTCCGGCGAGTCAGGGCTACCCCGAGTGGATCGGAACAGAGCTCAAAACTTATTGTTGTCGGATGTCGCGCCTGCGACGGGGGCGACTCTGAAGTTATCAACCGTGTCGCAAATTTGGAGCTGTGCTGACGATCGTGAATGTCGCTTTGTTGCTCGTCCGAAGCGGCACACCGGCAAAGTCGTTGCTGGCGACAATATTTTCCATAATTCAGTTAGCTGCGCAGATTATCCTGTTGACCGCAGATAACATCCGTATCGTCTGTGCGTCGACGATACCCGGCGGGAGCACGGGTGCCAGGAATACAAGAGTTCGGCCCCGAGTGCCAAACGCGATTCTGTAGTGGCTGCCTCATCTCTCCAGGAGTCGGGCGTGTGGTCGCGCAGGACACTTCTTACCTGCACCAAAATTTTCCCAAACGGAAAACTTCGAGACCACGATCCCCTGTCTCACAGGCTATAATTAAGACAGTGATAATCTCTATAGAAATCGGCAGCTTATGGCCTAAATTTTGAGAGTTATGTAAACACAAGATTAGTAAAGAAATTCAAGGGCTTAGTGGCTGGTCAAAGCGAGAAGTGTGACGCATTTCCTGTTTTGAATATTGTGCTTTATCTTATGCTGTGGAGTAACAAGAAAGTCTATAACTATTAAAACAAGGCAAGGACATTCGTGAGAGCGATGCTAACTTCTATTTTGGCGTTAGCCATTACCGCCTTTGTGATCGAGGTGGCGAGGAGATTTGCGCCCGCCATCGGCCTCACAGATACCCCTTGCGACAGGAAATCCCACCAGGGCGACATTCCGCTCGTAGGTGGCATAGCGATATTCACCGGACTCATTCTGGTCCTTGCTTTCAGTGGTGCGATTGCGGACCAGTGGGCTTATATCTTTGCCGCCGGTCTGCTCGTAGCCGTCGGCGTATGGGACGATGCGATCGGCATGTCGGCGGCACTCAGGCTGGCGATTCAAGCGGGTTCCGTACTACTGGTTGCCGCTGTGGGCGGAACCTACGTCGCTGATCTCGGCCAGATACTGCCCATCGTCGGCACCCTGGAGCTGGGGTGGATGGCAATTCCGTTAACGGTCTTTGCTGGAGTCGGTTTGATCAATGCTTTCAACATGTCCGATGGCGTTGATGGGCTCTGCGGTACCCTGACGCTCGTCGCCCTGACCGGATTGGGTATTGCGGCCGGAATTGCGGGCAGGGAATCGGTGCTCGTACTGATACTGGCACTGGGCGGAGGCGTCATCGGATTCCTGATTTTCAACGTCAGACTGCCGCGGCGTAAGCAGGCGGTGGTGTTCCTCGGGGATGCGGGAAGCTATCTGCTCGGTCTGTCCGTTCTGTACCTGGCGATTCGCTTGTCCCAGGGCTCGAACCGGGCGATCGACCCGGTAACGGCGCTGTGGTTTTGCATGGTGCCGTTGCTGGATACCATCGGGATGATCCTGAGGCGTACGCGGCGCGGCCAATCCCCGCTTACCCCGGACCGTGAGCACATCCATCACGTATTCCTGCTGGCGAAGTTCTCGGTGACGACGACCTGGATCGGCCTGACCTTGGTCGCGGCTGCCGGCGTGGCATTTGGCCTGATTGGACTGGCCAACGAAATACCCGAATCGTTGATGTTTGCCACGTTCCTCGTGGTCGGTGTCCTTTATTACGGGATGATTACACGGGTCTGGAAGGTGCTGAGCTTCCTGAAGAGATCAATCAATCGTCGGGTGCTGGTCAAGATAGACCGACGGACCAGCCCGGATCGCCGGCACAATACCGACGTCTATCACGTCGACGGAATTCCCAGGGAGCGGCGGTCCGGAGACGATCGACGCCAGGGTGATGGAGATCGCAGGAACGATGAGGAGCTTGTCGCCGCGTCTCTTGCAAATGTCGAAAAGAATCACGGCGTGCAGTCGTCGAGTGGCGGAGCCGCGCAGAGTACGTAATACACGTCGCGCGTCATGCACAGCACCAGTTCAAGGAGGATGGAATGAAATCGGCACTGGTATGTGGAGCAGGTGGCTTCATAGGGTCGCATCTGGTCGAGCGATTGAAACAGGAAGGATTCTGGGTTCGTGGCGTCGATCTGAAGTATCCGGAATTCGGTAGTACCGTCGCGGACGACTTCGTAATCGGGGACCTTCGGGATCCACTGATCTGTCGGGATGTGACCGATCGCAAGTTCGACGAGACCTATCAGTTGGCTGCCGACATGGGCGGCGCCGGTTTCGTTTTCACGGGTGACAATGACGCGGATATCATGCACAACTCGGCGCTCATTAATCTGAACATGCTCGAGGCTTGCTGGAAGAGAAACATAAAGCGCGTCTTTTATTCGTCCTCGGCCTGCATGTACCCGGAGCACAATCAGCTCGACCCCGATAATCCAATGACGGCCGAAGATTCGGCCTATCCTGCGTGCCCCGACAGCGAGTACGGCTGGGAGAAACTATTCAGCGAGCGGCTTTACCTCGCATTCCACCGCAACTACGGGCTGGAGGTTCGCATCGCGCGTTTCCACAATATTTTCGGCCCGCAGGGCACCTGGGACGGTGGTCGCGAGAAAGCGCCCGCTGCGCTTTGCCGAAAAGTCGCGGAGGTCGAAGACGGTGCCGGTATTGAGATATGGGGTGACGGAACGCAGACACGTTCGTTCCTCTACATTGACGAGTGCCTGGAGGGTGTAACCCGGCTGATGCGTTCCGACTGGATCGGACCAGTCAATATCGGTTCCGAGGAAATGGTCAGCATCAATAAACTCGCAGCGATGATCATGAAGATCGCCGGAAAGAGCCTGAGTATCAAACACATTCCCGGCCCGCTCGGTGTCCGCGGACGCAACTCCGACAATCGTTTGATCCAGGAGAAACTGGGCTGGCGGCCGGCCGCGACCCTCGAGGATGGTCTTGTCAGGACATACCCGTGGATTGCGGAACAACTGGCTGCCGAAGGCCGCCTGCCCGCGGATCCGAAGACGTCCGAGGTCCCGCCGAAGGTAGCGTAAGCTCAGGGGCTACTCGTTTTCGGTGGTTTGTTGCCAGCCTGCCTCGGCCAGGCGCAGGACATGCTCCGCTGTAACGAGTTTCCCGAGCCAGTGGATATCCGAACTCGCGATGGCTGATTCGATGAATTCCACCGACACATAGTCGCGTAGCCGGCTTTCATCACCGAGAAGCCGAACGACCTCGTCGTACATCACCGTTCGGTACCACTGCGACCAGTCTTCGCCGTATGTGTATTGCCGCCGGCGGAGAGTCGCACGTAGTCTGCGCTGACCTCGGTACAACTGGTAAATCAACTTGTTGCCATTCGCATATGCTGATATCGGCAAGTCTCTGTAGGGCAGCGGAGCGATTCTCCGGCTGGCCGCAACAATCGCGGCCTGAACGCGAGTCTCCCTGTATTCGTCCTTTGCGTTCATGGAGGCCGAAAAGCCGAGCGTCGCGTCCTGCAGGCGGAAGCCGAGTTCTACGACGTCGGGGTCCCAGTAAGGCGTTCTGAAGGTCGTGAACGAATTGGCGATGGCCAGTTGCCCGCCGAAATAGCGAGGGCCGGCCTCGTACATCAGGTATGCAAGATAGGTATAAGGGTCTTCGTATTCGCCGTACTCATCGGCGACTGCGTCGAGTGATGCTTCAATGCGCTCCCTGAACTCGGCAAAATGCTGGCCAAACATTTTTTCATAGGGGTCTGCGGCCAACGTATGCCTGCCTTCGCGAAATTGAGCGGCCATTGCGGCGGAAACGATATGCGGGATGTTTCCCCGTCCCCTCATATGGTCGCGGAAGATATGGTCGCCTGACACGCCTGTCGCCATCAATGAGAACGGCTCGCCTTCGTGCTGCAGCCTGCTGTATACGTAAAGAAGGTGCGACCTGTTGACATTCTGCAGGCCACTCGAAAGGAAAACAGTATCGCGGGCGAGTTGCGGCAGCTCATACTGAAATTCCTCACCGAGTGCGATCGGCTGATGCGTGAATCCCAGCCGCGCCGCAATATCATCGCACTCCACAAACTCGGAAGAGTCTGGCATGCCGAATGTGAAGGAGTGCATGCAGTCCAGTGAATGGTCGGGCACAGCCGCGAGAATAGCGCGGCAATCGAGGCCGGCGCTCAAAGCCATCGTTGTAGACGAATCGGCAGGGAAGTATGCGGGCACGACGGATCCGAAGAGATCAATGACCTCCTTGTCCGCTGCCCGACCGGCCAAAAGGGTCGCGGGTGACGACGGTTTATCGCGGTATTCCCGCTGCGATGTCTTCCGTTCGTCGAGCTCGTATCGGCTCACCGTTGCTGGCGGGAGGCGCCGGACACCGACAAGGGGTGTAGTCGGGCCGACGCCATAATTGAAGTACATGAACTCGTAAATCCAGTCGACGTCGACCGACGGAGGCGTCGCTGCACTTCTCAGAAACGTGGCAAGGGTTGTAGAGACCATCACTCCGTCGTCCGAAACATACATATACACGGGTTGCCATGCGAACGGATCGGTGACGACGAAAAGACATCGGCTGATCTTGTCGACCAGGGTCAGCGAGAATGCGCCACGCAGCGTTCTCAATTGCCGGCAGTTGGGTCTGCCGGTAACCAGGTTTTCGCTGAGTTCGAACCAGTCGATTTCCCCGTGGTTAACAACGTCTCCGGCTATGGCCAGCGCAAATTCGTCGTTGTCGATGAAACATGAATGACGAGACGGCGCTTGCGGATGTTGCACAACCATCAATGTCACATCGTCAGATTGCAGTAGTTCGCTGTGCATTGCACCGAGCGGATTGAGGCATTTCTCGACGGATTCGAGATTTCGATATCGGGTTGTATCCCCGACGATCGCGACAAGTCCGGACATCCCTGTTCTCCTTGTGCCTTTAGTGGAAGTATCGTGAGGTGAAATACGAGCGGGTCAGTACATTGAATTGCCGACTCCATTCGGATCCGAAGACTCGCACGCCGATGACGTAACCAAGCCGCTTCGGGGATAACTTTTTTGCCAGCGCGGTCAGTCGCGGCAGAACATCGCCATCCTCAACGCGTTTCATGGCAGTGAGATTTTCCTGCGCGACACGGCGGGCGCTGGATGCGATCGGTGTGATCGAATTGTCTGCCATGCGGATCAATCGTTTGACGCGGGACTTGAACTCTTCCCGGATCATTTCATCCCGGGCCTCCGATGAGAGGCGGCTGAGGTACCAGCAGAATACACCGCCACTGTTCGATACGAAGCCCGGGATAAAGTCAATCCCGCGGTCGTGTAGTGCTGTCTCCAGGTCCGGGTTGGCGCATATGTTTGCGACGGGCACGATGCAGCGAGCCTTTATCCGGCCAATATTGTCCTCGTTAATGCTGTCTGGTGCGCCTCCGGGAATCAGCAGGTCAGCTTCCTGGAAGAACAATTCCCGAGCCGGCGCTCGCGACTGTCCGGGATGATCGACAACAAAACCGTCGCCAACTCGGGCTGTGGCCTGAATAATTTTGTCGACATTCAGGCCACTATTGTCGTACACGGCCCCGGCAATTGTGGAGATGCCGACAATCCTGGCGCCGACAGAATCCAGCAGTCGCAAGAGGTGACCTCCGACTTTTCCCACACCCTCCAACAACACGGTCGCGCCGCGGAGTTCATGGCCTCGAGCCTCAAGCAACGCGTCCGCGGATGCAAGAACCGTAAGTGCCGTGTAGTAGCTGGAGTCGATATCAGAACCCCTCGAGTCGGCCGTTCTTGGAACGCCTGCACCCGCCATCACCGCATCGATGTCCTGAGTGCTTGTGCCCATATCGAGCCCGCCAACATACCGGCCTTCGCGAATAAGATCGCCGATAGCTTCTCCGAAACCGTAGAACAACTGCCGTCGTCGCTCGGCGGAGAGCCCGGGAGGCACGACAATGCCTGCTTTCGCGCCACCGCTCGGCAGCCGCAAGAACGCAAACTTGAGCGTCATTTCACGGGCCAATCTCGCGACCACATCCAGGGAGACGTCTTCGGTGCAGCGAATCCCACCGGTTCCGCGCCCGGACAGGAATTCGTCAATCACGACGAATCCATGAAGCTCGGAGTCCCGATCACCAATCACTCGGTGAAAAGCCGGGTTGAGCATGCCGATTGTCTCTGCCACTCTATCGCCTCGGTGGACACGGAACCTGCGCACAATGCTACAGAAAAAGCAGATGATTTTGGCCCCCGTCTGACTTAAGCGCACTCCGGTCTGGCAGTTCATTTGGACAACATTTCCGTGTAGCATCACGCCGATTCAAGCTGGCAACAGACTCCGATCATGATCAGAACGAGGTTCGCTCCCAGTCCGACCGGGGTGCTACATCTGGGTAGCGTTCGCACCGCCTTGTTCTGCTGGCTTTACGCGGGCCATCACGACGGGAAGTTCATACTGCGTATCGAGGACACCGACAGAGAAAGGTCGACACCGGAGAACGTGGAGGCGATAACGGACGGCTTGGATTGGCTCGGCCTCGAGCCCGACGAGGGCCCGTTTTTCCAGAGCAAACGCTTCGGCAGGTATCGCGAGGTCGTCCAGCAGTGGCTGGACGAAGGCAAGGCCTACCACTGTTTCTGCACGCGCGAGGAACTCGACGAGTTGCGGGAGAAGCAGATGGCCGCCGGCGAGCGCGTACGATATGACGGCCGCTGTCGGGACCGGGCAAAACCGCGGCATGGGGTCAATCCCGTCGTACGCTTCAAGAACCCCCTCGACGGCGAGGTTGTGGTCAATGACCAGGTCCGGGGGAGGGTGGTATTCGACAATGCGCAGCTGGACGACCTGATCATCGCCCGGTCGGACGGCACGCCCACGTACAACTTCACGGTGATCATCGACGATTTCGACATGCAGGTCACGCATGTCATCCGAGGCGATGATCACCTGAACAACACGCCTCGGCAGATGAACATGCTGGTGGCGCTGGGCGCCGAGCCGCCTGCATATGCTCACTTGCCAATGATCCTCGGCCCGGACGGGGCGAAGCTCTCGAAGCGGCACGGAGCTGTCGATATTCGTGAGTATCGCGAGCAGGGTTATCTACCTGCGGCTATGCTCAATTACCTGGTGCGCCTCGGCTGGTCTCATGGTGACAAGGAGATTTTCACGCTCGACGAGATGATTGATCTGTTCGACATTTCGGGAGTGAATCAGTCCGCTTCGGCGTTTAATCCGGAGAAGCTACTGTGGATCAATCAGCAGCACATCATTGCCACGTCGGCTCAAGACTTGGCCGAGCAGCTGGTGCCGTTCCTCGTTCGCGCAGGCCTCGATCCGGCGAATGGGCCGGATCCCGTCCATGTGGCGGAGGCTTATCATGAGCGTGCGGAAACCCTGCTGCACATGGCCGCGAGCGCGCGATACTGTTACGAGGATTTCGACGTCATCGAAGAGAAGTCCGCAAAGAAGCACCTCCGCCCGGTCATTCTAGAGCCGTTGAGGACGGTGCGTGCGCATCTGACAGGTCTGGATCACTGGGGAGAGATTCAGATCAACGAGGCAATACGGGAGGTAGCGGCAGAGTACGACATCAACATGGGCAAGCTCGGCCAGCCACTCCGGGTTGCAGTAACCAGCGGACCGGTGTCGCCGCCGATTGACACGACGCTCTGGCTCGTCGGGCGCCAGCGAACGCTGGACCGCATCGATCGGGCGATACGGCTTATCGAGGCGCGCGTAGCTGCAGCCGGCTGATTTCATGCGCATCGTACTAATCACACAGGACGACCCTTTCTATCTGCCCGCCAACCTCGATTACCTGCTAGGGAATCTTCCGGAGGGGACAAAGGTGGTCGGCTGCGTTGTCTCCAGGGTCTCGCCGTTCGGCAAACGGGAGTCATTCGTTCAAAAGGCGTTTCGTACCTACAGGATTTTCGGGGCAAGGTTTTTTCTCAGATACGCGTTGGATTTCCTGGCAGCGAAAATGTCGAACCGACCGGGTATGAAGGACGTCCTGCGAAAACACGTCGTCACCGAGATCCCCATCGCCGGTTCACTGAATTCCAGTGATTCCATGGACAAGTTGCGGGCGGTGGCCCCGGACTTGCTGATATCGATCGCGGGAAACGAGATTTTCAAAAAGCCGTTGATCGATCTGGCGCCGCAAGGGTGCCTGAATCTGCACACCGCACTTTTGCCTCGGTATCGTGGTCTTATGCCGTCATTCTGGGTACTCAAGAACGGCGAGAAGGAAACGGGGGTTTCTGTGTTCTATGTCGACGAGGGTATCGACAGCGGACCTATTCTCGTTCAGGAGCGCATCGATATCGGAGAGATGACACAGCGCCAGCTTATCGAGCACAGCAAGGCCATTGGTATGAGGGCAATCATCAAGGCCGTCGCGAAGATCCGTGACGGTGATACGGAGACATTGCCGAACGACGACGACAAATCGACCTACTATCGCTTTCCGACACGGCGGGATGTCAAGGAGTTTCGCAAGACAGGCGCCAGGTTCTTTTAGCGGGGCCATCAGCATTGCCTGGCAGCATGAGTATTATCCGATGGCGCGGGGCCGCTTCGCGGTGAACTACAATACAGAGGCGCAGACACTCATGAGAGTAAGTACGGTTCGGTGAAAATCCTGACGTTCGATATCGAGGACTGGTTCCACATACTCGACAACCCGGAGACCCGGTCGGCTGACTCGTGGCAAAGTTACGAATCCCGCATACAGCAGGGTGTCGATGCGATTCTGGAACTCCTCGACGATGCTTCGCAGCCGGCAACTTTTTTTTGCCTAGGCTGGGTGGGTGAACAATTCCCTGACGTAATTCGGCGAATAGACAACGCGGGATTCGAGATCGCTTCACATTCATACGCTCATCAACTCGCGTACAATCAGAACAGGTCGGAATTCAGAGAAGATTTGCGCAAGTCACTTTCGGTACTGCAAGACCTCATCGGCAAGCTCGTCGATACATATCGCGCGCCCGGATTCTCCATTACGAGCGAGAATTTGTGGGCCTTCGAAGAGATTATCGAGCAAGGTATCAAGGTCGATTGTTCGCTGTTTCCCGCTACTCGTGCTCATGGGGGCTTGCCCGGCATCGAGCACGCGCTGCCTAGCATTGGACACTGGGACGACCATGATATTAAGCTGTTTCCGATCAATACGCGGTCGATACTTGGCAAGAAGATCATCTACTCGGGCGGCGGATACTTTCGGGTGACACCAGGATTTCTGCTGCAGCGCTGGTTTCAAGATGACGATTACGTGATGACCTATTTTCATCCAAGAGACTTTGACGTGGAGCAGCCCATTGTGCCGGGGCTGAGTGCAGTTCGGCGCTTCAAGAGTTACGTGGGCATACGCGGCGCCAGGGGCAAGCTCGTACGATTGCTCCGGGACAACGTGTTTACCGATGTAAGGAGTGCGAGCAAATCGGTTGACTGGGATACCGTGCCGAGGGTGAATCTCAAGTTCACCGCTCGAGGTCAAACCGGGGTAGCAACGACTGACGCCGGCTAGTGCCTCTTGCCGCCTACGGCCAACCTGATGCAGTTGAAGATAAATGTGGGAATGGCAATCAGGTTTCGCCTGCCCAGCCGCCTCGGGTCGGCGATCGACCGCCCCAACCACTCGAGCCCCATTCGGATTAGCAGGGGATGAGCCCGCTTCGTCGTGCCCGCGTAAAAATCGAACACCGCACCGACTGATAGCACGACAGGCGCAGGGACGTCGATCCTGACCTGGTATGCGAATTTCTCCTGCTTCGGCGCCGTCATGCCAATGAAGAGGATGTCCACGGGGCCAATCTGATTCACGAGTTCCGCAGCCTCAATATTCGAGAACATCGGGGCGAATGGCGGCGACAGGGATCTAACGCTAACACCTGGAAAATCTTTCGCTGCGTTCGCTTTGATCTTCCCTAGAACCTCAGGCGTCGATCCGAGCATGCCGACCGTCAGTTTTTCCCGATTGGCGATGTCCATCGCGGCCATGAAAAGGTCAAAGCCCGAAATTTTCGTCAAGCCTTTCGCACCGAGGATTCTGCCCGCCCAGACAACGCCGATACCGTCGGCGACCAGGACCTCCGACGCCAGTAACGAATCGTGAAAGTCCTTGTCTTTCAGAGCCACATTGAACGCGTTGGCATTAATAGTATTGACCAGGCTGACGGAGTCAGTGGCCAGTACCCGCTTGACGATCTCCCCGGGGTCGCCGCTCGTAAGCGTGTACTCGAAGAATGTGCATTCAGCCAAGCCCATTTGGTGAGCATAACCGAGTCCGATTGAATGTCTACCTTCTCCCGGAAAGCGCTGCGTACGGGCGTCGGAGCCTGCCTTGACAGGCCTACTCAGGCTACGTAGAGTTCCGCGCTCCGTGGGGCTATAGCTCAGCTGGGAGAGCGCTTGCATGGCATGCAAGAGGTCGGCGGTTCGATCCCGCCTAGCTCCACCAATTTCCGGTTACACTCTGTCCTGCGTCCCCATCGTCTAGAGGCCAAGGACTCCGCCCTTTCACGGCGGCAACAGGGGTTCGAATCCCCTTGGGGACGCCATATATTTCAAGGTCCGTTCCGGGCAGATGGGTTACAGATTATACCGGACACATAGGTAACACATTTGTACGGAACGGGTTCTCTATAGGCTCTAGCCTGACGGTCTCGGCGTCGAAGTAGCCGAGATCGTATTGCATGAAGCTGACGAGCCAGACACTGTTGGTGACCTGCTTGACGCCGACTCGCTGTCCGGCAAACACGGTGCTGACGTTAATCTTGCGGCGCTTGTAACAGATGCGACCGCAGTTGGTGACCAGCGCCGTTCGGTCATGAAACGGATACTCGAGATCGCCCAGTCCCTGGTAGGGTCTGGGCGATTTTTTGTATAGCTCCCCTGGCATCTGCATGTTCAGCGCCTGATGTGGCCGATCTTGGTTGTAGTAGTCGATAAAGTTATCGAAGCGGGCCTGTTGCACGAGGAAGTTCTCAGCAGCAGGCTTGGTGGCTTCTTTCTTCAAGGTCAGGTGCATGCGCTCGTGCCGGCCGTTCTGCTCCGGATGGCCGGGCTTAATGCGCTCGATGTTGATGCCTAATCGCAGCCACCAGACGGAGAGCTTCGATAGGCCATAGAGGGCATTGCAGCATGAGAACGGTACGCCATTGTCTGTGCGAATCGCCTTAGGCAGCCCGAAGTCCTTGAAAGCCCGCTCAAAAACGGAAAAGGCGTAGACCTCCTTGGTGGTTGAGAGCGCATCACAGGTGATCAGGTATCGGCTGGCGTAGTCGGTAATCGTCAAGGGATAGCAGTAGCGGCGATCCGCCAGCATGAACTCACCCTTGTAGTCTGCGCACCAGAGCTCATTGGGTTCGGTGACATGGGCAAGGGCTGTGCCCTGGGCCTTATTGCGTCGCCGCTTGCGACGCTTCACCAGGCCATGGCGGTCCAATACGGCGTGCACTGTGCTGATGGCCGGGCAGTGCATGTCCGGATACAGCCTTCTGAGCTTCTCGCGGATTTTGGGCGCTCCCCAATGGGGATACGTCTTCTTGAGACCCACAATCAGCTTCTCGATCTGCATCGGCAGCTGACTGGCCTGTCGGTAAGGCCGTCTTGAGCGATCCGTCAGGCCATCGATACCGCAGTCCTTGTAGCGGCTGTAGATCTTGTAGCCGGTCTTGCGAGAGATACCGAACTCACGGCACAGACCAGCCATCTTCTCGCCATCGAGCACGCGAGCGATGAATCGGAGACGTTCTTCCACGACATTGCACTCCTTCCAGGGCATGTGGCTCTCTCCCGCAAAGGGAGAAAGTGTTACCCATGTGCCCGGAATGAAGTGTTACCTTTGTGTCACTAAGGACAAAACGGGCCCCAACGGGGCCCTTTTTCATTTTTTCCGAGAGGGTTTGGGAGTTCGAACCCTGTTCGACGGGCGCAGCGGCACAGCCGCATGCCCGGCCGCGAAGCGGCAATCCGCCCCTCTCTCTGCCGATTCACGCCTGTACAGTTTGTGTTGTATAAGTATTGCCCCGATTATCGATCCGATAAGGGTTTTGAGATAAACCGGGAAGTTGGTTCCGAGAGTGTCCTGCAAATGGAGTA
>Ga0255052_10000784_pt1 | contig 25050 bp, 20 predicted proteins | sample JV7_2_21_MG_FD_188632 | JGI IMG/M metagenome (GOLD analysis project Ga0255052, IMG submission 188632) | Seawater microbial communities from Jervis Inlet, British Columbia, Canada - JV7_2_21 | ecosystem: Environmental > Aquatic > Marine > Inlet | place: Canada: British Columbia | collected...
TGCGTGAGATGCTCGACCTAGATGCACCCGTCGCTGAAATTGCGGCGGTGCTCGGCTCCGACGAAGTACTCGGTGCGATGGTGAAGCAATGCCCCGGCGTGCGCGTGCCAGGTGCATGGGACGGTTTTGAGCTGACGGTTCGAGCGATTCTTGGCCAGCAAGTTTCTGTAAAAGCGGCAACCACACTTGCTGGCAGAATAGCCGCGCGTTACGGCGCTGCGATGCAATTGCCGGCATCGCTCGCTGGCCACACCAACGGGCTGACGATTGAGCGACTTTTTCCAACGCCGGAGAAACTCATGCGGGCCCGCTTCAACGATATTGGTCTGGTAACGAGCCGGGCAGAAGCAATCCGACGTGTGGCAGGAGCCGTTGTTCGTGGCGACTTGAGTTTCGACAACTCCCAGGATGTGGACGAGTTTTGCAGGTCGCTGACGGCGATTCGAGGCATCGGCGACTGGACAGCACAATATGTCGCGATGCGAGCCTTGAAGTCTCCTGATGCGTTTCCCGCATCGGACCTGGGATTGTTGAGAGCAATACGAGAGGGCAGGAAGGCAAGCGCAGCGGAATTACTGCGCCGCGCCGAGCCGTGGCGACCATGGCGTGCCTACGCGGCATTATTATTGTGGGGCTCGTTGCCGGGCTCCGGAGGATAGACGATGTACTACTGTTATTTGAACTCACCCGTCGGTGACCTGCTTTTGGCAGGTGACGAGTCGGCGTTGAGTCTGATTGGATTCCCAAAAGGCAAGATGCGCCACGACCCGCAACCGGACTGGATCTTCAATGAGAAACCGTTTGCAGAAGCGCGACAGCAGCTGCTGGAATATTTCGCAGGTGAACGCAAAGATTTTGAATTGCCATTGCAGTTGTCGGGTACGGAGTTTCAGGTGCAGGTTCTGGAAGAACTGCAAACGATCCCCTATGGCGAAACGACGTCATATGGTGACATCGCGACTCGTATCGGGCGGCCAAAAGCAGTGCGGGCCGTGGGTGCTGCAAATGGTCGGAATCCGCTGCCAATCGTGATTCCGTGTCACAGGGTCATTGGTAGTAGTGGTGATCTTACCGGCTTCGGAGGCGGACTCGATCTCAAGGAATCGCTGCTCCGACTCGAGGCCGAGAACAGCAACCTGCTATTGTAGTAGGAGCCCGCCCCAGCGGGCGATTACAGTATTTTAGGAGCCCGCCCCAGCGGGCGATTACAGTATTTTTCCTTCGAGCGCCCGCACCACATCGGACGGCTCTACGCCGTCAATCAGCCGTTCATCATCTACCAGGGTCTGCAATGACGACTGCAACGGCAGTACGCCAGCCCAGATCGGGATAGCGTAGTCCTCGTCTTCATCGTCAGGCATGCCGGTGGAAATTTTCGCTGATGCTGTTTCGATATCAACGGCGATGACTCCTGTCATTTTGACTTCCTTTTGCAACGGCTCGCGGAGCTCGTCCCAGCGGCCGGGCATGATGTGTTCACTGATGACACGCATTGCATGGACTTTTTCATCGTAATCGTGAATGAGCCGCGGCGATCCAAAAACGGTGGCAGACCGGTAGTTCATCGATGAGTTGAACGCTGATCGCGCGAATACAAGGCCGTCGACGTGCGTCACGTTCAGACATGCCTGCTCGGTTTGCTCGAGTAGACGGATAACTCTGGCCTTGCTTGCGCCGTGCAGGAAGATGGTTTCATCTTCGCGGCCGTGAATCATCGGCACGACGACGGGCTGACCATCCTGCACAAAGCCAACGCTGGCAAACGGCGCTGAGTCCAGAATGGAATGCACCGTATCCCGGTCGTAATTCGCATACTCACGTAGCTGGCGAACCTTGTTTCGTTTAGAAACGGAATACTCGTTCATCATCAATGAGGTCCTACAGGAATCGTGGCGCCAGAGTCATGGCTGCCAGGGTCACAAGAAATATGCCGATTATATTCAACGCCATGCCAGCTTTCGCCATCTTGGGGATTGTCAGCAGACCTGAGCCAAATACGATCGCATTTGGCGGCGTGGCGACTGGCAACATGAATGCACAGCTTGCAGCGAGGGTGACCGGCACGGCCACCACGATAGGATCGATGCCCGCCTCAATCGCAATCGCGCCAACGACAGGCAGGAACGTCGCCGTTGTCGCGGTGTTGCTGGTGAGTTCGGTCAGAAATATGATCATCGCTGCGACAATTAGCACGAGGACTGGAAGTGGCAATGCACTAACGGCCTGCAAACTGTTACCGAGCCATTCGGCGAGGCCGGATCGGGATACCGTGCTTGCCAGCGTGAGGCCGCCACCAAGCAGTATGAGTACCCCCCATGGAATGCGCTCGGCATATTTCCAGCGCATCAACAGTGGGTCTTGCTTGTCGCCACTGGGCAGCAGAAACAGAAGTACGGCACCTGCGATTGCAATGCTCGAGTCGTCGAGCGCTGCGAGGCCGGGTATTTGTGTTAGCAGCGGCCGAGACACCCAGGTCACGGCCATTGTGACGAAAATGATTGCAACTCGAATCTCGGGAACCGATATCGCCCCGAGGTCCGATTTCATTCTTCTGATTTCGGCTTGCCCTTCGCCTGCTGTCTTAAAGTCGACGACGAAAACCAGACGCGTCAGAACGACCCAGGCGACCGGCAGCATGACGGCTGCCAACGGCAGTCCGACCATCATCCATTTTGCGAAGTCGATCTCGGTGCCGTAGTTATCGAGCATGAATGCGGCGAACAGCGCGTTAGGAGCAGTGCCAACCAGCGTCGCCATGCCACCGATCGACGCGGCATAGGCGATGCCGAGTAGCAGTGCATACTGGAAATCACGTTTTGCCTTGTCGTCCAGTCCAGCGACGGACTTTTGAATGACCGTGATAACTGACACGCCGATCGGCAACAACATCATCGTGGTGGAAGTGTTCATTACCCACATGCTTAGAACGGCACTGGCCAGCATGAAGCCGCCGATGAGGGAGCGTCCGTTGCTACCTGCCACCTGCAAAATATTGAGCGCAATGCGTCGGTGCAGATTCCAGCGCTGCATCGCGAAAGCGACAATGAAGCCACCGAGAAACAGGAAGATAACCTTGTTGGCGTAGGGGCTTGCGGTGTCCTGGATACTGGCCACCCCAAGCAACGGGAAACTGACCAGCGGTAGTAATGCCGTTACCGCGATTGGCACCGCCTCTGTCGCCCACCAGACGGCCATCAAGACGCCCAGTGCCGCGGTTCGCCATCCGGCATCCGAGAGTTCAGCGGGCGCATCCAGCAGCAACATCAAAATAGCGATCACGGGACCAAGAATCAGGCCGACCTTCTGATGGCTGGATCGCCCCTCACGTAAATCGTCGTTACTCAAGCTGTCGTCCACCTGCATTCACGTTATTGATCTACATCTTGTGCACAACTCGCCTTCCCATACAAGATGTAGTAGCATTCCGCTCGTACCAACTCGGTACGCACGGAGATGGGATGTAAGAGGCAATGCGGGCGGGACGCCATGCCGGAAGCATGATTTGACGGCAGGCATCACGTGCTCCTCTCAACACGTTGCTAAAATGGTCGATTGCCTGCGCAATCCACCACAGCCGCCAGAGAAGCGACCCGACTGCATGTTAACGAAAAACGCAAAATTGTATCGTGACACGGAGGTCCCGTTTTTTATGCGATTCGTCAATGGCCGACTACATCTTCTGCTTGCTATGCCGCCCAGATTCTGGGCGGCTTTTTTTGTAGTGCTGGCCGCCGGCTGTGCGTCCGGGCCGCCGAAACTTCCATACCCTGCGTTCATTCAGTCCGATGAGTTGGAAGACGTTTTCATGGCGGTGTTGCCGGGCGTTCGCGCGAAACAGTTCGCCGGCAATCCGCAGACGGGACGAACCAGCAATCGCGTCAATCTGCCGGCCGGCTGGAAGGGGACAACGGGCGGTGCCCCTGGAAAGTCGCTGGAAATCTTTGTGTTGGCCGGTGACCTTGAAGTTGCAGATATCTCTCTCGGACCGGGTGGATACGCGCATGTCCCGCCAGGGACCTTCGGCTTTAATATGCTATCGATCGACGGGGCGCAGGTTTTGTATTTTCTCGATGACGTCGATCCGCTGGCGATGATCAGGTCGCCAATCATCCTTGATACTCGTTTGGTCGACTGGCAGCCAAGCGACATCGGCGGTGTCGGCATCAAGGAACTGCGCTCCGATCCCGGTAATGGCGCCCGGACCTGGATCATGAAAATCGAACCGGGTGCGGTTATTCCCTGGCAATCTTCATCTGTGGTACATGAGGGATATCTTGCAGCCGGCCAATACCAGCACAGCGAGTGTGCTGCCGGGGAGGTGCACACGGCGATTTACACAAGAGGCGGGTATTTCTATCGACCGGCTGACGCTATTAATGGTGGCCCGGCAGCAATGGCTATCACTGAGTCTGTATGGGTTCTGCGACAGAGGACGGCCTCGGTCGAGGAAACGCACGACACTTGCCCGGGCGCGCCTACTTCCTGACGAGTTTGGTAATACCCTTGCCGAGTTTCATCAGTTTGGTCAGCGTCGATGTCGGGATATCAGCAATCTGCTCATACCAGTCGCTTGTTGTTTCGACAAATACCAGCATGTTGCGAATGCGTTCCTTGGTTACCGGGTCGGTGCCTTTTTCCGACTCAACCTCTGCTGCTGCGGTTCGTAGCATCGATAGGGTCGGATTGAGTTCGCGCTGCTTGCGCTGTTCGATAATGACACGAAACAACTCCCAGACGTCGTGCAAGGATTCGAAGTAGTCCCGGCGATCGCCGAGCACATGCGTCATACGAACAAGACCGAAGCCCTGTAATTCGCGAATACTGGTGCTGACATTGGAACGCGCAACCGAAAGAGCGTCGACTATCTGGTCGGCGCGCAACGGATCCGGCGAGAGATACAGCAGAGCCTGGATCTGCGCCACCGTGCGATTGGTACCCCAACGAGTACCCATTTCGCCCCAATGGAGTACATATTTTTCAACAGCTGGCGAGAGTGTCATCATCCTTTCCATTATTTCTGTCGTAACAGAATTTATGGAAATTACGGCGAGTTCGCAAGCACCACAACACGACGAGGTGCGGGCAAGCCCTCGACTGTCAGGCTGGGATCATCCGGATCCAGTGCCTCATGCAGCGACTCGAAGGTCATCCATTCAGTGCTGCGTTGCTCGTCACGGGTTGTCAGCGATTCATCGACAACCTCGACGGCGGTGAAGCCAGACTGCTCCAGCCAGGCGCGCAACTCCGAAATCGTCGGCAGCATCCATATGTTGCGCATGCGCGCATAGCGATTTTCAGGTGTGTATGCGCGGGGCTCTTCGCCCGGCAGAAAGAGGGTCTCGAGTACGAGTTGGCCGCCGCGGCGAAGCGTGTCGCGGAGTTGTTGTAAGTGATCCAGCGGCGCTCGCTGGTGATACAGAACGCCCATCGAGAATGTTGTATCGAACTGCCCCGTATCCTGAGGTAATTCGTCAAGGCGCAGTGGCAAGACGAAAACACGGGTCGGTCGAAGAAAATGCTCGACGGCCAGAAACTGCATAATGTACAGGATGGTCGGGTCTATGCCGATGACGGCGTGTGCGCCGGCATCGCGCATCTGCAACGCGTAATAGCCGTTGCCGCAACCAACGTCGAGGACCACACGACCCTGCAAGGCCGCGATCCGGTCTTTGAGCCGATCCCACTTTAGGTTGCTGCGCCATTCACTGTCGATATTGATGCCGTCGAGATCGAATGGCCCCTTGCGCCAAGGTGATAGAGAGGCGAGCAATTCACGTCTGCTCCGCTCATCTCCTGGTTCTGCGCAGATTTGCTCCAGCGTGCGCCGCCAGCGGGCGAAATCTCCGTGGCCCGCATCGCTTAGCCGTTGCCGAATCAGGGTTTCGAGCCGGGGCTGCCACGATGCTGCGCCGAGCTCGGCCAATGACTGCCAAAGTGCCGGGTAGTTGAGCATGTTTATTTGATCGCGACAATGGAAACGAAGTTGAAGTTGCGCAACCAGACTGCGCTGTGCGCGAAACCGGCATCAGCCAGACGCCGCCGATGCTTTGCCACCGTTTCCGGAACGAGTACGTTTTCGAGGGCAACGCGCTTGCGGCTGATTTCGAGCTCACTGTAGTGGTTACGGCGCTTATGTTCGTGGTGCAGATCGACGAGCAGCTCCTCCATATGCGCATTTTCGTCGACGACTTTCTCCGACAACAGAAACAGCCCGCCCTTGATCATACCGTTGCAAATACGCCGCACGATGTCATCGCGAGCGCCGAGGTCGAGAAACTGCAGCGTGTAGTTCATTACGACCATCGACGCGTTTTCGATCGCGACGTCCCGGATATCCATCAGTTGGACCTCGATATTATTGGCGCCGGCCACAACCGCCCTGCATTTCTTGAGCATAGCCTCAGAGTTATCGACGGCGATGATGCGACAGCCATCGACCCGAATACCCTGTCGCATGGCGAGCGTAGCGGCGCCCAGTGAGCAACCAAGGTCGTAGCAATTCGTTTTCGGCCGGACATATCGCGCAGCGAGCGAGCCTATGGCCTCGATCGACGCGGTGTAGCCCGGAATCGACCGCCTCAGCATGTCTGGAAACACCTTCGCGACCGAGTCGTCGAAACGAAAAGGCTCTTTGCCAAGCTTTTCGTCGATATAGATTTTGTCTTCGTTCATAATCGTGCCGCTAATGTTACTCGAACTTCACAGAGAGCTAGGCATTCCTGCTTCGTATGGTCTCGACACCGGGCTGCCCCTATTCCTGGAGCCGGGCGAGTTGGTTGACGTGGGCCCAAATCTCGTAGGCCGCATGCAGCGGCTGACGGCCGAAGCCGCGCGGCAGTGGCAGGCGATGAATGCGGCCGCGGTAGCGGACGGTATCGAACTGCTGATCGTGTCCGGATATCGCAGCATCGAGTATCAGGCCGCCCTGATTCGCAACAAACTAGAGGCCGGGCAGGCCATCGACGAGATCCTCACGGCCAATACGGCGCCTGGTTTTAGCGAGCATCACACGGGCCAGGCCGTGGACATCGCAACGCCCGGTTCGCGGCCGCTGACCGAGGAATTCGAGTCTTCCGCGGCATTTGAGTGGCTGGGGAGACGGGCTCATGAATTCGGATTTTCGATGAGTTATCCACGTGACAATCCATGGGGAATTACCTTCGAACCGTGGCATTGGTCCATAAAGGGCTGAGATGGGCAGTATCACTCATGTCAATCAGATGTCATTGCGAGCCCATAGGGCGAAGCAACCTCATTGAGATCGCTTCGGCGCTGCGCGCCTCGCGATGACGATTAACCCGCCCCAGCGGGCGAAATAATGCAAAAATTTCGCTCGTAAGTTATTGACAGTTGGTTGGGACGATTAGACAATAGCCGGCTTGTGTCCGCGGAGGGGTACTCAAGCGGTCAACGAGGGCAGACTGTAAATCTGCTGGCTATGCCTACGTAGGTTCGAATCCTACCCCCTCCACCAGACTTTATAGTCCGGCGGAGATAGGCCGAGAACGAGTATAGCAGCAAAACGCTTTATCGTTGTTAAGGCCGCTTGTTTACGAAATTCGGGTACGAGAAGAAAAGGCCGCGAGACACGATCGGAACTGGGTGCATTACTGGATTGGCAGTGGTACCGCGGGGAAGACACAAAGAGAGTTTATGAGATCCGGACGGTTTGATTGATTAAGAGACTGTCAGGATTTTTGCACGCCGGAAAAAGGTGTATTGATCGACGAGAGGCGGGTGTAGTTCAAAGGTAGAACCTCAGCCTTCCAAGCTGATGATGTGGGTTCGATTCCCATCACCCGCTCCAAGAATGGAAGGTAGAGATTCTGCGGGAACGAAGCCCACATAGCTCAGGGGCAGAGCACTTCCTTGGTAAGGAAGAGGTCCCCGGTTCAAATCCGGGTGTGGGCTCCAGGCAGATGGTTGATTTTTGAATTTGTACAAACTTGAGATACGTAGGAAAAGCTCATGTCTAAAGAAAAATTTGAAAGAACAAAGCCGCACGTAAACGTAGGCACGATTGGTCACGTCGACCATGGCAAGACGGCGCTGACGGCGGCCCTGACGAAAGTCATGGCGGCGAAGCACGGCGGTGAAGTCTCGGCATACGACCAGATTGATAATGCCCCGGAAGAGCGCGAGCGTGGCATCACGATTGCGACGGCCCACGTAGAGTACGAGACGGACAACCGTCACTACGCTCACGTTGATTGCCCGGGCCACGCGGACTACGTGAAGAACATGATCACGGGTGCAGCGCAGATGGACGGTGCGATTTTGGTGGTGAGTGCGGCTGATGGGCCGATGCCACAGACACGTGAGCACATTTTGCTGGCCCGCCAGGTAGGCGTTCCGTACATCGTGGTGTACCTGAACAAGGCCGACCAGGTTGATGACGAGGAGCTTCTGGAACTGGTGGAGCTGGAGGTTCGTGATCTGCTGTCGACCTACGAGTTCCCGGGTGATGACACACCGATCGTGACCGGTTCGGCGACACAAGCCTTTGAAGGCGATGAATCCGATATTGGTATTCCGTCGATCCACAAGCTGGTTGAGGCGATGGACAGCTATATTCCGATGCCTGAGCGTGCGATAGACGGTGACTTTTTGATGCCGGTTGAGGACGTATTCTCGATTTCGGGTCGTGGCACGGTGGTAACGGGGCGTATCGAGCGCGGCGTGGTCAACGTGAGTGATGAGATCGAGATCGTGGGTATCAAGGACACCGAGAAGACCGTGTGTACGGGTGTTGAGATGTTCAGGAAGTTGCTGGACCAGGGAATGGCGGGTGACAACGTAGGCGTACTGCTGCGTGGCACCAAGCGAGAAGAGGTTGAGCGTGGTCAGGTACTGGCCAAGCCGGGCTCGATCACGCCGCACACCAAGTTTGAGGCAGAGGTTTACATACTGACCAAGGATGAGGGTGGTCGTCATACGCCGTTCTTCAAGGGCTATCGCCCGCAGTTTTACTTCCGTACGACGGACGTAACGGGTGCGGTTGAGTTGCCTGAGGGAACCGAGATGGTGATGCCGGGCGATAACGTGAAGATGGTTGTAGACCTGATTGCACCGATCGCGATGGAAGACGGACTGCGCTTCGCTATTCGTGAGGGTGGCCGCACGGTGGGTGCGGGCGTCGTTGCGAAGGTTATTGAATAACATCGTCATCGCGAGGCGCGAAGCGCCGCAAAATCGGGGTCGAACCGCAATTAATTAATTGCGGTTCGACCCCAAAAGAGAATGGGCACGGAATATGAATAGCACAGGCCAGTAGCTCAATTGGCAGAGCGGCGGTCTCCAAAACCGCAGGTTGGGGGTTCGATTCCCTCCTGGCCTGCCAGTAAAGGCGAAACGGTATCATTGGAGCGCTTATTATCCCCCTTGAGGGGACCTTGGAGCGCGATTGCGATTTTGTGATTAGAACACTATGACAACACAGACAGAAACAAGTCAGGGCGGCGTGCTGGACACCGTCAAACTGTTGCTAGCGGCAGCTGCCGTCATTGGCGGTTTGTATTCGTATTACTACTACGAATTCGAGCTTGCGTTGCCGTTTCGTGTGTTGATTGTCCTCGGTAGCACAGGTGTTGGTATCGCGATTGCGATGATGAGTTTTCAGGGTCAGCGCCTTTGGCACTTCATCCAGGGTTCTCGTGTCGAGATTCGCAAGGTCGTATGGCCGACGAAGCAAGAGACGACGCAAACGGCTATCGCGGTATTTGTGTTTACCTTGATCATGGCTGTGTTCTTTTGGGCGCTGGATTCGGGTTTGCTCTGGTTGACCCGTCAGTTTGTCAGTTAGAGCATGGTTTTGAGCGAAATCGAAGGAAATACCGCAGTGTCCTTACGCTGGTACATCGTTCACGCCTATTCGAACTTCGAACATAAGGTGAAGACCTCTTTGGAGGAGCGCATAGAACGGATGGGTCTGCAGGACAAATTTGGTGAGATTCTGATCCCGACCGAGGAAGTGGTCGAGATGAAGGAAGGGCAAAAGCGTCGCAGCGAACGCAAGTTCTTTCCGGGCTACGTGCTCGTACAAATGGAAATGGACGATGAGACCTGGCACCTCGTTAAGGAAGTGCCGAAAGTGCTCGGGTTCATTGGCGGGTCGAGTGATCGACCAGCGCCGATTACGGACAAGGAAGCGGATCGGATTCTGCAGCGCGTCCAGGAAGGAGTCGATAAGCCGCGGCCGAAAGTACTGTTCGAGCCAGGCGAGGTTGTACGGGTCATTGATGGCCCGTTCAACGACTTCAGCGGAGTCGTTGAAACAGTGAATTATGAAAAAAGCAGATTACAGGTTGCAGTGCAAATTCTTGGTCGGTCGACGCCGGTAGAGCTGGAATTCGGCCAGGTTGAGAAGGGATAGAATTGAATCGCGCCGCTAGCGGCGCTCCAACACACGAGGAGCTCTTATTAAAGAGCGTTTGAACTCGGGAGAAAGGTAATGGCTAAAAAGGTAGCAAGTTACATCAAGCTACAGGTCCCCGCGGGCCAGGCGAATCCATCGCCGCCTGTCGGCCCGGCACTGGGCCAGCATGGTGTCAATATCATGGAGTTCTGCAAGGCGTTCAATTCAGAAACGCAGGGCACTGAACCCGGTTTGCCGATTCCTGTAATTATTACGGTTTACAGTGATCGTAGCTTCACGTTCATTTCCAAGACCCCGCCGGCTGCTGTTCTGTTGAGAAAAGCTGCTGGCGTTGAAAAGGGTTCTGGTACGCCCAATACTGACAAGGTAGGCAAGGTCAATCGAGCACAGCTCGAAGAAATTGCCACGACGAAGATGCCGGACCTGACTGCTGCAGATATGGATGCGGCTGTTCGCACCGTGGCCGGGACGGCCAGGAGCATGGGTATCGAAACGGAAGGGGTGAAGTAATGGCCGTGAGCAAACGTAGAAAAGACGCTCGGGACAAAATTGACTCCGAGAAGGCGTACGAGATCAGCGAAGCTCTGGGCCTTGTTAAGGAACTTGCCACGGCGAAGTTTCCGGAGAGCATCGATGTGTCGGTCAATCTCGGCGTAGATCCGCGTAAGTCGGATCAGGTTGTGCGGGGATCAACAGTGCTTCCGAATGGTACAGGCAAAACGGTTCGTGTCGCGGTATTCGCTCAGGGCGAGAATGCTGAAAAGGCAACCGCAGCCGGTGCTGACATTGTTGGCTTTGAAGATCTGGCAGAGACGGTTAAAGCGGGCGAGCTGAATTTTGATGTGGTTATCGCAACCCCTGATGCAATGCGTGTCGTCGGTAAGCTTGGTCAGATTCTCGGACCGCGTGGCCTGATGCCTAACCCGAAGGTTGGCACAGTGACGGCAGATGTAGAGACTGCAGTAAAGAACGCCAAGGCTGGCCAGGTACGTTATCGCACCGACAAGGCGGGCATCATTCACTGTCCGATTGGTCGTGACGATTTCGAAGTACCGGCCCTGAAAGAAAATCTGGAGATGCTGCTTGCGGACCTCAATAGGGCCAAGCCAGCATCGGCCAAGGGTGCGTACCTCAAGAAATTGACAGTCTCATCGACGATGGGACCGCGCGTTTCAGTCGATCGGACGTCTGTAGACGCCTGATAACAATAGAAAATTTGTAATAGAAAATTTGTAATAGAAAATATGCAATAAAGAATTTGCAATGTGGCTTGCGAGCCGCAATGCAAGAGCCGCAAGGATGCGGCAATCGTCGAAGACCGTAGGCGATCAGTTTTGCTGCTGATCTTAATAACCGCCTACGCAGATGGTGAAACCTTAGTCAGATTAACTGGCGACGGTTGCCATTCGACAGGGAGCGGATGTTCCCAAAATGGTAGATGAACGAGATGTTGTTGCAAAGATATTGATTTTTATCATCGGAGTGACAGTAGTGAAGTTCATCTGTGGTTAAACCGTAGGCCAGGAGTAAGAAATGGCACTGAAACTCGAAGACAAGAAAACACTTGTCAAAGAGGTGAACGCGGTTGCGGACGACTCTATTACAGCTGTTGCGGCTGAATACAGAGGCTTGTCTGTTGCAGAAATGACGGAGTTGCGCAAAGAAGCGCGCAGTGCCGGTGTGTATATGCGGGTTGTAAAAAACACCCTTGCTCGCCGCGCCGTCGAAGGTACCGAATTTGAGTGTATGCAAGACACACTCAAGGGTCCGATTCTGCTCGCGTTTGCAAAGGACGATCCAGGTGCTGCAGCCAGGGTCATCAAGGACTTTGCCAAGGGGCATGACGCTCTGCAGGCGGTCTCGCTATCAGTCGGTGGGCAATTGTTGCCCGCGACCGATCTCAACATGTTGGCAGATTTGCCAACCTTGGATCAGGCGCGCGCAATGCTGCTGGGCGTCATGATGGCACCGATGTCCAAACTGGTGCGCACATTGGCCGAGCCTTCTGCAATGCTCGCACGCACGCTAGATGCGCGTGGCAATCAGGAAGCGGCCTAGGATCAATAATCAAGATATTCCCTGACTCAGGAAATGTAATTTTAAAGGAAGTATAGAAATGGCACTGTCAAACGAAGATCTGCTCAAAGAGTTGAGCGCAAAGCCAATCATGGACGTTGTCGAGCTCGTCAAAATGCTTGAAGACGAGTGGGGCGTGAGCGCAGCAGCACCTGTTGCTGTCGCAGCAGCTGCTGCTGACGCCGGCGAAGCCGAAGTCGAGAAAGACGAGTTCGATGTCGTTCTCACCAGTTTTGGTGAAGCAAAGGTTGGCGTCATTAAGGCTGTCCGTACGATCACCGGACTTGGCTTGAAAGAAGCCAAGGACGCGGTCGAAGGCACGCCGTCGACGATCAAGGAAGGCGTCGCAAAAGGCGAAGCAGAAGAGGTCAAAAAGCAGCTTGAAGAAGCTGGCGGTACTGTTGAGCTCAAGTAAAGAGCCGCACCTGCATTGAGCATTCTGCTTCCGAAGAACGGCGCGCCCTGTAGGAGCGGCTTTAGCCGCGAATATTGCGGCGTGCATCGTACAAGTCGCGCAAGCAGCCAGTCGATATTCGGCTGGCCGCTTGCGCGCATCTGAAATCAACGAGGGTATTCTCGAATGGCCTACTCATTCACTGAGAAAAAACGCATCCGCAAAAACTTTGGTAAGCGTCCAACAATTCTGGACGTGCCGTATCTGCTATCCATTCAGGTTAACTCATACGCCAAGTTTCTGCAGACGGACAAAGCGATTGAAGAGCGTGCCGACCGAGGGCTGCACGCGGCTTTCCAGTCGGTATTTCCGATTGTCAGTTATTCAGGCAATGCGGCACTTGAATATGTGAGCTATCGCCTTGGCGAGCCTGTATTTGATGTCAAAGAATGTCAGATGCGCGGACTCACCTACGCGGCGCCGATTCGCGTAAAGGTCCGTCTGGTTATCTATGACAAGGAAGCCTCAGGCAATCCGAAGCCCGTGAAAGACATTCGCGAGCAAGAAGTCTATCTCGGTGAAATGCCGCTGATGACCGACCACGGTACCTTTGTTATCAACGGTACCGAGCGCGTTATCGTGTCACAGTTGCACCGTTCACCCGGTGTGTTCTTCGACCATGATAAGGGTAAGACCCACAGCTCGGGCAAACTCCTCTTTTCCGCGCGCATCATTCCGTACCGCGGGTCCTGGCTCGATTTCGAGTTTGATCCGAAGGACGCTGTATTCGCGCGTATCGACCGCCGCCGCAAGCTGCCGGTCACAATTATTCTCCGTGCTCTCGAGATGACCAACGAAGAAATGTTGGAACTCTTCTTCGATACCAATGAATTCTTTCTCTCGGAGAAAGAAATCAAGATGCAGCTGGTTCCAGAGCGTTTGCGCGGTGACACCGCTACGTTTGAAATCAAACTCGGCCGCAAGGTAATCGTCGAAGAAGGCCGTCGCATTACGGCGAAGCACGTTCGCGACATGAACAAATCCACGGTCAACAAGCTGGTCGTGCCGGCCGAATATCTCGAAGGCAAGATTCTTGCGCACGACGTCATTGATACCGAAACGGGAGAATTGCTAGCCGCATCTAATACGGAATTGACGCCAGAGCTGATTGAAGCACTGATCGCGGCCGGTATTGAGACCATTCGAACCTTGTTCGTGAACGACCTCGATCGTGGTCCGTTCATCTCGAACACCTTGAATATTGACCCGTCGACGACGCGCCTTGAGGCGCTGGTTGAGATTTACCGCATGATGCGCCCGGGTGAGCCGCCAACCAAAGAAGCGGCCGAGAATCTGTTCCAAAACCTGTTCTTTAATCCGGATCGCTACGACCTTTCAGGCGTTGGCCGCATGAAATTTAACCGTCGTGTCGGTCGCGAGACCTCAGATGGCAGCGGTGTCCTCGAGAAAGAGGACATTCTCGCAGTCCTGCAAACCCTGATCGATATTCGTAATGGTTATGGCACGGTTGATGATATTGACCATCTCGGTAACCGCCGCGTTCGTAGTGTCGGTGAAATGGCCGAAAATGCGTTCCGCGTCGGTCTGGTTCGTGTTGAGCGTGCGGTCAAAGAACGTTTGACTCAGGCAGAGACAGAAGGCCTGATGCCGCAGGAAATGATCAATGCGAAGCCCGTCGCTGCCGCCGTTAAAGAGTTTTTCGGCTCGAGCCAGCTGTCGCAATTCATGGATCAGAATAATCCGCTGTCCGAAGTTACTCACAAACGTCGCGTATCGGCGCTCGGACCCGGTGGTCTGACGCGTGAACGTGCTGGATTCGAGGTTCGCGATGTGCATCCAACGCATTATGGTCGCGTTTGTCCGATTGAGACGCCTGAAGGGCCGAACATTGGCCTGATCAATTCGCTCGCCGTTTATGCGCGGACCAACGAATACGGTTTCCTTGAGACACCGTATCGCAAAGTCACGAACAATAAGGCGACCTCGGAAATCGAATACCTGTCGGCGATCGAGGAAAGCCAGTACGTTATTGCGCAGGCGAACTCGGAGCTCGACAAGAACGGTAAATTCACCGAAGAACTCGTCGCTGTGCGGCACAATAACGAGTTCACGCTCTCTGGGCCGAAAGACGTCAACTACATGGACGTCTCGCCGAGACAGATTGTCTCGGTTGCAGCCTCGTTGATTCCGTTCCTTGAGCACGATGACGCAAACCGCGCTCTCATGGGTTCGAATATGCAACGTCAGGCAGTTCCGACTTTGCGTGCCGAAGCGCCGTTGGTTGGTACCGGTATGGAGCGAGCGGTGGCTATTGACTCGGGTGTAACGGTTGTTGCAAAACGCGGTGGCACGGTCGACTCGGTCGATGCCTCTCGCATTGTCGTACGCGTCAACGATGACGAGACCAGCGCAACTGAAGCGGGTGTTGATATTTACAATCTGACGAAGTACACGCGCTCTAATCAAAACACCTGTATTAACCAGCGACCACTGGTTAGGGCCGGTGATTCGATTTCTGGTGGTGACGTGCTTGCTGACGGGCCGTCGACAGATATGGGTGAACTGGCGCTCGGCCAGAACCTGCTGGTCGCATTTATGCCGTGGAATGGCTACAACTTCGAAGATTCGATTCTAATCTCGGAACGAGTAGTCACAGAGGACCGCTTCACGACGATTCATATTGAAGAACTGCAGTGTGTTGCTCGCGACACCAAACTCGGGCCTGAGGACATCACCTCGGATATCCCGAACGTCGGCGATGCTGCGCTGGCCAAGCTTGATGAGTCGGGTATTGCGTTCATCGGCGCCGAGGTTAATGCCGGTGACATCCTCGTTGGCAAGGTAACGCCGAAAGGCGAGACTCAGCTGACGCCGGAAGAGAAACTACTGAGAGCTATTTTCGGCGAGAAAGCGTCTGACGTGAAAGACACGTCACTGCGTGTTCCGCCGGGTATGGATGGCACGGTCATCGACGTTCGCGTATTTACACGCGATGGTGTCGAGAAAGACCTGCGTGCTTTGTCCGTTGAAAAATCTGAGCTTGAGAGCGTCCGCAAGGACCTCGACGATACCTTGCGTATTCTCGAAGAGGATATCTATGAGCGTGTCGAACGCAGACTGACCAACAAGATGGCACAAGGTGGTCCGAATAAGCTCAAGTCCGGATCGAAGATCACCAAGGCCTATCTTGACGAGGTGCCACGCGAGCAGTGGTTTGAAATTCGTCTCAAGAATGATGAAGCCAACGAGCAACTGCAAAAGTCTTTTGAGCGCCTCAATTCGCAGCGCGAGGAATTTGATCGCCGCTTCGAAGAGAAAAAACTGAAAATCACCGCGGGTGATGATCTGGCGCCGGGCGTACTCAAGATGGTCAAGGTTTACCTGGCCGTTAAGCGTCGTATTCAGCCGGGCGACAAGATGGCTGGACGCCATGGTAACAAGGGAGTGATTTCAACGATCGTTCCGGTTGAAGATATGCCGTACCTCGAAGATGGCACACCGGTGGATATCGTGTTGAACCCACTCGGCGTGCCGTCACGAATGAACGTAGGCCAGGTGCTGGAAACTCACCTTGGCTGGGCGGCGAAAGGGCTCGGCAAGAAGATCGATCGCATGCTCAAGGCACAGGAATCAATAACCAAGATTCGTCAGTTCCTCGAGACGCTCTACAACAAGACGGGCGGTCGTATTGAGGACATCAAGTCTTTTACCGACGAAGAAGTTATCGAGTTGGCAGGTAATCTCACCAATGGTGTACCGACAGCGACGCCTGTCTTTGACGGCGCCACCGAAGCTGAGATCAAGGGTCTTCTCGAGCTTGCAGACCTTGACGATACAGGTCAGTCACGACTCAGTGACGGCCGTACGGGTGAGGAATTCGACCGTGATATCACTGTTGGCTACATGTACATGCTCAAACTTAACCACCTCGTGGATGACAAGATGCACGCACGGTCAACCGGACCGTACAGCCTGGTGACACAGCAACCGCTGGGTGGTAAGGCGCAGTTTGGTGGTCAGCGCTTCGGCGAGATGGAAGTCTGGGCGCTCGAAGCCTACGGTGCCGCGTATACCCTGCAGGAAATGCTGACAGTCAAGTCAGACGACGTGCAGGGGCGCACCAAGATGTACAAGAACATCGTCGACGGTGAACATGAAATGGATGCCGGCATGCCCGAGTCATTCAATGTTCTTGTGAAGGAGATTCGATCTCTGGGCATCAACATTGAGCTGGAGACAGACTAATGAAAGATCTATTAAAGCTGTTTAAATACCAGAACCCGGTTGATGACTTCGAGGCGATTCGCATCGGTCTGGCCTCGCCGGACATGGTTCGTTCCTGGTCATTTGGTGAGGTCAAGAAGCCCGAAACAATTAACTACCGCACCTTCAAGCCGGAGCGTGACGGGCTGTTTTGTGCAAAGATTTTCGGTCCCGTTAAGGATTACGAGTGTCTCTGTGGCAAATACAAGCGCCTGAAACATCGCGGTGTTGTTTGCGAAAAATGTGGTGTTGAAGTCACGCAGACCAAGGTTCGCCGCGAGCGCATGGCCCATATTGAGCTTGCAAGCCCGGTTGCACACATCTGGTTCCTGAAGTCACTGCCGTCACGTATCGGCCTGATGCTCGACATGACATTGCGCGAAATAGAGCGCGTGCTGTATTTCGAGGCCTTCGTTGTCGTCGAGCCCGGCATGACTGAACTCGAACGTGGTCAGTTGCTGACCGACGAAATGTACCTCGACGCACTTGAGCAATATGGCGACGAATTCGACGCACGCATGGGTGCAGAAGCGGTTCGCGAAATGCTCATGACCATTGATCTGCAGCGCGAGATTCTGCAGGTTCGTGAGGACATGGGTGCAACCCGCTCCGAAACCAAGCTCAAGCGTCTGTCGAAGCGACTGAAGTTAGTCGAGTCGTTCGTGGAATCGGGCAACAAACCTGAATGGATGGTCCTGACCATCTTACCGGTATTGCCACCGGATCTTCGCCCGCTGGTGCCGCTCGATGGTGGGCGCTTTGCGACGTCGGATCTGAATGACCTGTACCGCCGCGTCATTAACCGCAACAATCGCTTGCGTCGTCTGTTGGAGCTCAACGCTCCCGATATCATCGTGCGCAATGAGAAGCGGATGTTGCAGGAGTCGGTCGATGCGTTGCTCGACAACGGTCGCCGCGGTCGTGCAATCACTGGCACGAACAAGCGTCCACTGAAGTCACTTGCCGACATGATCAAAGGCAAGCAGGGCCGTTTCCGTCAGAATCTCCTCGGCAAGCGCGTCGATTACTCCGGCCGTTCCGTTATTGTCGTCGGCCCGACCTTGAGGCTGCACCAGTGTGGTTTGCCGAAGAAAATGGCGCTCGAGCTATTTAAGCCCTTCATTTTTTCAAAACTGCAATTGCGCGGCGAAGCCACAACGATCAAAGCAGCGAAACGTTTGGTTGAGCGCGAAGGTGCCGAAGTCTGGGATATTCTCGAAGAAGTTATTCGTGAGCACCCGGTGCTTCTGAATCGTGCGCCGACATTGCATCGACTCGGTATCCAGGCATTTGAGCCGGTGCTGGTCGAAGGCAAGGCTATTCAGCTGCATCCGCTCGTTTGTACAGCATTCAATGCTGACTTCGACGGCGATCAGATGGCCGTGCATGTGCCGCTGTCGATCGAAGCGCAGCTTGAAAGTCGTGCCTTGATGATGTCGTCGAATAACATTCTGTCGCCGGCCAATGGTGATCCAATCATCGTGCCGTCACAGGACGTCGTTCTCGGTCTGTACTACATGACCCGCTCACGCGTCAACGCGAATGGCGAAGGCATGATGTTTTCGAACATCGATGAGGCTCGTCGGGCGTTCGAAAGCGGTGCTGCTGATCTTCAGGCGTCAGTCAAGATTCGTGTGCCGACGTTCGAGGTTGAGGTAGAAGGCGAAGAACCGGTCGCAACTGAAAAAATCGTCGAGACGACGGTCGGCCGTGCATTGTTGTCCGAAATTCTGCCACCCGGGCTCGATTTCGAGCTTGTTAACCGGGCGATGTCGAAGAAAGCCATCTCGAGCACAATCAATGCGTGCTATCGAAATCTGGGCCTCAAAAAGACAGTCGTTTTTGCTGACCGCCTGATGTACACAGGCTTTCGTTTTGCCACGACGTCGGGTATTTCAATTGGCGTAAATGACATGGTCGTTCCTGAGAACAAGGGCGAAATCCTGGCTGTTGCGGAAGCCGAGGTTAAGGAAATCCAGGACCAGTACGCTTCTGGCCTCGTAACCGAGGGCGAGCGTTACAACAAGGTTGTCGACATCTGGTCTCGCACCAATGATCAGGTCGCCAAAGCGATGATGGACAAGCTTGGCACTCAGTTAGTCAAAAACTCTGCCGGTAAGAAAGTCGAACAGGAATCGTTCAATTCGATTTACATGATGGCCGACTCGGGCGCTCGTGGTTCTGCAGCTCAGATCAGACAGCTCGCCGGCATGCGCGGCCTGATGGCCAAGCCGGACGGCTCAATCATCGAGACGCCCATCACGGCGAATTTCCGTGAAGGTCTCGACGTATTGCAGTACTTTATCTCCACGCACGGTGCTCGCAAAGGTCTTGCCGATACAGCGCTGAAGACGGCGAACTCGGGTTACCTGACACGTCGTCTTGTCGACGTCGCACAGGACCTCGTTGTCACTGAGGTGGACTGCGAAACGCGCAACGGCGTTGCCATGGCGCCGCTTGTTGAGGGTGGCGATATCGTAGAGCCGCTGCGTGAGCGTGTTCTCGGTCGTGTACTGGCTGAGGCAGTCCTGATTCCGGGCTCTGACAAGGTTGCCTTCGACGCGGGTACGATGCTTGATGAAGAAACCGTCGCGACCCTTGAGGAGCTGTCGATTGACCACGTTCTCGTGCGGTCACCGATCACTTGTGAGATTCGCTACGGCGTTTGTTCACAGTGTTACGGGCGTGACCTCGCGCGCGGCCACCGCATCAATATTGGTGAGGCGGTTGGTGTAATCGCGGCACAATCGATTGGCGAGCCGGGCACACAGCTGACGATGCGCACCTTCCACATCGGTGGCGCGGCGTCTCGTTCGGCGGCGATCAACAACATCGAGATCAAGTCCAACGGTAACGCGGCACTTGTCAATATTAAGACGGTTGCTCATCGCAAGGGTTATCTCGTTGCGGTATCTCGTTCGGGTGAGATTTCGATTACCAACGATATGGGTCGCGAGCGTGAGCGTTACAAAGTGCCCTACGGTGCGACGATCACTATTGCTAACGGCGATACCGTCAAGCAAGGTCAGGTTGTCGCGAACTGGGATCCGCATACTCACCCGGTTGTCACCGAGGTTGCAGGTAAGCTCAAGTTTGAGGACTTTGTCGATGGTTTGACCGTCACCGAACAGGTTGATGAGTTTACCGGGCTGACGAGCATCGTGGTTCTCGATCCGAAGAGCCGTGGTGGAGCCGGCAAGGACCTTCGTCCGGTTGCACGACTCGTGAACGATGATGACGAAGACATCTGCTTTGCCAATACCGAGATTCCTGCAGTATATGCGCTGCCTGCCGGCGCCATTATCAGCATGGGTGATGGTGCCAAGGTGGCCGTTGGTGATGTTATAGCCCGTATCCCGCAGGCTTCATCGAAGACCCGTGATATTACAGGTGGTCTGCCGCGTGTCGCTGATCTGTTCGAAGCGAGAAAGCCAAAAGATCCGGCGATTATGGCGGAACACACAGGAACGGTTAGCTTCGGTAAGGAAACCAAGGGCAAACGTCGTCTCGTTATCACCGATGACACGGGTGAGAGTCATGAGGAGTTGATTCCGAAGTGGCGCCATCTCAACGTGTTCGAGGGTGAGCAAGTTGTCAAAGGCGAGACAATCGCAGATGGTGAGCCGAACCCACACGATATTCTGCGTTTGCAGGGTGTTGAGAACCTGGCGGATTACCTGGTACGCGAGATTCAGGATGTGTATCGACTCCAGGGTGTGAAGATCAACGATAAGCACATTGAGGTGATCATTCGCCAGATGTTGCGCAAGGTGATCGTTGCAACGATAGGCGATAGCTCCTACCTACGCGGTGAGCAGATCGACAAGGCACGCTACTTCGAAGAGGCTGAGCAACTTGAGGCCCAGGGTAAAGAGCCATTGACAATCGACCCGGTGTTGCTCGGTATCACCAAGGCATCGTTGGCAACCGAGTCGTTCATTTCGGCGGCATCGTTTCAGGAGACGACGCGAGTGTTGACCGAAGCAGCGGTTCGCGGCTTGCGTGACGATCTGCGCGGTCTGAAGGAAAACGTCATCGTGGGTCGCCTGATTCCGGCTGGTACGGGATTTGCGCACCACGCCGAACGACGGCGTACACGCGAGCAGGACTTTGCCGATCAGTTGAGGGAGCTCGATGAAGCTGCCCAGGCCAAGGCAATGGTGGACGGTGAAACAGAAGTGACCGAGGTTGCGGACGCAGAAACGCCTGTAGAGGCGTCCGGCGATACGGTCATTGAAGTCGCTGCGGCGGTCGATGCAGAAGCGGCACCTGAGGGTACCGAGGAAGCGACAACAGAAGCTTAGAAAACAAGGGTTTAGGGGACGCCAGCCGTCTTGCTTGACAGCCAGACGCGCCGGTCTCTACAATGCCCGGCCTTAACCCCGGGGCCCACCTTAAGTGGGCCCCGATTTTTCGGGGCGATGCGGCAGGTGCTTTTTGACCGACCGCATAAAAAGCGTAAGTGATTCAATTACTTGCAGCTTCGCTCCAAAACCCGACGCCTGAACCGGAATGGGTTCAGCAGTCGGGTGCGCGCGCTTTTAGCGCATTTGTATTTTGGATTCACACAAAAAGATGAGGGCCCAATGGCCACAGTCAATCAGCTAGTACGCAACGCACGCCAGACGAAGCGTGCCAAAAGTACGGTGCCGGCATTAGAAGCCAGCCCGCAGAAGCGTGGCGTTTGCACGCGCGTCTACACGACGACACCGAAAAAGCCAAACTCGGCAATGCGTAAGGTTGCTCGTGTTCGCCTGACTAATGGTTTCGAAGTTACCTCTTACATTGGTGGCGAGGGCCACAATCTGCAGGAGCACTCGGTAGTGTTGATTCGGGGCGGTCGTGTAAAGGATCTGCCGGGTGTGCGCTATCACACAATTCGTGGCACGCTCGATTGCGCAGGTGTATCGGACCGCAGACAAGGCCGCTCGAAATACGGAACAAAGAGGCCAAAGTCGTAAGATTGCTTCGCTACGCTCGCAATGACTTTGGTTTAACTCACGAAAATCAGCACGACGGAATACATTAATAATGTCCAGAAGATCACAGGCACCGAAACGAACGATTCTGCCCGACCCGAAGTACAGTAGTGACCTGCTTGCCAAGTTCATGAACATGATCATGAATGACGGTAAGAAGTCTGTTGCTGAGCGCATCATTTACGGCGCTCTCGATCGTATCGCTGAGAAGGAAGCGCAGACCGACGACAAGGCACTCGAACTTCTGGAGTCGGCGCTCGAAAACGTCAAGCCCATGGTTGAGGTGAAGTCGCGCCGTGTTGGTGGCGCCACTTACCAGGTACCCGTTGAGGTTCGTCCGGCCCGTCGTCAGACGCTGGCCATGCGCTGGGTAATTGACGCCGCACGCAAACGTGGTGAAAAATCGATGGCTCATCGACTGGCACATGAATTGATGGACGCTGCTGAGAATCGTGGCACGGCCGTAAAAAAGAAAGAAGACACCCACCGTATGGCAGAAGCCAACAAGGCATTCTCCCACTACCGCTGGTGAGTTGGTCCTAAGACCGAGTATTCCAGGATATCTGAGATTAAGACGTGGCCCGCACAACTCCTATTGAGCGCTATCGCAATATTGGCATCATGGCCCATATTGACGCGGGCAAGACCACGACAACGGAGCGTGTGCTCTTCTACACCGGCGTCTCTCACAAGATAGGTGAGGTTCATGACGGCGCCGCTGTCATGGACTGGATGGAACAAGAGCAGGAGCGCGGTATTACGATTACTTCCGCTGCGACCACCTGTTTTTGGGCTGGCATGGACAGTCAGTACGAAGAACACCGTATCAATATCATCGACACACCCGGGCACGTTGATTTCACCATTGAAGTGGAACGAAGCCTGCGCGTCCTCGACGGCGCAATTACCATTCTTTGCTCGGTCGGTGGCGTTGAGCCACAAACCGAAACGGTCTGGCGACAGGGCAACAGGTACAAAGTGCCGAGGATGATTTTTGTCAACAAAATGGATCGTGCGGGCGCAGATTTTCTGCGCGTTGTTGAGCAGGCGCGCGAGCGTCTGGGCGCGAACGCGGTACCCATTCAGCTACCAATCGGCGCCGAAGAGAAATTCGCCGGTGTCATCGATCTGATCGGCATGCGGGCAATCTATTGGGATGAAAGCAACATGGGCACGTCGTATGAGGCTCGTGACATCCCCGAAGACATGCAGGTCGAAGCCGAGGTTTGGCGCGAGAAGATGATCGAAGCAGCCGCTGACGGCGACGAAGAGTTGCTCGAGAAATTTCTCGAACACGGTACGCTTGAGCCCGGAGAAATTCGTAAGGGTTTGCGTGAGTTGACATTATCTGGTGCGATTGTTGTCACAATGTGTGGTTCGGCCTTCAAGAACAAGGGCGTGCAAGCGATGCTCGACGCGGTTGTGGATTTCATGCCATCACCGGTCGACGTCCCGGCAATTAAGGGTATTAACGACGACGACACAGAGGAAGAGCGTCTCGCGGATGACGAACAACCGTTCGCTGCGCTGGCATTCAAGATTGCAACGGATCCTTTTGTTGGCAATCTGACGTTCTTCCGAGTGTATTCCGGCGTTTTGAATTCAGGTGACACGATTTATAACCCGGTGAAGAGCAAGAAAGAGCGCATCGGCCGAATCCTGCAGATGCACTCAAATGATCGCAAAGAGATCAAGGAAGTCCGGGCTGGCGATATCGCCGCAGCAGTCGGACTTAAAGACGTAACGACGGGCGACACGCTGTGTGACATCAAGTCGGCAATAGCGCTCGAGCGCATGGAATTTCCGGATCCGGTTATCGCGGTTGCGGTCGAGCCGAAAACGAAGCCTGACCAGGAAAAAATGGGCATCGCCTTGCAGAAGCTCGCGAAAGAAGACCCGTCATTCCGTGTTCACACGGATGAGGAGTCGGGGCAGACCATTATTTCCGGTATGGGTGAGCTGCATCTCGACATTATTGTCGATCGCATGAAGCGCGAATTCCGGGTCGAAGCGAATGTCGGTAAACCGCAGGTGGCGTATCGCGAGACGATTCGCAAGACCGTGGAGCAGGAAGGAAAATTCGTCCGGCAGTCCGGTGGTCGTGGGCAATATGGCCATGTCTATCTGCGTCTCGAACCGCGTAAGCCGGGCGAAGGCTACGAATTTGTTAATGCGATCGTTGGCGGTGTTGTGCCGCGCGAGTACATTGCTGCGGTGGATAAAGGTATCCAGCAACAGATGGAAAATGGCGTCGTTGCAGGGTATCCGGTCGTTGATTGTCAGGTGACTCTGTACGATGGTTCGTACCACGATGTTGACTCGAGCGAAATGGCGTTTAAGATCGCCGGCAGTATGGGTTTCCGCGACGGCGCGCAGAAAGCGAGCCCGGTGTTACTCGAACCGATTATGAAAGTTGAGGTGGTAACGCCCGAAGATTACATGGGCGACGTGATGGGCGACTTGAATCGTCGCCGCGGATTGCCTCAGGGTATGGATGATTCGCCGTCGGGCAAAATCATTCGTGCTGAAGTACCACTGGCCGAGATGTTCGGCTATGCGACCGACTTGCGCTCGATGAGCCAGGGGCGGGCGGTCTACTCAATGGAATTTGAAAAATATTCGGCTGTGCCGCGAAACGTGGCCGATACCGTATTGAAGAAGGCTTCGTAGGAAAGTATCGTAGGAGCCCGCCATGCGGGCGACAATTGAGAGGATAGCGGAAGCATCGTAGGAGCCCGCCCCAGCGGGCGACAAACAACGTTGGGAATGACTCATGTCTAAAGAAAAATTTGAAAGAACAAAGCCGCACGTAAATGTAGGCACGATTGGTCACGTCGACCATGGCAAGACGGCGCTGACGGCGGCCCTGACGAAAGTCATGGCGGCGAAGCACGGCGGTGAAGTCTCGGCATACGACCAGATTGATAATGCCCCGGAAGAGC
>Ga0255052_10000786_pt1 | contig 25035 bp, 18 predicted proteins | sample JV7_2_21_MG_FD_188632 | JGI IMG/M metagenome (GOLD analysis project Ga0255052, IMG submission 188632) | Seawater microbial communities from Jervis Inlet, British Columbia, Canada - JV7_2_21 | ecosystem: Environmental > Aquatic > Marine > Inlet | place: Canada: British Columbia | collected...
GCGGACGGTGCGGAGCACCGACATCGTTGACGACCGCAACATCCTGTTCCATATGCGTGGCGACATCGTGTACCACAATATTCTGCCGCGAAAGTGCAACGGCCTGGCACGCGAAGACCGGTTTTCCTACCGGACGACGGTCGGCAGACTTTGCAGCAATGATTTGATCAACGTGCTTTATGACGACACCTTTGGTATGCGTGAAGGAAACGCCTGCCAGCTCGGAGTCTTTTACGAGATGACCCGCGAGGATGCGAAGGCCTTCAAAGACGCGCCCGAGCCCGAGCCGCAAGCCGAGCCATTGCCGATGCCGGCACCCCAGGAAGTTGGCGCAGATGAGGAAGAGCCCGAAGAACCGAAGGGACCGGAGCCGCGCTCTCACTGAAGACGAGTGCTGACGAAGCAGGCAATCTCAGATATTTCGGTCGAATGAAGCTGTTTTGATCAGTGCGAAGACGCGCATGCCGGTTTTCAGTCCGAGCTCGGTCACCGCGTGATGTGTTAATTGCGCCTTGATCACAGCACCCTCGATATCGACAGATACGGTCGCGAACGCGCTGTCCGGCTCCGGATGGATCGATATGAGATTACCGGCAAGCATATTGCGAACACTCAGGCCCTGCGGTTCCTCCGTTGCTATGACAACATCGCCAGCGCGTACTGAAAGTCTCGCGATTTCACCTTCTGCTATCGCACGCATCATCGGTACGGTGATGCGTTGGCCGTGATAATCAACGCGAGTGAGATGCTGCTCCTCACGATGTTCGACCACGCGAACCTCCAGGATGGATACGGCCTCGAAGGGTAACGCCGACGACTGCAGATCCTCACGATTCAGAATACTGGTCGCAGGCCCGACGGCAGTGATACGGCCATCCTCCAGGACGATGACATCATCCGCAAGCCGCGCCATCTCATTCACCGAGTGACTGACATAGATCGCCGGAATGCCGAAGCGCTTCGGCAACGCCTCAATGTAGGGCAGGATTTCACGCTTTCGACCGACGTCGAGTGCCGCGAGCGGTTCATCCAGAAGGAGCAGGCGCGGATTCGTCAGCAACGTCCTGGCGATCGCCACACGTTGTCGTTCCCCGCCTGACAACGCATCAGTATGACGATGCAGTAGCGGCTTGAGATCCATGGTCGAAACCACCTCGTCAAAATCAATGCCGCCATCACTCGCACGACGTTTCTGTGCGAACTGTAGATTACCCTCCACGCTCAGATGCGGGAAAAGGCGAGCGTCCTGGAAGACAAAACCTACCGGCCGCTGAAATGCCGGCACAAAAGACGTGCCGTCCTGCCAACGCTCTCCACCAAAAATCACGTGGCCTTCCGCGTGACGCTCGAGACCCGCAATGATTCTGAGTAGCGTGCTTTTGCCCCCGCCACTGGGGCCAAACAAACCGGTTACACCGGCGAGCCCGACTTCCCTGTTAACGTCGAGGCTGAAGCCAGGGTAGGCCACCTGCGCCCGCAACGATAATTGCTGTTGGTCGCTAGCGGACACTGATCGGTTCCCCCCGCCTGAATGTGTATACAAACAGCAGGACAGTAAATGCGAATACGATCAGGCCGGCCGAGAGAATGTGTGCCTCCCCGTAGTTGAGTGTTTCGACATGTTCGTAAATGGCGATCGATATCACGCGCGTTTTGCCAGGAATATTGCCGCCTACCATTAGAACAACACCAAACTCGCCGATCGTGTGCGCGAAAGACAAGACGGCGGCGGTAATGAAACCTCGACGCGCCAACGGCGCTACAACGGTGAAAAATGCATCAAGAGGGCTTGCCCGGAGAGTAGCCGCTGCTTCAAGCGGTGCGCGACCGATGGACTCGAACGCATTTTGCAGCGGCTGAACCATGAATGGAAGCGAATAAAAGACGGATGCGACAACCAGGCCGCTGAATGAGAATGTCAGCGCCTCACCCGTCACTCTAATCCAGAATGAGCCGATTGGGGAGGCGGGTCCCATCGCGATCAGGAAATAAAAGCCAAGCACCGTAGGCGGTAAGACCAGCGGTAACGCGGTGACTGCCTCGATCGCAGGCTTGAATCGCGAAGATGTGCCGGACAGCCACCACGCCAATGGCGTTCCCACCATCATGAGGATGATCGTTGTTACGCCGGCTAGCGCGAGTGACAGCCAAAGGGGACCTAAATCTGGCATTGTGCTATTGGACACCGTATCCGTTTGACGTTATAGCCTCCCGGCCAGCCTCACTCTGCAGATACGCCAGGAACGCAAGCGCGGCGGAATTGCCGTCGCCGTGTCGCAACAGTACAGCGTCCTGACGAATAGGTGCATGGAGATCCTCCGGAATGCGCAGGTACGTTTTGCCTTTTGACATATCAGGGTCCAGAACCAGGGACAGCGCCACGATTCCCGCCTGCGCGTTACCGGTTGCTACCAATGCATGTGCCTGGCCCACATTTTCACCCATCACGATCTTGTTGCTGACGGTGTCCCAGATATGCAGCGATTCCAGTGCCTCGCGGCTCGCGATACCGTACGGCGCGAGCGCCGGATTCGCTATAGCCAGGGCGACGATTCTTTTCTGAGCCAGTGTTGCCGACAAATCAGACTGCATCAGCTCCGGGTTCCTGCTCCACAGCGCCAGTCTGCCAGAGGCGAAAGTGAACCTGCTGCCACTTATCGCATGACCGGACTTCTCGAGAAGCATCGGCCTTTCCTGGTCAGCTGCCAGCAGAACATCATATGGCGCACCATTGTGTATCTGTGCGTACAAACTACCGGTCGAGCCACTCGCAATTGTTATGCGATGTCCCGATTTCAATTCGAATGCAGTTTCAAGTTGTTCCGCGGCTGAAGTGAAGTTAGCCGCCACCGCGATGAGCGCCTCGTCGGACCGGGCCAGCGGCGACAATATGAGGAGCACAAGGCAGAGGGATATCGGCTCTCTCATCTCCTTACCGATTCCTGTCAATACGGTGCCAGTTTTGTGTCGGCGACGTTTTCTTCTTCCAGCCATGGTAGGGGTGACGATCCAGCAACTCCGAATCGCGAAAGAGAAAAACGAGAATTCCGCCTGCAACGAAGCCGCCGATGTGTGCCCAGAAGGCGACTCCGCCACCTTGCGCACCATAAGATGCCACACCGCTAAGCACCTGCACGAGAAACCAGTAACCAAGCATAAGGTAGGCAGGCACAGCGAACGTCGTTACGTAGATTACGAGGATGAACAACATGTGCACGTGCACGCGCGGGAACAGGAGAATGTACGCACCCATCACACCGCCAATCGCGCCCGAGGCGCCAACCATTGGAATCGATGAGCCCGGATCGGCGATAACCTGGGCCGCCGCCGCCGCGAGTCCGCATAAGATATAAAACAGCAGGAACTTGCCATGGCCCATGACGTCTTCAACATTGTCGCCGAATATCCACAGGAACCACATATTGCCGATGATATGCATCCAGCTGCCGTGCATGAACATCGACGTAAGCGTCGTATGCCAGGTCGAGGCTTCACCCAGGATGCAAACAGTCTGCGGGCTGAGTGGCAATCTCGAACCTGCGGGCACCAAATGCAACAATTCTCCGGGAATCAGCCCAAACTGACACACCGATCCGGACAATGAAGGTTCGGCACCAAGGCCCTGCAGGAATACCCAGGCAGCGACATTAAGGAGCACGATCCCGTAAGTCGCGTAGGGCGTCAGGATCTGCGGGTTGTCATCGCGAATCGGAAACAAAGTTTATCTCGCTGGCGGTGCCTGCAGGTGCTAGCAGCCTGTTGAAAAAGTCTCAGGTGAACGCGAGACAAGGAAAAAATGGTCGAGAAAACGTAGTGTACACGCCAGTCCATGAGGCTTTCGAGACCGTTTTTGACGCCGTATCGTGCCGCTTGAGACCTTTTCAACACGCTGCTAGGCCGATGCCTTAAGAGCGCTTGCTGCGCGTCCTGCCCTTACGAAAGCAAACGCTTCAACGAGCGTCGATGATTGCGCGTCGTTCATCGCAGCGACGTTTACCCTGGCATTTGGCAACATGTAAATATGGAATCGCTGCTCGATCAACATCTGCTCATCTTCACTGACGGGCAGACACGAGAACATGCCGTTTTGCGCCTCCAGAAATGATGCATCGAAACCCGGATTCGCTGCTTCGATCGTTTTGCGCAACGCGCCGCGCATGCTGATAACGTGATGACGAACCTGGTCGAGTTCCTGCCGCCAGAGGATTTCGAGTTCCGGCGTCGACATGATTTCATGCACGATCGCCGCTCCGTGATCGGGCGCCATAAAATATAATTGCCTGACTGTGTCGCGGAGTTTTCGCCGGACACTTTCTGCATCTCTGGCATCTGGTGACACGATCACAGACAAAAGCCCGGCGCGTTCCCGATAGATTCCGAAAGACTTGGACGAAGACACCGTCAGTAACATCTGCGGAACAACATCCGCAAACAGGCGCAGACCTGCAACATCCTCGTCTATTCCTGCACCGAACCCCTGGTAGGCGACATCAACAAACGGCACAGCGCGAGTTTTGACGACCAGGTCGGCCACCGCCTTCCATTGCTCAAGGCTGAGATCCTGTCCGGTCGGGTTGTGACAACAGCCGTGCAGAAGCAACAAATCGTTCGGCTTCATTGCCCGCAGATCCTCGAGCATGTCGTCGAACTGAATTGTCGAATTCAACTGGTCGTAGTAGCGGTAGCTCCGAGTTTGTACGCCGGCTTTCTCAAAAAACTCGAGTTGGTGCCCCCACACCGGCTCGGAAACCCAGACGACTGAATCGGGTGACAGGCTGTGTGCAAGTTCGGCGCCCGCCCGCAACGCACTACCGGCACCCGGGGTTTGTGCCGAAATAATTCGACTTTCTTTTATAACGCGATGGTCCGCGCCAAGTGCCAGTCGTTCGATATCCGCACAGTAGTCAGGATTGCCCAGCGGCGACATATACGACTTGGGCAGGTTTCTTGCCAACAGCCGTTGCTCCGCTTTCCGGACCGCCTGCATGACCGGGACCTTGCCGGAGTCATCTCTGAAAACACCAATACCAAGATCGATCTTGTCGGGATCGGCGTCCTCCGAGAGGCGAACAAAAAGCGCCTCGATCGGATCGTTGGTGTAATCGCAAATATTCCTGAACATGAGCAATTCGCGTCTTGAAACAGAGTCCCACCTAGTCAATCACATCTGGGCGAGATGTGAAACCACAAGAAGCTAAAGACATCCCCGCAACAGGTCGCTGGATACGGCGCCCGGATTCGGCTTTTTGTTAACGCTGCCCATGCCGTATGATTCCGGGTCTGCAAGGACGGAAAGCAGGAATCTTCCGGGGGAAAAATGAACAATCGATCATGGCTATCTTACAGCCTGTGTTCCTTCATTCTGGTCGTGCTCGCCGCATGTAACAGGGCAGCAGAGAACGATGGCCCGGTTGCTGACCTGGTGCTGACAAGCGGCAAGGTTTATTCCCTGAACTGGGCGGATCCTGATGCCGAAGGGCGACCGTCGCCGGGCGCACCATTTGCCGGAGGCGAATGGTCACCCGATGCATCCGCTGTTGCGATCAAAGACAGAATGATCCTCGCCTTAGGGTCGGACGACGAAATGTCTGTATTCGTGGGTGAAGCCACCGAGGTTGTCGATCTCAATGGCGCCACGGTCGTGCCCGGTTTTGTGGAAAGTCATGGCCATTATCCCGAGCTTGGAGAGATCGCAGAGCGAATTGATCTCGCCGACGTGACAACCATGGACGAAATGGCAGCGAGAGTGGCAGCGCGCGTCGCCGAGACACCCGCCGGCGAATGGGTCGTTGGCGCGGGCTGGGACGAAGGCGCCTGGGCCGACGCGCTCCCCACCAAAGACGCAATAGATGCCGTCTCGCCTGACCACCCGGTCGTCCTGAAGGGCCGGCGCGGTTTCGGCACGCTGGTGAATCAGACTGTGCTCAATATCGCCGGAGTCACCAGCGACTTCGAGGCACCTTCCGGCGGCGACATCGTGACCGATGACAATGGTCAACCTACCGGTGTATTCCTGAATCGTGCGCAAACGCTGATAACCGAAGCGATGCCACCGGCGACGCTCGAGCAGAAGAAACGAATAGTAATGACCGGACTCCTGGAAATTGCGGAAGCCGGCTACGTTAGCGGACATCATGCGGGGGTCTACGCAGACTACTACCCTGCTTATGCTGCTTTGGCCGATGAGGACAAACTACCCGTCAGAGTGGAGGCGATGCTCGCCGCGCGGCCGGAAAACCTCGAGCTGATGAATTCATGGATCGAGCGCGGCCCGACACGTAATCCGGCTCAGACATTCCAGGTTCGCGGCGTCAAAGCCTACTACGACGCATCACTCGGTTCGCGCGGCGCCAAGCTGATTGAAGAGTATTCAGACATGCCCGGTCACAGTGGTGTTTCCGGATCGGATTATGGATTCCCGGAAGACGTGGTTACTGCCGCGATCGCAGCGGGTTTTCAGGTCGGCGTGCACGCGATTGGCGATGCTGGTAACCGCGAAGTACTGGATTTCTATGAGCGCGTTGCCGCAGACAATCCTGATTCGCTGGCACTGCGTCATCGTGTTGAACATGCCCAGATCGTCCATCCCGATGACTTCTCACGGTTCGGGGAACTCAATCTTGTGGCCTCGATGGAACCCTGCCATGCAGTCGAAGACAGCCCGTGGGCAGAGGAACGGGTCGGCCCTCAACGCATCAGGGGTGGTTACGCCTGGCGCACGCTGCGAAGAAACGGCGCGACATTGATTTTCAATTCGGATCTGAGCGGAACGGACTTCGATATTTTCTACGGCCTGCATTGTGCCGTGACAAGAAGTGATCGAAACGGTGATCCGGCCGGAGGTTGGTACATCGAAGAGGCCGTGACGATCGAGGAAGCCATTCGCGCATGGACGAGCTGGCCGGCAGAGTCTTCACTAAGAAGCGAGCTCACCGGAACTCTGGAACCCGGCAAACTGGCCGACATCACAGTGCTGTCGATCGACATATTTAATGTCGGCCAGTCAGATCCGCACAGACTCCTGGATGGACAGGCCCTGATGACCGTCGTTGGCGGGGAAATCGTCGTAAACCAGCTCTGATATCGACATGCCCGCAAGGCCGAAATCACTCGGTGATCAGTTTTGCGGCCCGCTGCGTTGACCTAACACCTGCCGCACCTTGTCTTCGGCCTCGCGGACAAAGACGCACTGACAGGATTCACGAGGGTCACTTGTCACACACCAACTGATCTGCTTCGCGCCACATCGCGCGCGGTTCGAAATGTCCTCGCTCGTCAAAGCGCCGAGTCGCTCAAAGCGAATCGGGCCGCCGCTCTTCGTGTGACTGCCAGACACCGTGCGACCGAAATCCATCGCGCATCCGGAAATCAGCAGCCCAACCAGCACAAAAAACAGTTTCATATGACACCTCTCGTTTCAGGCTACCGAACTTTGGCCACCTGATAGTGAGATGTTCTTGAGAGTGATAATGGAGTCGTCAATTCCAGACTTAGTTCGCATATGGCGAACGCTTAGATTAAGAACGTTCAGTCAGGCAGCGTGAAGGCGATCACCTGATCGGAAAGTTCAGTGTCCAGGCGCGCATAGCCGCCGGAGTAGATCACGATATATTGCTTGCCCTGCCACTCGTAGCTCATGGGGGTCGCAATCGCCGGAGTCGGCAATCGGCCGCGCCAGATTTCCTGCCCGTTCGACACATCGAACGCCCGCAAATAGTGATCGAACGTCGCGCCAATGAAGACGAGTCCGCTGGCCGTGATTACCGGGCCACCCAGCGTTGGCGTGCCAAGCTTCAGCGCCGGTGCGAATGACAGGTCTTCAGTCGTGCCGAGTGTTTTTCGCCACACGATCGCGCCACTGTCCAGGTCAATGCCTGCGATGATCCCCCAGGGTGGAGGCGTGCACGGCAATCCAAGCGGTGACATGAACATCTCCCGCTTCATTCCGAATGGTGCGCCTTCCTGTGGTGAGACTTCCTGATCGTGAAATACCTCGCGCATCTCTTCAAAATCATCGGTTCTGAATAACTGAACGTGATGTGCGAGGTTGCTCATGTTCACGACGAGCAGGTTTCGACGTGGATCAAATGCAGCGCCGCCCCAGTTCGCGCCACCGCCAGTGAAGGGCAGTAGAATTGTTCCTTGTTCAGACGGCGGGGTGAACAGCCCCTCTGCCCGCGAATTCTCGATTTTCTTCCGGCATTGGCGTTTATCGAACCAGGTAATGCCGAACGCGTCCTCTGCAGACAAGGTACTTGGTACGACGGGCGGCGTCGCCACCGGAAACGGTTGTGTCGGCGACAGCCACTCGCCTTCGACTGCGCCCTGGGGTACTGCGCGCTCTTCGACTGGCAGGAACGGCTTGCCGGTGTCGCGATCAAGGACGAAAACGAAGCCGGTCTTCGTGACCTGCGCGACGACATCATGGAGTTCACCATCTCTCCACACCGAATAGAGCCCGGGCTGTGCAGGGACATCGTAGTCCCAGATATCGTGGTGAACGGTCTGGAAATTCCACACCACCTCGCCTGTCTCGCCATTCAACGCAACGACCGAGTTGGCGTACCGATTGTCACCAGGACGCAAACCACCATAGAAGTCCGGGCTCGGACTGGTCGTCGGCAAAAACACCAGCCCCCGCTCAACATCGACAGACATCGGCGCCCAGACGTTGGCATGGCCCTCGGTCGGTATTTCCGGCTTCTGCCAGTCCTCACGAACCGGGCTGTCATCAGCGCGTGGAATCGGATCGAAATCCCACTTCTCCGCACCCGTTCGTACATCGAAAGCGCGCACTGAGCCGGCAGGAGCAACAACGCGAGCATTGTCACCAATGGCAGAACCAATTATCACTGTGTCACCAACGATCACCGGCGGCGATGTAATCTGAAATTCGCCCGGCCACCATAGTTCCATACCCGGATCGATACGAACCTCACCGTTGTTGCCGAAGCCCGGGCAGCGCTGACCATTTTTTGCATCAAGGGCAATAACGCGCGCGTCGTTGGTGCCCATCATGATGCGGCTTGCACATTGTCCCCGGGCATCCGGGTCCTGCCAGTAAGCGACGCCGCGACAGACGTAATTGTTAGCTGGTCTTTGTTCGGGATCCGTCTTTGAATCGAAGCGCCAAAGTTCACTGCCATCACCGGGTTTGAGCGCAATGACCTCGTTAAACGGCGTACAGAAAATGAGGGAGTCTTCGACAAGGATCGGCGTGGCTTCAGTCGCTGACCGGCGCAACAACTCGGGCCTGTTCTTCAGGTCACCGGTGCTGTAATTCCAGGCAGGCACGAGCGATGCAACATTCTCGACCGTAATCTGCGCCGCGCCGCTGTAACGATGACCGCCAGCATCGCTGCCGTATGAGCCCCAGCCGTCTCCTACAGTGATCGAGCTTTCGGGTCGACCGACCTGTTCCGCGGTTCCGTTGATATCGAGACCGTGAGCGCCGCCGAGAATCCAGATTGCCGAGCCGCCCAGGAATGGCAGCGATATAACAAGGACAATCACAAGCGTGACAACCAGTGTTTTTCTTTTCATTTTCCTGCCGCGCATCGACACGGGCTCGGGGCAGAAGCCGGAACCTTCGTCGTTGTTCACAGGGTATTACAGATCAGGTGCCAGATCTGGTGTGGAAAGTTCTTACTGCAGTGCGCCGTTCGTAATCCACAGGCGGATCGCAGCAATGATCGCCGGATCAAGCGGCTGGCCCGGGGGCATTTGGCCGCCCGTCGCACCGGTGCCTTCCAGCTTGTCGATGAGATAACTGTTATCCGGGTCGCCCGCCAATACGCGCAAGATCGCAGGATTCTGGGTGCTCGCAACACCGACCAGTGACCCATGACTGTTACCAGCCTCCAGGTTGAGGCCTTCCTTCGGAGCAGCACCTCCATGACAATTGGAGGAAGCACAGGTCGGTGTGAACACGAGCGTCTGTATCTCAGCAAGCGTGGCGCCTACCACAACTGGCGTCGTGAGAGTAAAGAATGCCTGATAGTCGCCACCAGCAGTGCCGTTGCCTGATGGGAAAAAGCCGAGGTTTTCGCCGTCAAGCGCATTGCCATCCAGATCCATAATTACAGGTCCGGCCACGTCGCCGAGCAGGCTGATTCTGTAGGTATCGTCAGCGAGAACCACACCGGTCAGATCGAAAACGGCTGTCATCGGGTTTCCGCCCGGAACGGAAATCAACGGCGACGTAATTGGCACTTCGTTGTCATCGAGGAACGTCCCATCGCCACCACTCCCTTCAAGAAGGAACGTCGTTGCATTGACCGAGTTCGCAACAAGTTCACGTGTGAAGCCTGCAACGATTTGTGTTGGTTGGACGGTACGCGCTTCGTTTGGCATGGGAGCGAGCGATTGAACCTGAATCGGTGCCAGTACGGCTACACGATCATCGATTGCACCGTCGGTAATCCATTGTCGAATTGTATCGATCGACGTTTGAGGTAGCCCGCCAGCCGGTGGTGGCATCGCCTCGCCAACGATACCTGCTGTGTTCTGAAGCTTGCGGATCAGGTAACTGTTATCCGGCTGGAATGGCAGCACACGCTGAAAGTTTCCGTCCTGCGAACTCGCGATATTAACCAGCTCCGCGTAACTGTTCGCAGCTGTAAGATTCAGTCCCGCGTCGGGTGCGCCGCCCGCGTGACAATTCGACGTTGCACAGGTCGGCGTAAAGACGTTGGCCTGGATCTCCGAGAAATTCGGACCGAATGCTGCCGGGGGTGGTGGTGGCGGCGGTGGCGGTGGTGGTGGCGGTGGCGGCGGAATCGGCGGCGGGTCGGTACCAAGGCGAGCAACCGCGTCGTCATAGGTTTCCACATCGCAGGCAGTCAAAGACGCCGCGGTCAGTACGATCGCTAAAATTGTCCGAACAATGAACGATATCTTCATAGTGTTCTTCGCCAACCGGGTCGTTGAATAAAGGGACGAAACAATCCCTCTCGGGATGTTATCGTTTTGGGTGCAGCAAAACGCGACCCCTGTCACAGTCCGGCGTTGAAAGAAAACAGGTGTCGCCAAATCGGGACACGACATAAGAAAGGCCCACTTCAGGTTTCTGCTGTCAGGATCGGCATTTTGATCGCCTCCAGTATCAGACTTATCTGCCGTGGCAGCGTACAATCATCAACGCTAAATACCCGATCATAAGAAGAAGGTATTCCCCTATGGCAGCAGAGCCTGATCTGCAGCGCGGCTTCGAATTCGGACCATTTTCGGTCCTGCCAGACCGCAATATAGTGCGCCGGGGCGGCGCAGATGCTCATCTCGAGCCGAAACAAATGAAAGCACTGGTGACGCTGGCCCGGCATCAGCCAGGAGTGGTCAGCAAGCAGCTGCTTGTCGATGAGGTCTGGGGCGGGCGGGATACCTCGGACGAATCGATAACCGGCTGCATTAAGGGCCTGCGTGCGGCGCTCGACAATGACAACCCACGAACACCAAAATATATCGAGACCATTCATGGACGCGGCTATCGGCTGATGGTCCCGCTGACCACGTCGGAACCGGAACAAAAAGTCGCAATTCCGCGCAAGTGGCTGCCAGGCCTTGCCTTTTCCGTCGTGATAGTTGCGGGGTTGGTATATTGGTTCATCACAACGCCACCTGCAGAGATTGATTCAGTTGTAGTTACAAGATTCGCCAACATGAGCAGCGAGACAACGCAGCCAACCGTCGATGGCTTTACTGAACAACTGATCAGCACGCTCTATGAAGTACCTAACCTGCAAATCAAAAAAGGCAACCTGCCGACCGAGAGCGAAACTGCAGGGGACATCGCAGATCGCTACGGAGTTGATTGGGTAGTCGGCGGAAGTTTTCAACAAATGGACGGACAGGTAAAAATTTCCGTCCGCATTGAAGATCGGGAAAGCGTCGTGACATGGGCAGATATATTCGAGGGCACCGACAAGGAGATTTTTGCTCTTCATGAACAGGTTGCAACCGCTGTACGGGACGAGATTCGTGGCGAAGACGAAGAGACGGTTACCGCTTCCAGCAGACCAACCAACTCCGAGGCATACGATAAATATTTGCTGGGACAGTTTCACCTGGCAAAACGGGATCCGGCATCACTTCAAGAGGCGGCAGGTTTTTTCACTGAATCAATTGAAATGGATCCCGGTTATGGCCCGGCTTACCTGGATCTCGCAAACGCTTACCTGCTGCTGGCAGATTATAGCGACAAGAAAGAGGACATGTTCGATCGTGCGATCGAAACCGTCGAAGATGGCGTCGCGCAGGATCCGAATATTCATGACGCTGCACAGACTGTGCACGGTTATGTACATACGAAACGCGGCGACTGGATGGCGGCGACCGAAGCATTCGACATAGCGACAAATACCGCGGCCGAATACCCGGTTTCACATCACTATCACTCAGTCCTGTTGGCATCGGTCGGGCGCGTCGATGAATCGCTGGATGCGGCTATCCGCGCCCGGGAGATGGAACCGGACTCGCAGGTTCTGAACAGCCGGCTGGCCATTGCCTACTTATGGAAAAACGACTTGGTGAACGCCCGGCAAACTTATGATTTCGCCAACACGATGGGTCCGGGCGCGCCCATTCATCAAAAAAGCTATGCACTGTTCCTGGTACTTGATGACAAGGTTGACGAAGCACGAGATGTCCTTCGACGTGTAATGGAGATCTTGGAGCTCGACACGGTCTGGGTTGACCCGGTATTCAATGAACTCGCGAAGTCTCCGACATCTGAGGCAATGAGTACCGTACTGGGGGAATATGCGGAGCAAATTCCCGAGAATGTGCTTGTTGTGTTTTGGGCGATCGCCGGGCAATCGAACAAGGCGATGGAGATCGCGCGGAAACTTGTTGATGATCCGAGCTTCTTCGATATCGAATTGATCTATCTCGACGAATTCAGCGCTCTTCGGCAACACGCCGAATTTCCGCAACTGCTTGAGGATCTCGGGCTAACTGATTACTGGGAGAACATCGGCTGTCGATGGGACAACGATCAGCTGAGTTGTTCAGAAACATAACTTCTTCCACCAGCGACCCGCCTGAATGGTCACCCCCTATATATAAGGAGACGATAATGCGTCGACTGGCACTTTTTGTTTTCACTCTTTGCTGCCTGTGTAGTCCACTCCTGGCACAGGAGAATCCGATTTGGGACCAGGCCAAGGTAAAGAACTATTTGCCACACATGTCGGTGCCGGAAGTTCGCGAACTATTGCAGCGGACCGATATGGTCATCATTCCCGTTGCATCGCTGGAGCAACACGGCCTGCATCTGCCGATCGGCACGGACTACCTCAACGGGGTTGAACGGGCGAAGCTCATCGCGCAACGGACCGATGTGCTGGTTGCGCCAATCCTGATGCCGGGTCAGTCTCCCTACCATATGGGATTCCCGGGCACGATTACCCTGTCGTCAGAGACCATTCAGGCCGTCTATGTGGAGGCAACAGAAAGCCTGATCAGGCACGGCTTCAAACGCTTCCTGTTCCTGAATGCGCACGGCGGCAATCGTGCCATCACGACCTTTGTCGTGGATCGAATTAACCAGGAGACCGCAGGCATCGCCATTGATCTTGGCTCGGCAGCTTCGCCTTTTCGGAAAGGGACATCGATACCACCAACGACTGTGTTCGACAGGCATGGTGGTGTCGGCGAAACCTCGAACTCGCTTTACCTGATTCCTTCACTGGTGGATATGGACAGCGCCGAGACTGCGAGACTGAGCATGCCGGCACACATGCAGGAAATGGTGCCTGATGTACTCGCCGGAGACCGGACCGCATTAACAGTATTCCTCGCCGAAGGCCTGAAGGCCGAGGAAACCGGCAAGGGCACTTCCGCAGAAGAGATGTCGTCGACCGGCGTCTGGGGCGTACGTGACCTGCAGGAGTCCACAGCAGAACAGGGACGTCAGGAGACAGAGGATTTCGTGCAGGCGTCAGTTCAATTCATCGAACGCTGGAACGAATTGCGTCCGCGCGAAGAATGATTGCTACCAGCGGCCGTTGCCCGCGATCATGGCTTCACGAGGCATCTCGATTTTGAATCGGTCACGAATCTTCCGGTCGACGGCCGGATCGATGTATTCCGGATAGTGTGTTGAAAGAATCTGGCGCACCCTCGTGCCGGCCTGATACCGGATGTCGGGCGATCCGTCGTCAACCCAGTCGTTTGGCGACCGCCGATCAGCCAGGCTCGGATATTCGTACTCGGTTCTCATCAACTCAAGTGTTTGCGGCTGCCGCAGAAAATGCCCTTCCCCGTTGACCACGTCGCGGATCACATCGACTGACAAAGTTTCATCATTGACTTCAATTCCGCGCACCGTGCGCAGCACAGTTCCCAGCATATCGTTGTCGATGACCAGGGCTTCGTACGATAAACCCATGAGACTTCCGACCATGCCGGCCGATTCTGAAACGTTGTTGCAACCTGCATTCGCGGCCAGCGTTATTGCGATTGCTTTTTCGTAGCCGGCCTGATTGTCCGGCAATTTGGAATCGCTCATACCTGCGCCGACGGAACTCGTGAGTCCATACCAATTCATGATCTGTCCCGCGGCAGCACTGACTATCGCTTCCTCTCCACCACCGCCGGTAAACAAGCCTGTGCGTAAATCAGAAACAAAAGGCCACGGTCCCATCGTGACCGGGTAGTTCGGCACAACCAGGTTTATCATCAACAGACTTGCCAATGCTTCAGCGGTAACCTGTACGAGCGAACCTGCCAACGCGGCCGGTGCAGTCGCGCCTGCCTGCGGCGCGACCACAATCCAGACTGGCGCACCAAATTTCGTCGATTCTATGCAGACCTCAGAGTTGTCCCGGCCGAATCGCAAGGGCGAAATGATCGGACACCCGCCACCGTGACAAAACGGGCGCTCGTCGAATTTCTTCTTGCCGCCGGCAATCATGTAGAGCATCTCCAGTGTTGGCTCCACATTTCCGGCATCACCGAAAGTCAATGCTGTGTGCTTCGCGGTGCCCGCGACACTTGCATAAGCGGTATTCAGGTCACTGGCAAGTCGGCCTTCCAAATCCGTTGCAACGATCAAACGTGAGTGTGCATGAATGTTATCCAGCTTATCGACCACGCGAGCGACATCATAAACATCAAGCAGCGTCGACGGCCGGAAAGAACTGGCACCGATATCCAGGATGGTTACGGCGTCTCCCCCGCCATAGGTATGCACGCGTTCAGCGGAAAGGTCCAGGTCAAATCGCTCTTCGCAACCGAAGAGCACCAGATCACGAGCAGCCCCGGCAATGACGTCCTCGACCAGCGCACGTGGGAAGCAAAGACGGCCGTCGTCGTCCTTCCTACAGCCTTGCTTCAGCGCGCACGCTTCTACAATCGGAATGGGATCAGCCACACCAATGTTCTCGAGAACATCCAGCACAGCATGATGAATCTGTTGAATCTGTATTTCGGTCAGGGGCCTGTAGGCACCGCCCGTCAGGCCAGGACTTACCGCCGTTTGAACTGGTGGCTTGTCCATTCTTGCCTTGTGTCCACAACGTATACCGCTGGCATTCATACAGGCCTCCGGACTTCCTGTTAGCCCCTCACTCGACAACCGAACCTGGAATACCAACCGCCAATTTCAGGTTGCCACACGGCTTTGAATCTTAGAACTTTTCCCTACCGGGTTCAGCTCCGTTTCACATGACGCAGAACACGACCACACCTGACGAGGCATGCTGGCCATCGATCACCCAATCATCAGACTAACATTCTGAATTCCTCAGCAATTGACACCGCAGATCAGCCAGGATAACGGTAGGGAAAACCGCGTCTTGCCGTTAAACAGCGACGAATTCGCTTTATTTGGCGGACCCGGTGGACGATGATGGCGAAGTCAGGCAACGCCTGGCGTGGCAAAGGAGTGACTGGGTCATGCAGCTCATACTCATAATTGGCTTCGCCATCTTGGGACTCGTATTTTCCCAATTTGGTTACGGAATGTTCGGCTTCGGCGTTGGCGCATTAATCGGCTACCTGATTGGCAGGGTGCGCCGTCTGCAAATCCAGGTGTCCGAACTCGACCACAAGCAAAGCCACCTGCGACAGGCGCAAAAACCAACGACCGCGGGCCCGCCAGCGCAGGAGACTGCTCCAGTCAAAAAACCAATTTCGCTGTACGAACCCGGGGAACCGGCCGAACCAGTGGTCGACCTGAAACCAGCCCCTGAAGTTGCGTCGAAACCCGAACCGGTCACAGTACAAAGGTCCGTGGAGCAACCCGCCGCGGCCTCGAAGTGGCAGGCGCCGGAGGAACTCGGACCCTATTCGCCCAGGCCCGACCCTTTCCAGAAACTCTTTACGGCGGCGAAGGAGTGGATAACCACCGGCAACGTGCCGGTAAAAGTGGGTGTCATCGTGTCCTTCTTCGGTGTGTCTTTCCTGCTGAAGTACGCTGTTGAAAAAGAACTCATTGTTTTTCCAATGGAAGCCCGCTACCTGGCGGTTGCCATCGGCGCGGGCGTTCTGCTGACCATCGGCTGGCGACTGCGCGAAAGGATGCAAACCTACGCACTCAGTCTGCAGGGTGGCGGCATCGGCATATTGTACCTGACGATCTTTTCGGCATTTCGCGTACACCCTCTCCTGCCGGCGCCTTTCGCGTTTTTTCTGCTGGTCTTGCTGACAGTTTTCACCGGCGTACTCGCCGTATTGCAGGATGCGGTATGGCTGGCCATCCTGGGAACTGTTGGCGGCTTCCTCGCCCCGGTGCTGGTGTCGACCGGTGCCGGCAATCACGTCGCGTTGTTCAGTTACTACCTGCTGCTGAACGCGGCAATCGTGGGCATCGCCTGGCACAAGCCCTGGCGCCTGCTGAACCTCATCGGATTCGCCTTTACATTCGGCGTTGGCACAATGTGGGGTTACGAATACTACCGGCCGGAGTTGTTTAACAGCACCGAGCCATTTTTGATTTCCTTCTTCCTGTTCTACCAGGCCATCGCAATCCTGTTTGCTTTTCGACAACCACCGGAGTTGCGTGGCCTGGTCGACGGCACGCTGATTTTCGGTACGCCGGTCATTGCGTTCGCACTCCAGGCACGACTGGTTGATTCCACGGAATACGGCCTGGCAATCAGTGCCGTAGCGTTGGCGGTCTTCTACACGTTGGTCGGCACCTGGCTGCATCGCATGCGCAAGCCTGAAATGCGACTGCTGATCGAGTCCTATGTCGCACTGGCGGTCGCCTTCGCGACGATAGCCGTTCCGCTCGCACTTGATGATCGTTGGACGGCCGTAGCCTGGGCACTTGAGGGCGCGGCACTTGTCTGGATCGGCGTTCGGCAGAACGGTCTTCTCGCCCGACTTACCGGTGTTGCATTGCTCGGCGCAAGTGGCCTGGCGTTTATGGCTTATGGTTGGAGAACTGACGTGGGATTAGCCGTACTCAACGGCAATTTCCTTGGCGGCATGTTGATCAGCATCGCTGCCCTGTTCTCCGCGTACAGGCTCGAGGAAGACCAAAAACCGATACCTATGCAGGAGATCGGGACCACTATCCTGTTCCTCTGGGGTATCGGTTGGTGGGCAAGTATTGGCAGTGCCGAAATACTCGATCGCGCCTCGGGCGACAACGAGGCACACCTGCTCGTAGCGTATGCTGCAGCAAGTGCGGCACTGCTGACATGGGTTGCGCGGCGCCTGGACTGGACGATTGCGCGGCAGACCACCCTCGCTTATTTACCATCCCTCGCAATACTCGGATTCATTTACCTGGCTGAATTCGATCACTTCCTCTTTGGCCTTGGCACATTGTTCTGGACTGCCGCTGCGATCGTGCATTTCGTCGTGCTGCGGGCCTACGACGACGGCCGCGGCAAGCTGGAAGTAAACTGGCATTTGGCCGGCGCGCTAGCGATCGTCGCCGTGCTTGTCTGGGAGGCCGTCTGGCGAATGGACCAGGCAGGATTTAGCGCCGTATGGAGCGCAAGCACCGCGATGCTCATTCCGATTGCCGCAACGCTGTTTATCACCTATGGCCGCGACCGTCTTCCCTGGCCGTTGCAGCGATACTGGAGCGCCTACCTGTCGGCCGCCGGCGTAATGATCATCCTGCAGTTGGTCACTATCGGCGTCGCCGGTATCGACAACTCCGGTGATCCTGCGCCCTTGCCGTACATTCCGGTATTGAATCCTTTCGACATGCTGACGATCATTGGCCTCGCGGTTGCGCTACATGTTGCGCTTACCGGCCGGTCAACGACGGAGTGGTTCACACAGGATCAATATCGCCCGGTGATGCTCAGCTGGGGCGTCGCGGCATTCGTTCTGTCGACAATTATGGTTATCAGGGCGGTTCACAATGTCGGCGACATTGAATGGCGACAATACGCGTTGCTGCAAACTGTCGCGGTTCAGTCTGCGCTCTCTATTTACTGGGCGATACTTGGCCTTGGCGGCATGGTGTTTGGTGCCAGGCACGCGAAGCGCTGGGTGTGGATGATCGGCACCGGACTCATGGGGCTGGTGGTCGTCAAACTATTCCTGGTCGACCTCGGCAATACCGGCACTGTTGCACGCATTGTCTCATTCCTTGGCGTCGGTGCGATGTTGCTGGTGGTTGGCTACTTTGCCCCCGCGCCGCCACGGCAAATGGCCGAAACGGAACAACCTGCGGAAGAATAAGCCAATGAAACGTCTGATCCTTATCCTTGTAATCTGTCTTGCCGCTACTACCGCGCTGGCACAGTCGGGAGTTGACGAAACCAGGTTTCCGGAGATGAACGATTACGCCTGGGGATTCCCGGTAATCGTGCAGGAAGAAGCCAGCTTCTACTCAATTAAACTCCCGCTCGAGGTGAACAGATCCGTAATGGATCCTGAGCTCCGCGATGCCGGTGTCTACAACGCTGATGGGGAACCTGTGCCACGTGTATTCCAGCCGGCAAGTGACGACGTAGAACAGATCGAACGCACGCGGCAGCTGCCGTTCGTGCCCTTGTTCACTGACAATGATGCTGTCGGGAACGAGGATATTCACCTGCTGTTCGAGCGACGCGGTGATTACGCAAAGCTCGAACTGACGACTGACGAGACTGCTGACGAGCCGGTCGAACGCGAACTCATGTTCTACATTGTCGACACTCGCGAGCTGGAAGAGGCCGTCGAAGCACTGGATCTTTTCTGGAGCCAGTCTGAAACCGGGTTTATCGGCCAGGTAACGATCGAGGGCAGCGACAACTTACGCAACTGGAATATCCTGGGTTCTGCGGCGGTCGCAGATCTTAACGAAGCGTCGACGAGTATTGTGCAGCGCCGGGTTCATCTGTCGAACACAACGTACGACTACCTGCGAGTGTCCTGGAACGATTTGCCTGACGACTGGAATCTTGCGGAAATCAATGGCGTGTACACGCTCGGCGTTCGTGGAATAGTGAGAGAAGAGATCAACCTTGAGCAATCAGAAATCGATGCGCAGGACGGCGGACGAATCTTCTCGCTGGGTGGCGCACCGAAAATCGACCGACTTCGCATCGTACTGCCGGAAACAAATACTGTGATCGCGGCCAGCATCTATCTCTGGTCCGGGAATCAGGGTCGCTGGTACCGGGTCACGCAGGGCTCCTGGCATCATATCGGCCGCGGCAGTAATGTCATTGAGAGCGACCCGGTGGAAATTTCGCACACCCGAAGCGCGCGCATCAAAGTCGTGGTGACAGGTGGTCAACCCAACGCGGAGTTGCAACTTGAAGTCGGCTGGCGACCGGACACGTTGCTGTTTCTTGCACAGGGGTCTGCCCCATTCACGCTGGCGACCGGACGCGCGGCCGATGCTGAAACAGGTTACCCACAGCACCGCACATACGGCGTAAGGTCAATCGCCAGTCTTGCCACCGACAACCGGCAAGCTGTTGCGACAGTAGGACCACGTTATTCCCTGGGCGGCACCGACCAGTTGCACATCGAAAAGTCGACAGATTGGCGAACGCTGATTTTGTGGCTGGGGCTCGCGCTGGGTGTCGGGTTCGTCGGCTTTATGGCCACGCGAATCCTGCGCGAAACCAGGAACCAGGAAACAACGGACGGATAACCGCTCAGTAGCGGCCGTGTTGCTTGAAAATATAGTTACTGAGCTCGATGAACTCATAGTTCATCCGATGAACAATTCTGTGCGCCGAACGCGCGACAGTGCGCATTACTTTGTAAATGAGCTGCGGATTGTCAGCAACGATGCCTTCAAAATCCGCCCGCGCCAGGGTAAGTACCCGGCTATGACATAGCGCCCTCAGTCCAACCGTGTGCGGCTCGCCATCAACGAAGCTGAGTTCCCCTGCGAGGTCTCCTTCTCTCAGGACTGCAAGACTCGCACACTCATCAGCACCGGTGCTCTTGACCACTTCGAGTTTGCCTTCGATCAAAACATGCAGCGAATCATCCGCCGTGCCCTCGTTAAAGAGAAACTCGCCATCATCCAATTCCCGCAAAGTCATGAGACTGCTGAGCGAATCAGCCTCCTCCTGCGAGAGCTCGGTCCCGAGAGATGACTGGAGAACCAGTTTCGTTGCGTCGTTCATGCTGTACTACCCCTCACTGGGCCATCACGGAATCGCTCACGCGCCAAGCATACTATCGCGCATGTCCCGGTCACGCCATCAGTGTAAATAACTACCGCAATGCGAGCCAGGTCAGGGCCCGAGCTCGTCCATGGAGCTGATTGCCTGTCCGAATGCTTCCACTTCGTTCCAATCGGTGAAATCGACCGATGTATTCAGGTCGGTCGGCCCCTTCGTCATCCACATGATGAAGCGGATCATCGTCCTGTCCCAGAAGCGGTAACGCGCATACTCGATCCTGCCGCCGAAAATGCCGATAAGTGAAGGCTTCCAGGTGATCGCTTTGAGAAACTTCTTCACGTAAGGATTGGTATGCGGCTCGCGTTTCTCCGGCTTGCGCGCTACGGCATTGACGGAAAAGAATGCACTGGGTCTGGACTCGAGCACAGCGACGTTTTTCCCGATAAAACGCGCGACTTCCGGACGATGCTTGCCATAGCGAATGCTCGCGCCGATCACAACACGATCATAGGGCCCAAGGTCGATTTCAGATCCCGCGGTCAGTTCCTGCAACGATGGCTGGTGGCCTTCTCGTTCAACGACCTCTGACAGGCGCTCGCAGATTTCCGCCGTGTGCCCATCGATCGTTGAGTAGATAAATACTATTCGCGCCACTGCAGCCCTGTGAGAAAATTCAAAGTTGATGTCTAGAAAATCAGTATTCGTTAAGGATACCCGTGACATCAACATAAGCCAAAAAATTGTGCGTCTGCCCGGTTAGTCGCTATCCTCTCGCTCGCTTGCGATAATTATGATCTGTTCGTCTTTGCCACACACAGGAATGCCGCATGGCAATTGATCCGGAGGACCGACAAATCTGCACTTCCGCGGATGATCACAATGTCGATGGACCGAATGCTGTTGCACAGCCGATCGCGCAAACTTCGCTTTTCACTTTTGACACATTTGAGCAACTGACTGACAGCCTCAAGGACGAATACCGAAATTCTGTATACACGCGTGGCCGTAATCCAACGGTGTCAGTGCTGGAGGACAAGCTCGCAAGACTGGAGCGAGGTGAGGCATGTAAGGTGTTCGCTTCCGGAATGGCAGCGGTGAGCTCAGTGATTCTTGGGCTGCTCGAGAAAGGCGACCATATCGTTTTCGTTAACCAGATCTACGGGCCGACCCTTGAGCTTGCGGAACACCTGACCCGCTTTGGCATTGATTATGACCACGTACCTGGCGGACTGCTGAATGATATTGAACATGCACTGAAACCGGAGACGCGCCTCATCTGGATGGAGAGCCCGGGCACGATGGTGTTCGACCTGGTCGACATCGGAGCGATCACTGCATTGGCGCAGGATCGCGGTATCACTACCGTATTGGATAATTCCTGGTCGACGCCTTTATTTCAAAAACCCATTACGATGGGCGTCGATATCGTCGTGCACTCCTGCACGAAATACCTGGGAGGACATAGCGACCTGGTAGCCGGCGCAGTAATCGGAAGCGATGAGATTCTGGAGCAGATTTTTTATCGCGCGTTCCTGTTGAACGGCGCCGCGGTTGGCCCATTCGATGCGTGGCTTGCAACCCGTGGCTTGCGGACCTTACCCGTTCGAATGCAGCAACATGAGAGCGCTGGTTTGCAGCTCGCCGAATATCTTCAACAACATCCACGCGTCGCGAGAGTATTTCATCCGGCGTTGTCCGGAGACCAGTCATTGCTGAAACAACAGATGACCGGGTCCGCTGGCCTGTTCTCGTTTGAGTTGCAGGATGCCGGGTTCGATGAGATTTGCAAGTTACTGAATGCAATGAATGTTTTTCGCCTCGGCATCAGTTGGGGCGGATTTGAGAGTCTTGCGATATCACCTAACCGCGGGAACAATGTCGAGAGTTTGCGAGCCGCAGGCATTCCCGAGGGTCTGGTGCGGCTTTCCGTGGGACTGGGGGATCCAGACATTCTCATCGCGGATCTCGAACAGGCATTAAGCAAATGACAAACGAAAGCCCCGCAGAAATAAAAGCGCTTCCACTCTGGCTGGCTGCGGCACCGTTTGTACTTCTGCTCGTTTTGTTCGCGGCTGGCACTGTTTATATGGATGCCGGCGAATCGCTAATCGTCATGTCGATGCTCGGAGCAGCGACACTGGCCAGCGCGATCGCGATTCGCCAGGGAAAAGACTGGCAGGACATTCAGCAATCGGCGATCGACAAGGTCGCATCTGTTTTCCCGATAATCCTTATCCTACTTTCAATTGGCGCACTCATTGGCGCCTGGGTGTTGAGCGGCACCATCCCGATGTTCGTCTGGTTCGGTCTGACGATAATCAGTCCTGCCTATATCGTGTTAACTGCTTTTCTTGCCGCTGCACTGATGTCCATCGTCACGGGAACATCCTGGGGATCAGCGGGGACGATCGGCGTAGCCCTGATGGGTATTGCGACGGTCATCAATGCTCCCATTGCCATGGTGGCCGGCGCTATCGTTTCGGGCGCGTATTTTGGCGACAAGATGTCGCCGCTATCTGACTCCACCAACATAGCTGCATTAAGTGCCGGCGCAGACCTGTACGGCCACATCCGGCACATGACCTACACGGCGTTTCCGTCCTTCGTGCTCGCCGTTCTCGTGTTCGCATTTGTGGGAACCGGCAATGGGCAGGCTGGCGATGCGATGCCGGAAGCAGCACGAGTAATGATCAAGGACATTGAAACAGTATTCCGCCTGGAGTGGTTCGCACTTCTTCCGCCTGCCGTCATTTTTCTTGCGATCATACGGAAATGGCCGCCGGTGCTCGGCATCGTCGCCGCTGCTGCCACGGGCGCGGTCGTCGGCATACTCGGGCAGGGTTTTGTAATCGAAGATGGGCTTCTTTCCCTGACCACCGGCTTCAATGCGGAGATGCTTCGTTCGCTCGATGGCTTTAGCGGATCGCTGAGTCAGCCGTTTCTGGAATTGATCAACCGTGGCGGCGTTTACTCGATGGTCAACACGCTGGTCGTCATCATTTCCGCGTTTATCCTGGCCGGCGCGATGGATGCCTCCGGCGCATTGAAAATTCTCGTCAATGGCCTGCTAAAGGGTGCGAAATCCGTTTTCAGCCTGGTGGCGACAACGATGGCATCGAGCCTGGTGATGCTGTCGCTGACCAGCCATGGCGGTGTGACATGCCTGATCGTCGGCGGGCTTTATCAGGATGGATACAAAGAACGAAAACTTGCGCCTGTCAATTTGTCGCGATCGCTTGAAGATTCAGTCACGTTGATGGATCCGCTGATGCCATGGACTGTTTCAGCGTTATTCATGGCGAACACCCTGGGTGTGCCGACGCTGGACTATTTTCCCTGGGCGATCTTTTGCCTGGGTGGCCCGATGTTCTCACTGCTGCTCGCGGCGCAATACAAACGGACCGGATTCGGCCTGAAGCCCACCCAGACCGGGTGAACCCGCGCCGCAAGCCGTGGGCCGGGCGGCCCTGAACGATCGATTCAAACCTTTTCGCCGCTCCCAGCATCAAATTTAGAAGAAGAATGACTGTGCGCGGCTTGCTCAAAGGCTGTAATCCATTAGTGCCTCAGAATTGACCGGGAATTCCAGATGTTCAAATACAACGTAAAGCTTGCTCTCAAAAGCATGCGGCGTAACCCGATCATGACCAGCTTGATGGTCGCAGCGATCGCGGTAGGTATTGGGGTCAGCATGACGACACTGACCATGTACTACCTGATGAGCAGTAATCCGATCCCTGAGAAAGATGATGTGTTGTTTGCCGTCACGATGGATAGCTGGAGTCCACTGCGCCCATTTGATGATGATCGTCCGGAACGGGCACCGCACCAGGTCACCTATCACGATGCCGAACGACTGATCGCGTTAGGTGAAGGCAAACGCCAGACTGCCATGTTCGAGTCCAGCCTGATCATCGAGCCGATCAGCGAGGATGAGCTGCCATTTGAAGCCTACGCGCGCGTCGCAACTGCGGACTTCTTCCCCATGTTCAATGTCCCCTTCATTTATGGCAGTGCCTGGGACAAGTCCGCCGACACGGCAGCAGAAACAATGGTTGTCCTGACCAAAGACCTGAATGAACGTCTGTTCGGCGGCATAGACAGTGTTGGAAAGCGACTGACCATGCAGGGCACACAATTCCAGGTCGTCGGTGTCATCGACACGTGGGAGCCAACCCCGCGTTTTTACGATCCTATCAATGGCGGCTTTCAGGAAATCAACGACATGTTTATCCCGTTTAGCCTGACGCGGCGGATGGAGATGCCATCGAACGGTAGCGACTGGGGCTGGAAAGCTGAGGAAATAAACTCTTTCGAGGAATGGCTGAATTCCGAATCTGTCTGGATACAGTATTTCGTTGAACTCGATAGCGCCGGTGACCGCGGAGAATACGTCGGCCACCTCGATGCGTACGTAAGTGAGCAAAAGAGACTCGGTCGATTTGAACGCCCAATGAACAACAATATTTACAATGTCACGGAATGGATGGAATACCATGAG
>Ga0255052_10000787_pt1 | contig 25024 bp, 14 predicted proteins | sample JV7_2_21_MG_FD_188632 | JGI IMG/M metagenome (GOLD analysis project Ga0255052, IMG submission 188632) | Seawater microbial communities from Jervis Inlet, British Columbia, Canada - JV7_2_21 | ecosystem: Environmental > Aquatic > Marine > Inlet | place: Canada: British Columbia | collected...
CGAGGGGCAGCAGATCCCTTGATCGCCTGGGAACCTTCCTGTCGATAAGAAAGTCCTTTAGTTTCTTTTCCCCTTTCATTCCAAGGGGTTGAAAAGTATCCATCGGTTCTCTGTTTCGCACAGCAAGGGGTAAACTTATTTTTTCAGCGTTTACCAGAGCATCATTTCCCGCTGGAAATGTCACTGAACCATCATAAGATTCAAAATCAGCGTGAATTTTCTGCCCCATCTCCGGAAGCACGAGTGCTCCGGGAATATCCAAAGTCTGTTCAGCAACCCGAATCCTCTGTCTTGTGTGTCTTTCAGGCCCGGATCCCGTGTATTTAACCTTTCCACCTTCAAATTCCAGGGCGCCCCCTCCTGGCAGGAGAACGGTTCCCTGAGCACTGCCACTGAGCATTTTCATGATTTCAGACAGAAGTGAGGCTTTCGGCTGAACTTCAAGAACGCTTCCAAGAAGTTTTAAAGCAAGACCTTCATGAAGCGGCTCAGGTGTGGAAGCGTACTGCTGGACCTCGAAATCCGAATCGAGAAGAGATGGAATACCTCCAGATGTAATGTTATCAAGTGCTCTTTTCTCCCAATTGTCCAGTCTCGCACAGTAATCTGAAATCCTCATCAGCAGGTTTCTAATGGATGGATGAAAGGACTTTTCGATCTGGGGAATAACTATGTGTCTTAAGCGGTTCCTTGAAAAGGACATGTCGAGATTTGTCTCATCCTCCAGATGTTTTAGCCCCAGGGCCAAGCAGTACGATTCAAGGTCAGTCCTGGTGACATTCAGCAGGGGCCTCAAAATACTTCCTTGAACAGCCTTCATCCCTGTAAATGACCTCCAGTTCATCCGCCTCAGCGCTCTGAATAGAACTGTCTCTGCCTGATCGTCAGAATGATGAGCCGTCAGGATCCAGTCAGCGCCGATCTTTGCGGCCTCATCATTCAAGAATTCGTATCTCAACTCTCTGAGTGCGGCCTCGAGGGAGTTTAATTTGCCCTTCCTTGTCTGCACTTCACTTCTTCTCAGCTTTCCCAGAATGACCTGGATACTTCTATCCGCGCAGATGGATTCGACTGCCCGGGCGTCATTTTCCGACTGCTCACCTCTCACAGAATGGTCCAGGTGCGCGGCGAATATTTTTAATCCAGATCCAGGTGCAATGGAAAGAAGAATATCCATAAGGGCAAGGGAATCGATCCCCCCGGACAACGCCAGAAGGAGGTGCTCACCTCTTTTGACACCGGATGAAGCCAGGGCGCATTCTACTTTTGCCCTGATGTCAGACACAGAGTTCATTTTTTGATTCCCGTGGTTATTGAGGAATGATCCTGCAAGGATACATATATTTACTGAGGAAAAATGTCAAAAAGCTTCACGGAGTTGATAGTTGTTGGTTGTTAGTTTTTAGTAAGGGCATGATGATTCCGTGAATAACTATCAACTAACAACTTGCAACTAACAACTAATTACCTGGCGTCAAGGGATGATCTGATGCGGGATAGCAGGTCTGAGTTTTTGAAAGGTTTTCTCAGGAAGTTTATATCGGCACCGTCAATTCCCTTCTGTTGGAGTTTGTCATCGGCATAACCGGACATGAAAATTACTTTCATTTCTGGGTTCTGCTTCATAAGTTCTCTGGCAACCTCAGGTCCGGATTTTCCTGGTAGTATGACATCCGACAGAAGGAGGGAGGGTCTGGCGCCTTTTTTATCAAGGGCTTCCACGAGTTCTTCGCCGTTCAGGGCACCGATGACTGTATAACCATGTTCCTCGAGAATTTCGCAGAGAAAATGGTTGATATTCGGTTCGTCCTCCAGAACCGCAAGGACCTCATTTCCTTCAAGTTCCTCGAAGGAACGTGTTTGGTCTTCGGTTTCGACTGCTTCCCCTTTTCCTTCGTATGCCGGCAGGTAGATGGAAATTGTCGTCCCCGAGTTCGTCTCGCTTTCAACAGTTACATTCCCGTTCAGCTGCTGAACGATACCGTAGAGGGTGGAAAGCCCGAGCCCGGTGCCGTCTTTTTTGGTCGTAAAGAATGGTTCAAATATATGTTCCTGCACATCCTCAGGAATCCCGGAACCAGTATCCGAGACTGATATTTCCACATATTTTCCAGGCATTATGTTGAATATAGAAATTAGTAACGAGTCATCAAGGTTGACGTTTTGTAGGGCAACTCTGAGCTTGCCTCCGTCCGGCATGGCCTCGCTGGCGTTAACTATAAGGTTAAGGACCATCTGTTCCACCTGGCTTGGTCCTGCCAATATGAGCATAAGATCCTTGCCGTAATCCGTAGTATATTCAATATCTTCCCCGATGATATTGTCCAACATCTTTCCCATTCTATTGATCAGCTTTTCCGGATCGAGCGGTATTGGTTCAAATTTTTGCTCCTTTGAAAATACCAGCAGTTGCTTTGTCATTTCACCCGCTCTGGCGGCGGTTTCCACTATCCTTCGAACCCTTTCGAGGTTCTCCTCGTCCTCCGTAGACTGCCACAGAAGCAGTTCCGCATTGCCTATAATTGCTGTGAGCATATTGTTAAAATCGTGGGCGACCCCGCCGGCAAGCCGACCTATGGCCTCCATCTTCTGGGATTGCAGTAACTGTAACTGCACCTTATCCATTTCGATTTCGGCGGCTTTTCGTTCCGTGATATCTTGTATTGTTCCGGTCATATGAACAGGCTTGTCGTCGTCGTTAAACTGCACTTCACCCAGTTGGTGCACGGTCCTTACAGAGCTATCAGGTCTCTCTATGCGATGTTCTATATTGTAACCTTCACCTGGTTTCTCAAGAGCTCTTTCAACAGCATCTGTCACATCCGCTCTGTCGTCCGGATGGACCGATGCCAGAAATGCATCGTAAGTGGCGTCGGATTCCTCCGGCTCCAGGCCGAAGATCCTGTAAACTTCATTAGACCATTCCAGTTCATCCTTTTCGATATTCCAGTCCCAGCTTCCCAGGTGCGCTATCTCCTGGGCTCTGGCAAGGCTCTCACGGCTCTTTTTGATCTCCTCAACTGCAATGTCCTTCTCCTCTATGATCTTCTTTCGCTCCAGCGCCGATTCGACAGCAGGACCCAGCTTGACAAGGAACTCCTTTAGAACGTAATCCGAGGCGCCTGCTTTCATGCACGATACGGCAGTTACTTCACTAATGGATCCGGTGGCTAATATTACAGGTATATGGGGAGCAGCATTCTTAACTATATCAATAACTTGTAGTCCATCCAGGCTCGGAAGAGCAAAATCTGAAATGACCACATCGGGAGTGAAATGCTCAAGTTGATGATGTAACTCTTCCCTTGTATCAACAACTGTGCAGCGAAAATCCAGTCCGGCCTTTTCCAGCGCTACTTGGACCAGTTCCGCGTCCTCAGGAGCGTCCTCCACCAAAAGTATATTTATCCTGTCTTCAGCCATTTTTCCCGCTTCTGCGCTTCCCGTTCTCATGGGAAATCACAATAATGATCAGTTCGCCATCAAATCTGTGGCGGCTCGTTCAGGACCATCCAGTACAAACCCAGTTCGACAACAGAGTTGAAAAATTTATCGAAGTCAACCGGTTTTACGATGAAGCTGTTCGCACCGTTCTCATAACACTCCTCAAGGTCCTTTTCCTCCCTTGAGGAGGTAAGTACAACCACCGGGATCTGCTTCGTCCTCTCGTCAGACTTTATCCTCTTGAGGATCTCGTTCCCGCTAACCTTGGGGAGTTTCAGGTCGAGGAATATCACCCTGGGCTTGTATGACATCTCCCTGTCTGCGTATTCCCCCTCAGCGAAGATATAGTCCATTGCCTCTTCCCCGTCAGGTATGACCTTAACCCTGTTGGCAAGGTTGTGTTTCCTGAGGGCTCTTAACGTGAGCTCCGCGTCCTCCTGATTGTCTTCCACAAGCAGGATTTCTATCTCATTCTCGTTCATGTCTCACTCCTTTGTTAGGTAGTGAAAAGAAAAATGTTGCTCCCTCGTTCACCTTACCCTCTGCCCAGACGTTTCCACCGTGGCGGTGGATTATCTTCTGGACGAGGGCCAGTCCAACCCCGGTCCCCTCGAAATCCTTCTCGCTGTGGAGCCGTTGGAACACCCCGAACAGCTTGTGGACGTATTTCATATCAAATCCTACTCCGTTATCCTTGACGAAGTAGGTAACGTGATCCTGGTTAACTTTACTGCCTATCTCTATCTTTACCACTTGCTCTCCCGCAGTATACTTCATGGCGTTTGAGATCAGATTCAGGAAAACCTGTTTGAGTAATTTCGAGTCGCCGCGGACATTCGACAGGGAGTTCATTGAAATTTCTATTTCGCGGTCCTCATAGACGGATTTCATTTCATTGTAGGCGTACATAGCAACCTTCTTCATGTCTACAATTGTTAAAGTCATGTCTGTTCGCCCCATGCGTGAAAACTTGAGAAGGTCGTCAATGAGGTTTCCCATCTTGGCTGTATTCTTCACGATAAGACCCAGGTAGCGCTTTCCTTCATCATCGATCTGGTCTCCGTAATCCTCCATCATCACACTGGAAAAACCGCTAACTGCTCTTAGCGGTGCCCTGAGGTCGTGGGAAACCGAATAGGAAAATCCCTCCAGTTCTTTGTTGATTTTCTGCAGTTCTTCCTCCACTCGCTTCCGCTCCTCGGCCATTTGGTTGAATGAATCGGCCAGTTGACCAATCTCGTCCACTGAAGACACGTCGATTTTCTGATCCAGGGTCCCGCGTCCGAACTCCTCGATCCCGATCATCAATTTCCTGATCGGTTCAGTGATAGTGCGAGAAACCACAATCCCGATCACAGTAACCACCAGGATGACCAGAAACATGATGATGAGCATCCTGTTTCTGAACGCTAAAACCGGTTCCAGAGCTTCTTCAGCGTCCATTTCTGTAAGTATCGCAAGCTCGTATTCAGGCAGCCATGAATAGGCGCCAAATACCAACATGCCTCTATAATCTTCGTAATTACCAACTCCGCTTTTCCCGCCCAGGGCGTTTTTCGCACCCTCGGTATAAATGGCTCGTTTCAACAGTGAACCGGGCATTAACCTGCTTTCAGTGATCATGAAGTTGAACTTGTTTACCAGGTACGTCTCTTTTGTCCTGGTCTCTCCGGAGTCCTGCAGCATTATTTCTGTGATCTCAGCCAGATCAAGATTACCGGCCAGGACCGCGATCAGGTTTCCCTTCTCATCCCTGATCGGTGTACTTACCGTCAGTAAAGCCTGCTCCATGGACAGTGAATAGTACGCGTTCTGAACGTAGGTCCTTTTCTTCCCGTATTTGAAAAATGGTTGATCCTCGCGGTACTTGAGCTTGTGTCTCTCGTCCGTTGAAACCACTATCATCCCGTCGCTGGGACGCAGGATCATTAGCTCGAAAAAACCTCCCCCTCCTTCAATGGATATTTTGAAATGCTCATCTATCACTTTCCTGGAGGCAATCTTCGATTCAGTAGTTTCTTCATTACCGGATGAAGTTAAAATTCGCGAATAATCAATTATAAGGGGGCGTTTTGCAAATATACTTAGCTGATTTTTTTTGTTATCTATCCAGTCAATAAAGCTGGCTTTCTTCAGGTTATTGGTAGAGACCAGAAGATTGTCGGTATTTTGATGGATCGTCCGCTGCCCGTTCACAAATGCCAGATAGCCAACAAGGCACAGAGGCAGTGTGGTCAGAAGTACAAACAGGAGTGTAAGTTTTGCAGTGAGTTTCACATCAACTTCCCGTAAATCTCTTCAAGGAATCTTGTCGTGTAGACTTTTTCCATATCCACTGGCTGGGAGATGACCTTATACTCCAGGAGCAATTTGTGCATACCATCCCAGATCTCGGGCTTCATCCAGCCGATCTGATCCTCTCCTGTGTGGATAAGGGGAAGCTGTGCTTCATGCATTTTCGCCTGAACCTCTCTGTCTTTCTTCCTTGCAAATTTCAGGGTTATTTCGACCGCTTCTTCCGGGTTCTCAACAGCATAACGCCAACCGTTTAGAGTTGCCCTCAGGAATCTGAGGACCAGGTCAGGATCGTTTTTTACCAGCTTGTCCGATGTGAACAAGGTGTCAGCGTAAAGGTGAATGCCATAGTCGCTGGGGAGGATGATATTAACCTTGTTACCGGCACTCATGAATTGCTGGAGGCTGGTGGTGATGTAGCGTGATTGTATTTCTATATCTCCATTGAGGAAGCTTTTGTAAGTGCTGTCATAGGGAACATGTTTGAGCTGGTTGAAATCAAGGCCCAGCTTTTCCATCATAGCCTGCAACTGAACTCTACTGTCTTTACTGGTAGCTACCGTATGATTGAGAAAATCGGCGGGCCTCTCGATCCCGGAGCCCTCTTTCGAGATGAATACAAGAGGGTTTCTTCTGAAAACAACTGCAATAGCGCAGATTTCCTTACCTGCCAGCCTCTCTTTAATAATATGGTCGGGAGCAGTTATTCCGAATTGCGCGTTTCCTGAGGTTACTTCCCCGACATTGTCAATATTGGGGCCTCCTTCATTAAACTCTATATCTATCTTTTCTTCCGCGAAATAACCCTTCTCCTGCGCGACATACAAGCCCGCAAACTGGGCTTGATGGCGCCACTTGAGCTGTACAGTTACCTTGTCGAAGGGTTCTGGAGCTTTCTGACTGGAGCACGATACAATCGGCAGTAGACATAAAAACAGTACAGCGATACCAATGTTTTTTCTCATGATTCCACCCCCAGAGAACGAGAAATCATTTGAACAATGAGCAAACAGAACTTAAACGGGGACATGAAAAGTTTAAAAGAAGTAGTCAACAAAAGCCCCCAAACTGACACTTTTGTTTATTATAAACAGACAAATACAATAATACAAGCTAATTTAATAGGTTTTCGACCAGAAGTCAGAATTCAGAAGACAAGAGTATTCCATAGAATATTAGAGCATTAGATCATCTAAAAACAATAACTGCTTTAACGCAGGGGGCCGCAGACCGCCCATCCGGGCGGACCGCAGGGGGCCGCAGTGAAAAACCTGGGCTTGGGTTTTATCTGAAGAGATAAGAGCCTATAACGCAGTGCAGCCACCAAACTAACAAAAACAAGCAACTCTACATCTTTTATGTTTTAGGTATTTACCAGGAAAAGTTTTATTGCTTGTTGATTTTCTCGCGGTCCTCTGCGGTAGGGCTGAATAGCCCCCCTGCGACCCTCTGCGTTAAAGCTCTTGATCTTGAAACTTTAAACTTTTTATATATTCTGATCCTCCCAGCCGGGAGTCCCCTTGATTTTGGCCAGCTCGGCTTCCAGCATATCGTAGTGAGCCTGCTCGAAATCCACCAGATACTCCAGGAAACTTTTGGACCTTGAATCTTTTTCCTCTTCGGCCATCTTTGCGTAGTTCTCTACAGCCTCTTTTTCTTTTTGCATGGCGAAGGTTATAACTTCTGTCATGGACATTCCATCGATATCAGGCATCTCAAATTCACCGGCTTCAAATTCGATATCCCCTACTTCGGTCCCGGTCTGGGCCCAGTAAAGTCGGCTGAGCGTGGTCCTGTGCTCCAGTTCGTCATCCGCCAGGGTCAGGAGTCTCCTTCTCACCAGGGGATTCTTTACCTTCTTGGCAGCTGCCATATAAAATTCCCTGGCCAGCATCTCAGCCTTGATAGCCTTTATAAGTGTGTTACCGGTCTCGATATTCGCTCTCAAAGTTCCACCTCCGTGTTGTTGTTATTGTCGCAAAAAGTCCGAGAGCGGCTTTTTGCTCCTCGGGAAGCGAAAAGCGCGGTTTCCGCTTCCCTCACGGATCAATGACTCAAGGTTTATGTCATTGATCCGGGCACCCATGCTCGGGTGCGATGGTAATATGCAAGTTATCGATTTGGTCGCCCCTCAATGGGTACGTTGATGACTTCTTGTGAAGTCATCAATCTAGTTTTGAAATAATCTATCACTGTGCTGAGTGGTATTCCAGAGTTTTTTCAATCTCCAGGATTTTTCACCACAGAGCCACCAACCGTCGCCCTTCAAAGCTTTAGCGACGAAGGGCTATGGTTGGCAAGCAGCTTGTCCTCCGTAGCCTTGGCGAAGGAGGAAGGACACAGAGGAAACCTTGGGCTTTGGATTTAGCCACGGAGGACACGGAGAAATTCCAGAGCTTTGTGTTGAACCCAGAGGATACAGAGGAAATCCAGAACTTGGGATAAAATCAAAGTAAAAGGAGTTTGGACTGCAGTGCAGCCACTTCCAGGCTGCTCCGCCGGGTTTAGCAGGGTAACACAGGGGCTGTCCACTCTTTCCTACTCCCTTTTCCCTCTTCCCTGCCTTTGGGCACTATGCCCAAAGGCTCTCCAACAGCCTGTTCATAACAACTTTAAGTTCGTCAATGCTGTAGGGTTTGGCTACCACATCGGTAAAGCCGTACGCCTCGAAATCGGCCATAATAGGATCATTTGAATAACCGGAAGAGACCACGGCCTTGATATCGGGATTAAGCTCCTTCATCCTGTCCAGTGCCTCTTTCCCTCCCAGACCACCCGGAATAGTCAGGTCAAGGATCACCACATCGAAGGGCTCTGAATTCAGGGCTTTGCCATATTTTTCTATTGCCTCCGCACCATCATTCGCGGTTTCAACTTTATACCCCAGGTGCTCCAGCATTCCCCTTGCTATGTCCCTTATGATCTCCTCGTCGTCCATGATCAACACCTTTCCATGACCCTTTTGCAAAACTACCTCCTCCAGGTCACTGAAGGCGAATTGAACCTCCGTATCCGATGCCGGCAGATATATCTCAAATTCCGTTCCCTTCCCTACCACTGAGAATACTGTTATCTGACCGCCGTGGTTTTTGACGATGGAATATACTGTGGCAAGCCCGAGGCCGCTTCCCTCATCCTTGGTAGTAAAATAGGGATCAAAGATGCTGTCAATGTACTCAGGTGGTATACCTATCCCCGTATCCTTAAATGTTAACTTGATATAGTTCCCATCCTCCAATGGAAGACCACTTTCTTCCTCAGCCCTGAAGTTCTCAGCGGAAATCTCGATGGCTCCACCGTCTGGTTGGGCCTGGATTGCGTTGATAACTATGTTCTGGATGACCTGACCGATCTGACCGGGGTCGACCTCACCAAGCCAGAGGTTCTGGGGAATATTAAAGTGCGGTTTAACATTTGAACCGCTTAGGGCAAAATCCACAGAATCCTTCAATATTCCATCTATCGATTCAGTCCCGACAACAGGAGAACCACCTTTTGAAAAGGTGAGCAGCTGTTTGGTCAGGTCCCTGGCCCTGTTGCAGGCCTTGTCTGCTTCGGCGAGTTTGCTCAAAAGCTTCTCATCGTCACCGGCAAGAGTCTTCGCAAGGGAGATATTGCCCATTATCCCCGTCAGCAAATTGTTGAAATCGTGGGCTATCCCCCCCGCAAGAATGCCGGTGGACTCCAGTTTCTGTGCCCTGTGCAGTTCTGCCTCCATGCTCTTGTGTTCGGAGACATCCCTGAGGATGTTCAGGGTAGCTGGTTCACCCTGCCATTCTATTTTTGCGGCAGTGAGGAACACCCATTTCACTTTCCCCTCGCTGTCAAGCATTCGAAAGGATTCAGGGTGGATCTCCTCTCCCGATAGTCTTCTGTGATAGTGCTCAACCACAACCTCGCGGTCGTCAGTATGGATCAGTTCAGAAAAAGATATCTTTAAAAGTTCCTTAAAAGTATATCCAAATACCTTCTCGGATATGGGGTTTGCATACCTGATTTTATCATCCTGTGCGATCATGATGGATGCATCGGCGTTTTCTACGAGCATACGATATTGGGCTTCGCTTTCCAGGAGGTTTTCTTTGGTTTTTATCTCCTCTGTTAGATCCTTGCACAGCGCCAGGCGAGCCGTCTTTCCCTCGAAGTCGATCCTCATTGTGGAAATATCCACATATACAAGACTGCCGTCCTTTTTCCGATGGCCCCATATACCTTCATGGAAGTCCTGATCGTATTTGATGTCACGCAGATATTCCGATCCGGTTCTGGAATCCTCCTGGGGTCTTATATCTGAGACGTTCATATCGGAGAACTCTTCTTTTGAATAACCGTAATATTTTACCGCAGCGTCATTTACAGAGATGAAATCAAAGGTATCCGTATTCAGGATCAACATCGGAAGTGGATTTTGCTCGAAGATTTTCCTGTACCTCTCCTCGGAAGCTCTCAGCTCTTCCTCCATCTCCCTGCGCCAGGTAATATCACTGATGATTCCCGCTATCCGGATAATTTTTCCATTCTCATCCTTTACCGGGAAGGCCCGCACAAGTATCCACCGAATTTCTCCATCCGGACGGACAATGCGGAACTCAGGGTATTTTGGTTCGGAAAGGTTCCCCCCAGCCTTCTTTCTGACATCCTCCAGAACCTTCTCTCTATCCTCCTCGAAGATAATATCCTGCCATGAAGCGGGGTTCTCGTACAGGCTCTCGCAGGTCATTCCGAAGATCTCCTCATAGACCGGGGAAATGTACAGGATTTTTTTCCAGTCCGGTGTGCAGATCCACAGGGCTCCGTGGATATTCTCGGCCAGCTGCCTCATCAACTCTTCGTTGAAATTACTGTCCATGCTCTCCGATCCAGTTTTAGTGTTTTTCACGCTGCTTTTTAGACTCATGTTGTTTCCCTGGCTGGCCTAGGGCCAGCGTCCAATGTCCAACCACGCCTCTGGCGTGGCAGGCGTGACTCGGAATGACCGAATATTACCACCCTCTCCTAACCTCTCTCCTTCGACGTTGCTCAGGACCTTGAGCCTGCCGAAAGGCCATCAAGGGAGAGGGATTTACCCCCATACCTCGTTACTTGTAACCTGAGCCCCCCCTGCCTGTCCTGAGCCTGTCGAAGGGCGGTCCGCCCGCATGGGTGGCCTGCGCAACCCTGCGTTACGAGCTCTTATCTCTCCAGATGAAACCCAAGCCTAAGTTTTTTCTGCGGCCCCCTGCGGTAAGGGCTGACTAGCCCTCCCCGCGGAGCAGCCTTAAAGTGGCTGCACTGCGTTAAAGCTCTTATTGCACTTTAATGTTCTAATTTCGAATCTCCAATATCCAATTTCCAACCCCTAATGTTCTAAACCTAATCTCCAATTTCCAATCTCTAATTTCCACGACCAAGCACTTCATTGATCTTACTCAGAAGATCATCCTGCTTATATGGCTTCTGTATGAATCCTGAAAGACCCTTTTCAATAAGAGCTGTGGCAGTTTCCAGTTCGCTGTAACCAGAAGATAGAATTACAGGGATATCTTTATCTATTTCCCTAACTTTGAGGAAAACCTCATCACCGGTCATGCCCGGCATTGTCATATCCAGGATCACGAGGTTGATCTGAGTCTTCCTCTTTTTATAGAGGTCAAAACCCTTTTTACCGTTCTCAGCAGTTATCACTGTAAATCCCAATTCTTCCAGCATGTCTTTAGTAACATCCCTTACAGTGTCGTCGTCATCCACCAGGAGAACAGTCATATCATTGTATATGTATCTGCCACTTTTTTTGTCTACAGTTTCAGCTATAGCTTCTTGAGCGTGGTCAACCTCAGGCAGCAGTACTGTGAAAGTACTTCCTTTACCGATTTCACTTTCTATCCTAATTGCTCCCCTGTGTCCGCGGATAATTCCCAGGACAGCCGCAAGGCCCAAACCTCTTCCCGTGTCCTTGGTGCTGAAAAACGGGTCGAAAATACGTTCCAGCGTACTCTCGTCCATTCCCCTCCCATTATCGACAACCTGAAAATAGATATATTTTCCTTCAGGAAGTGGATCATCCAGATAGGTTGATGTGAGGTACTCTTTGTCGCAATATATGGAGCCAGTACTCACACATACTTGACCGTCTTTGTTATCGATCGCATCAGACGCATTAATTACCAGGTTCATGATCACCTGATTTAATTGCGTGATATCCGCATCTACCGGAAAGAGGTCGTCGCTGATATCAAATTTCATAACCACGTCCTTGCTTACAACTGTCTGAAGAAGTTGCTTTATCTCATTCACAGCAACGTTGAGATATACTTTCGAGAGCATGAACTGCCCTCTTCCCGAGTACGCTAGCATCTGGTTTGTCAGATCTGCCGCCTTTTGAGCCGACAATTCGATCTGCTCAACATGCTTCTTTGTGGGTGTTGATTGTTTCATCCTGTTAAGAGCGAGGCTTGCGTTTCCCAAAATCCCCATCAGGAGATTGTTAAAGTCGTGGGCGATGCCCCCCGCCAGCACTCCCAGGCTCTCCAGCTTCTGTACGTGCTGCATCTGGTTGATCAGACGCTGCTGGTCTTCGGCTGCCCTGACTTTCTCCGTGATATCGAAAGCGTAGTGAAGATAAAGGTCTTCTTCGATCGGAACCCAATAGGCATCCCAGTTTATGCCGCGATCCTCAACTACCACGTGTTGAGGCTCATTCTCTTCAAGGCACTTTGGTCCGAGACACCACCAGCATGGTTTCTCGAAGCCGGCCATGGATTTGAAGCATGTTTGGCCATGTTTGGCACCAAAATCTAAAGCGATCTTGTTAGCTGCAATAATTGTCCTGTCAGATCGTAGCAGAACCGCAAAGCACGGCATGGCCTCCATGAAGACTTTGTTCAGGTTGTACTGTAATTGAAGCGCTCTTTCCGCAATTTTCCTCGACGTAATATCCAGCAAGCTTGCCCTGATAAGTTTTCTGTGGGGTGACGGCAGGAGGTTCAGTATGAGTTCGGTTACAAGCTCACTTCCGTCTGAATGTTGAAAAACCCACTCGGTTAACACGGACTCATTGTTCATTGAATCGTTCCGCAATTTCCTGCCCAGTTCGTCGGAGGACCTGCCGTCAGGCTGTACCGGAACGCTGATGTCCAGCCAGTGTTTCATCAGCAGCTCATCCCGGGAATATCCCAGCATATCGATGGCCTTCTGGTTTACCTGGACGAAGTGCCCGTGATCTTCATCGAAGACCAGTATCCCGTCAGGTGCGTTTTCAATAAGTGTTTTAAAGCGCTCTTCACTTTCCTGTAGAGCGTCTTGAGCGCTTTTCTTTTCTAATACCTCCTCCTTGAGAGTAATATTTGAGTTGAGGAGGTCCTGAGTCCTCTCTTCAACTTTATTCTCAAGGTCATGCTTAGCCTCATAAAGTTCACTGACTGTATTCTTCATCTTCAGAGCCATAGCGTTGAAGGCGCTGGCTAATGAAGCCACTTCATCCTGGCCTTTGTCACTGAAGTGGTAATCTAAATTTCCACTTCCGATCTCTTCGGCTCCTTTTATCAGATCCTTGATCGGATCGGTAATGTTTCTGGCTATGATAACCGCCAACGCACTTACAAGCAGGGTAATAAGCAGACTGAATAAAATGGTCGTTCTTTTGAGATTTTCGATGGGAGCAAACACCTCTGCAACTTCAATCTCCGTCAGGATGCCCATCTCGAATTCGGGCAGCCATTTGTATGTTCCCAGAACCGGCACCTTACGATAATCCTCATATATGCCGCTGCCATTGATCTTCATTAGAACTCTCTTTGCACCCTCGCTGTAAACAGTCTCTTTCATGGCCGCATCAGGGAGAAACCGGCTATCGGTGATCATGAAGTTAAACTTGTTGATAAGATAAGTTTCCTCTGTAAGAGCATCCCCCCTGATGCTGGTCATTATCCTGCTCACTTCTCGCAGGTCTATGTGAGCGGTTAGTACTGCTACAACATTATCTCCAGAATCATATAAGGGAATCCCAACCGTAGAGATTGTTTTTTCATGGCCAAGGGAGTAATAGGCGTTCTGGATAAAGACCCCCTTTTGCCCTTCAATGTAATATCGTTCACTTTCCCTTAGCTTTCCTACATCTTCCGGATCAGAAGACGCTATGATCTTACCGTCGGAAGCCCTGATCACGTCCAGCTGAAAGATCCCCTTCTTTTCGTTGATCAAGCCATTGAAATGGCCCTCTACAAGACTTACAAGAGCCAGCTTTCTCTTAAATTCAGGGGAATTATCGGAATCCAGTGTTTCAGCATGTACCCTTACCAGCGGCCGCCTTGCCATTGCGCGCAGGCTTCCGGTCTTGTCCTCAAACCACCTGTGAAGCTCATCGCTTCTAAGATCGTTTACCGTCTTTAGATGGTTCATGTTGTTCTTGAGGATAGTTTCCCTTCCGTTCTTGTAATAGACGTATGCCGCGGTCGAAAAGGGAAGCATCGACAGGGCGATCAAGGTAATTGCAATCTTCTGAGCAATTTTCATATTCTATTTTCCATAAATTTTCTTTAGGAACTCTGTTGTATAGGCTTTATCAATGTCCGTTTTTTCGGAAATCAATCCGTTATCGAAAAGAAGGTTCTGCATGCCCAACCATACATCGTCTCTCATCCATCCGATATCGTTCTCCCCTGTTTGGATCAGTGGAATTTGAATCAGCAAGGATGCCAGCGCATGTTCACGGTCAATGTCCAGTTGATACTCGGAGAGTATGTCTAAACTCTCTTCCGGATTTTCAATGGCGTACCGCCAGCCCCTGAGGGTCGCCCTCAGAAACTTGGTTACAAGCTCGGGATTTTCCTCGATTAACTTTTCGGTTGCGACTATCGCGTCGCCGTATATATGCACACCATATTCATCGGGATAGATTATATTAACCTGATACCCTTTCTGCCTCATCGTTATGACCTGATTAATAAGATATCCCGTCCAGACGTCAACCTCTCCCCTCTCCATAAGCCCAAGATCATAAGAAGGCGGTACAAGTATAAGTTCCTTCATGGAAATCCCCTGAAGCTTCATCATACTTGCCAGGGAAATATTTGCTGGGGGGTACAGGATTCTTTTCCCTACAAAATCCTGCGGCTTTTTGATACCGCTTCCCTTCAAGGAAATGAAGACTGACGGGTTTTTCCTGAATATAACCGCTATACTGGTGAGAGGTATTCCCTCAGTTCGAGCTATTACCAACTGGTGAGCGCCGACTATCCCAAAATCGTTTATACCCTTGTGAACCATTTCAACTTCATCAACTTTGATCCCGCCCTCTTCAAGGTCTACCTGTATATTCGCCTTCCTGTAAAAACCTTTCTTTTCAGCAACATATAATCCAGCAAACTGCGCTGAGTGCAGCCATTTCAGGCGCACTGATACTTTGTCGAGCTCCTTTGGAGGAGGAGGCTTGGTGCAGGCAGTGTTTGCTGTTAGCGTGAGCGTAATTAGAATAAGTAGATACTTCTTCAGATATTTCTTCATTATTACCCCCTGATTCACCCCGCGCAATTGGCTATGGGCTCTGGGCCCATTATTTATTATCCAGCACTTCCTTCACCTTGAATATCAACTCGTCCGGCCTGTAGGGCTTCTGTATGAACCCCGCAAGGCTTTTCCCTATGAAATGAGACGTCGCATCCTGTTCGTTGTATCCTGATGTAAGCACCACTTTCACGTCAGGACCAATCATGCGCATCTCACGGAACGTTTCCTCACCCCCCATACGGGGCATGGTCATATCAAGAAGCACCAGGACAATATTATCCTTCTGCTGTTTGTAAACATTCAAACCCTCCTTGCCATCTGCGGCTGAAAGGACCTTAAAACCATACTCCTCAAGTATCATCGCCGAAACGGTCCGCACCGTCTCATCGTCGTCTACTACAAGTACTGTTCCATCCCCCCTCCAACCGGTAATGGAGGCACCCTGTTCAGGGCTTTGTCTTGGAGCAACTCCTGATCGCGATATCGGGAACAGGACCTTGAAGGTTGTACCTTTCCCGGGCTCGCTATGCACTCGGATCGCCCCCTCATGTCCCCTGACGATACCAAGTATTGCGGCCAAACCAAGTCCCCTGCCATTTTCTTTGGTTGTAAAGAATGGATCGAACATCCTGTCAAGAGTTTCGTCATCCATCCCGATGCCGGTGTCGGATACTTCCAAATATACATATCTGCCGGGAGAAAACTCGTCATCAATATAAGAGCCGGCAAGATACTCCTCATCGCACTCCATTGCGCCAACTGTTACAGACACTATGCCGCCTTTCTTCTCTACGGCATCTGATGCATTTGTTATAAGATTCATCACTATCTGACCTAGCTGCGACGCATCGGCTTCTATCGGTGGAATGTTTTCCGGTAGGTTAAATTTAAGGATCACGTTCTTGCTGACGACCGTCTTGAGAAGATGTAACATTTCATTTAACAGTTCCGTCACATCAAGCGCCTGAACAAGAAACTTACCTTTCCCCGAGTAAGCCAGCATCTGGTTCGTCAGATCAGCTGCCTGTGTAGCGGTCGCCTCGATCTGGCGGATGTGGTTAACTGCCGGGGAATCAGGCGACATCTTCATCAGTGAGAGTCCAGCGTTTCCCAGAATTCCCATGAGCATGTTATTGAAATCATGGGCAATACCACCGGCAAGAACACCAAGGCTCTCCATCTTCTGGGTGTGCTGGAGCTGGCTTTCGATCTTCTTCCTCTCGGTTATATCCCTGGCTATACCGCCAACATTGATACACTTCCTCGATTCATCATAGTGAAAGTTGCTCCTCCAGAGCATGTGGTATACCTCGCCGGTCTTTGGATTCACCTGCCGGTTTTCTATCTCAGCTGTTTCAATCCCCTTTTCGATACACTTCTTGAACCACTTTCTGGTTCTCTCTTTCTCCTCTGGGTGTATATAGTCAAAAGCGGATAGACCAATGTGCTCTTCAGGAGAACTTCCTAAAAACACGGGAGCCATGTGATTTACGAAAGTAAAATTGCCCCTTTCATCAACGACCGTTATGAGATCGCCGGTACCTTCCACAAGTTCACGGTACTTCTCCTCGCTTTTCAGTAGCTTTTCCTGGGTTTGTTTAATCTCCGTGATGTTCTCAAAAATGGCCACGAAGTAATCACGTTCCGGGCTGTAGGCAAGGACGGAGTACCACCTGTCCAAGGGTTCAAAGTACTGCTCAAACCGCACAGGTTCTCCTGTCTTTGCGACCCTCCCGTAGGTCCAGATCCAGTCGAACCCGCTTTCCTTGATCCCGGGAATGACTTCCGTGACCCTTTTCCCTATCACCTCTTTTCTCTTAAGTGTCGTCAACTTCTCGAAAGCACTGTTTATTTCAAGGAAAATATAGTCATCCGGTCTCCCTTTAGGATCGTAGATCATCTTGTGGTAGGCAAAGCCGTCTATCATATTCTCAAAAAGGTATCTGTACATCCCCGCATCATCGGCTGTCTGGTCGGAGACCTCTGCTCCATCCAGTGTACTGCGAAGCTGACTGAGCTCTACGATCAACTCTTTTTTTGTCTTTCGCTCGTCTTTCATGGTTTACTTGGGATTCCTTGTTTATGGTCTCAAGTTCCATTTTGTAGTTTTCAGTTACATGGAACTTGGAACCTGAAACTTGGAACTAGTGTTTACCCCGCTCCATATTTAATAATCCACTCCTTCTTCTTTTTCCGCCTTACCTTCTCTACGTACATTTTTCTGTCAGCTGTGGACATAAGTTCACTTAGGGAGACCGGGTTTTCCGGATCGTAATAGGCCCTTCCGATACTGACTGCTAACTCGAAGGGCAGGTCTGCCCTCTTGTTCCGTTCCTCGAAAGCCTTGTAGATATTATTTTGAAGGCCTTCTCCACCCTGTTCGGTTGAATCAACAGCTATTGCCGCGAACTCATCGCCTCCGACACGCGCTATGATATCTGATGTTCTCAGAACTTCGCTTATTATAGTCCCGATAACATCCAACGCCCTGTCCCCTACAGGATGCCCAAGGTTGTCGTTTATCCATTTCATATTGTCCATATCTGTGAAGAACAGGTTCAAGCCTCTGCCGGAACGTTCGGCTATCCTGAGCATCTTTTCCGCTATCTCCAGGAAACCCCTCCTGTTTGAAAGGCCGGTGAGTTCGTCCTTGTATGCCAGGGTCCTTAACTGCTCTCTCATCCGAACAATTTCAGTGATGTCCCTGAAACTGGTCAAAAACGCGTTCTGCCCCTCCCAGTAGATAACGACAACCCGCATCTCAACTGTTGCGGTCCCCTGTTCACCTCTTTTAATCTCTATCTCCTGAGGCTCGCCGCTCTTTACAGGATACTCAAATTTCTTTCCTATAAGCTCTTTCTTCTGTTTGTTGAGTATGTATTCGGCGGCGGGATTGACGAAGCTGACGGTATTGTTCCTGTTGACGATAATTATTCCGTCCGCATTGCTGTTTATTATGTTAAAAAGACGCTCCTCGCTGACCTGGAGTTCTCTGATCGTGTTTTTCAGCTCACCTTTTATCCTCTGTCTTTCGATGGCATGCCTGATACACCTCATCAGCATATCTGAATCAAATGTCCCCTTTATCAGGAAGTCCTGAGCGCCCTCCCTGAGGGCCTCTACAGTCACAGTTTCGTCCTGGTCGTCCGTCAGCACAACCAGTGGTATATCGGGAGTTATCTGCTGCAAAGTTTTGAGGGTTTTCATACCTTTGCTGTCTGAAAGAGACAGATCCAGTAACACTGCGTCAATTCCACCGTTTTTCATCAACGTAACGCCTTCTGATAAAGTACCCGCCACCTCATAGTCAATTATGCACTCCTTAGCCTCAGAAAGCATTTCAGCGACATAGCGAACATCCTCCGGGTTGTCTTCAATGAGCAATATGGATAAATGTCTGTATAGCAAGATCAAAATCCCCCACCATGAAGTTATGGTACTTCTTAAACTCAATCAGGCTTCCAAATGATCGTACAGAGATGACTTAAATGAAAATAATAACTTAATCGCCAAAGCCAAAATACTACATACTGATAATATTAACAAGGGGAATATGATAGGAATTCTTTATTGATTTTCTGACAATCCCTTAAATATCCAGTTGTTATGTGGATTCCATCTTATTAGCTGTGAACCAGGAGTTGGCAGAGTTCGAGCCGCAAAATTGACAATCGCATAATCATGTTGTCTCCTGCAATTGGGGTCAGAGCCCCCACAGAATCCTGCACTATTTTGGGTGGATTGGTTGCTAAATGGTTGCTTTGCAATTGGGGTCAAAGCCCCTTATGCAATTGGGGTCAGAGCCCCTCATACGCAGAGGTTAGAAAGTATAATAGCTTGGGAACAGCCGGAATAAATCAGCAGTTTAGCTCTCTTTTTCCAACACTTTCCTGATCTTTGATATGAGTTCTTCAGGTTTGTATGGTTTCTGGATAAAATCAGCGAGTCCCTGACCGGTGAAACTACTCACTGCGTCTTCTTCTGTATAACCTGACGAAAGGATCACTTTTACGTCTTCCCAATGCTGTTTCAGGTGCCGGAAGGTCTCGATGCCTCCCATACCCGGCATGCTTAGATCCAGAAGGACCAGCGATATCTCCTCAGCCCTCTCCTTGAAAAGCTCCAGTGCTTCCTCTCCATCCCTGGCAAGTAGAACTTCAAAACCGAACTCATCCAGGATAGAAGAAGCAATATCTCTAACACCCTCTTCATCGTCTACAACCAGTATAGTTCCATCACCCCTATAATCACTGTGGAGCAGCTTCTCCTCAACTATCTCCTCAGCGGTCTTTTCGCTGGCGGGGAAGAGTAACTTGAATGTCGTGCCACGGCCGGGCTGTGAAATTACTTTAATGGCTCCGTTATGTCCCTTAACGATCCCGATGACAGCTGATAATCCCAAACCACGACCTCCATCTTTGGTGCTGAAGAAAGGATCAAAGATACTGTTTATAACCTCATCATCCATCCCGCTGCCGGTATCAGAAACTTCAAGGTAGACATACTTTCCTTCAGGCAGTTCATCTCCAAACTGATATTGAGAAAGACAGGCCTTATCACACACTCTAACCTTGGTACTAACAACTACATTACCGCTCTTGCCATCAAAAGAATCTGATGCGTTAGTTAACAGGTTCATCAGGATCTGGTGGATCTGGGATGGGTCCGCCTCAATAGCCGGAAGGTCCTTATCCAGATCATATTTTAAGACAACATTCTTAGCCATAGAGACCTGGAGTAGATGGCTCATTTCCTCCAGAACAGAGGTCAGGTTGATGCTCTTTACGTCAAATTTACCTTTACCAGAATACGCAAGCATCTGGTTTGTCAGTTCAGCGGCACGCTCTGCTGCCACCTGGATGCCACTTAGATGTGTATGTCCTGGTGACTCCGGGGATAGTTTCATCTGGGCCATACCAACATTACCCATAATGCCCATGAGAAGATTGTTAAAATCATGAGCTATGCCGCCAGCAAGGACACCCAGGCTCTCCAACTTCTGGGAATACTGAAGCTGCTTTTCGAGTTCCAGCTTTTCCTCTTCCGCTTTGACTCTTCCCGTAATGTCTGAAAGGTTTACTATAAATGCATCCACTTCGCCGTTTTTTAAGATTGGGCCTATCCTACCTTCGAAAATTGCAGTTTCATCATCCTTCCATTTGCCAGTCACCTCGTAACTTCCTTGTTCCCCAGTCTGTCTCACCCTTTCAAGAGTATCCCTGGTTTTCTCCTTTGATTCTTCTGATATGTAATCGAACAGGTTTGCTTTTGTTATCTCCTCTATAGTTTTGCCAGTGTAGGACTTGTTGACAAAGGTTATGTTGTAGTCAAGATCCAGGGTAATAATGTAGTTTGGTGAGTTTTGGGTAATTGACCTTAAATGCTCCTCGCTCTTACGATGAGCTTCCTCTGCTTGTTTTCTTTCAGCAATTTCACTATTCAGTGCCCTTGTTTTTTCTCTCACAAAGTGGTTTAAAGTTCTGTTTAAAACAATTAGAAGGATGATAACGAAGAAGGACAGCCCCGCGGCCCAAAAGATCCATTTGGGCATTGATCGAACAGGGGTTTCAAGTTTAAATGCAGAGTTATATGACTGATAATATATCGATTTTTTATCTGACTTTAATATTTTGAGATGTTTATCTATCGCCGCAATAAGGTCTGCATTTTTCCCTTTTCGAGTGGCATATCGGACTGCTGCTGGGTAATAAATAATGTCTGTTTTTTCAAGATTGAACTGCATTGCATTGCTTAGCCCAAATATCCTGTTAACGACAACAGCGTCAGCCTTCTGATCACTTACAAGCTTAAATCCTGCAGTGTTGCTTTTTACATCAATTATCTCAAATTCGATGTTAAAAGATTTTGCCAGTTTTCTGAGAGGCGGCTGAAGGACAGAACCTTTCAACATTGCCACCCGTTTGCCATTAAGAGCGACAATATTTTTTATACCACTGTCTGGCCAAGTATAGACTACACCCCAGTTAGTTATTAACGGTTCATTTGTAAAGTCATATATTAACGCCCTTTCTTCAGTGTATGCGATGTAGGGCTGAAGGTCGATATCGCCATTTTTGAGCATCTCGAGAAACTCACTAAAAGTTCCAAATACAAATTCAATATTCCAGTCTTCTTTTGCTGCAATGAACTCCAGGACCTCAATAGAAAGTCCACGGAATTTTCCGTTTTTATCCCTAAAAGTAATGGGGGAATTGTCATAAACGCCGACCTTGACAGGGCGTGCATCTGCAAGACCAGAAGAGGTGAGAAGAAGAATAAAAAGAATACAGACGCAAAAGACGGTATTTCCCATACGGTTAATCATAAGCATTTAACCGTCCGCTCTGCGTTACGAGCAAGAAGAATCCATCGCAGGCCTGCAGGATGGAATTTGACATGAAACCAGTTCTTTATTTTGAAGAGGTTGTTTTCGTAGTCCTTGGGAGTACTGCCGGTTTGCGCTGCCTGAACGGCAAAAGACATATGCAATAGGAGAAATAATATTAGAGCTAAGATCTTTAGTATGTTGGTCATGTTACCCCCAAACACCTCAATGGTTACGTATACTAAGGATGTATTGGCATGTCAACTTTAACTGTTTTAGGAATTCGAGCGATTTCGGATGTGATTCCTAATTTTTTTGAGATGCAGCTGGAAAGTTCCTCGGGTCTTGGGACCAAATCACCTGGTTGCCCAAAGTGTAACCCCAAGGGTTTCACTGACATAACTTATTCCCTTCCCCTAAGTGCAACACCTTGATTTCATTGATGAGCCACCAGGGAATCAGTCTTCGCCAAGGCTACGACCCGACAGATCGAACCCCTAACCTGCGGACCAAATAATCAACATTGAATCTGGAGTTGTCAGAGTTCATGGTAGAAATTTACAATTAGGGTCTGGCTCTGCTTACTTACCTTTGTTTCACATCCAGAAATAAGATATAAGAAAAAGCAAGAAGACAGGACCTGACCCCATAATCAACGGAAGGAGTAGTCACCATGCATCATAAATCTGATAGCGATTCAACAATTTCCCTGAAAATTGAAGGCATGCACTGCGGTATGTGTGTTGAAAGGATTGGGAAAGCCCTGAACGCACTTGATGGCGTAGCAGAAGCGACTGTGAACCTCGAGAATAACAGAGCAGATGTGAGGTATGACTCGGGAAGCGTTAAAACCGAGGAACTGATCGCGGTGATTATTGATGCAGGATATAATGCATCTGTATAAGCACGTCCCTCGTCCCGAGTCCCTTGTCTCTGGTAGTCATAAGGAAGGGAACAGTGGATTCAGGTCTCACCAGATTGTAATTCTAAAGCTTTAACGCAGAGGGCCGCTGGGGGGCTATTCAGCCCCTATCGCAGAGGGCCGCGGGGGAAACCCACAAGTAAAGAAGCTTTTTCTGGTAAACATCTCACCCTGATGGTCGCATAGAAAATTCTGCAACAAGTTTCTTTTGTTGGCAAAGTCGTTGCATAACTTGTTTACGTTATGAATGACCGACCGAACTTATCCAGAGATCGAACCCGAATTAGGGTCAGAGCAAATAATCAGAGCAAATAATCACAAAGCTAATTCACCGCAGGGTACGCAGGGTTACGCAGGGTTTTGTTTATGGGGGAAAAACAGATGGTATTAAGACCGATATAGTTTTTTACTGTACCCCGCGAAACTCTGCGGAGCGGCCTCTAAGTGGCCGCACTGCGGTCCAAGCTCTTATCTCTTCAGATAAACCCAAACCCAGATTTTCTCTGCGGCCCCCTGCGCTAAGGGCTGACTAGCCCTCCCTGCGGAGCAGCCTGTTAGTGGCTGCACTGCGTTAAAAGCTCTTATCGTTTTGAGTTTATATGGTCAGCGAGCTTCTCTTTATCCACTTCACGCGCATATAGGGGCTCATCCGAATCCGCCAGGGCCGGGAGAGTCTCTTCAAATGTTGATTTTTCAGGGCTCGTGTACAGAATCCCCAGGGCCAAAACTCCTTCATGGGTGGCTACCCGAAAAGCCTCAAGCCTGTCTGAACTATCGTATGTATCATCCAGGTAGAATGTATTATCCTTGAACCACTGGTAGGTGTTTACTTTATTGTATGTGACACATGGCTGAAGTATGTCCAAAAGCGCATATCCCCTGTGCTCTATAGCGGCAAAAATGATCTCCCGGGTCTTCTCCTTATCGCCGGCAAAGGCCCTTGCCACGAAGGACGCGTTGAGTGAAATGGCCATAGCGATGGGATTTAACGGCTCGTTGTGGACACCATGAACCTGTACGGGTGTTGTGAACCCCACCTGACTCGTAGGCGAAGCCTGCCCCTTTGTAAGTCCGTAGACCATGTTGTTGTGTACTATATTCGTGATGTCGGGATTCCTGCGGATAGTGTGGATGAAGTGGTTACCACCTTCACCATAGGTATCTCCGTCCCCACTTTCAGCTATAACAGTCATCCCCGGATTGGCCGCTTTTATTCCCGTCGCCACAGGTAGTGTCCTTCCGTGGAGGCCATTAAAGAAGTGGCAGAAAAGATAGTGGGGGATCTTTCCCGCCTGCCCAATTCCCGATACGAGGACAACATCCATCGGTTTGAGTCCAATCTCATGAAGTGTGTCCTTTAAAATGTCCAGAATATTATAATTCCCGCATCCGGGACACCAGGAGATCTCGATATTTCCCATGTCGAATTCGTTTTTTGACATTGTGTACCCCTGCCAGCCTTTGGCTGGCGTTCAAGGTTCAATGTTTAACGTTCAACGTCTTACAAATCCAAAATCGTGAAGTACAATGTGTCAATACTCCAGTTTCTAATGCTCTGATGTTCTACCCCCCAAGCGCCGATACTCCGATACGTATACCTCTGTGACTCTGTGGTAAAAATCCAATTTCTAATCTCCAATTTCCAATTTCTGCTCTATAGCAGCTCATCAATCTCACCTGCCAGTGTATCCGCCGCAAATGGTCTTCCATCGAACTTGAGAATTCTCTCATGTGCACATAGTCCTGTATGAGCCCTCAAAACCCTGCAGAACTGTGCGGTAGCGTTGTTTTCCACCGCGATGATCTTTGCGGCTTTACCCAGGTACTCTTCAGTTGCTGGCGGGAGGGGATAGACCTGGGAAAAGTGCATCAATGCCGTGTCGTCCCTGCCGATAAGATCCAGCGCCTCACAAACAATATGAAAGGTGGAGCCCCAGCTTATGACGAGGTTCGAATAATCCTTTGGTCCCACCAGTGTCGGTGGTACCGAGTCGGCTTTTATCGCCTCGATCTTTCCCAGCCTTTTTGCCATCATGATGTTTCTGATATCTATATCCTCTGTTATATGGCCTTCTTCCGTATGCTCATGGCTATCAACAGCAACGAGTCCCTCACCGTAACCTGGCACCCCTCTTGGTGATATGCCGTCCCTGGTCAGGGCATACCTTTTATAATCTCTGTCTGTTTCCACAACGTATTTATCTACCTCCGTCTCCGTCAGATCCAGTGACGGGGTATTGTAATAGGAGTCCAGAAAGTACTGATCTGTAAGGATGAAAACCGGGACCTGGTACTTGTCGGCCATATTGAAAGCCCGGGCAGCGAGCCAGAAAGCTTCCTCGGTCCTGCCGGGAGCATAAATTATCCTCGGGAATTCACCGTGGCCGGCGTAGAGAACGAGCTCCAGGTCCGCCTGCTCTGTTCTGGTCGCCATACCTGTAGCAGGCCCCGGGCGCTGACCAACATGAACGACAACAGGGGTTTCGGTGATGCCGGCAAGGCTGACACCCTCCTCCATCAGCGCGAACCCTCCCCCCGATGTCGTAACCATGGCC
>Ga0255052_10000788_pt1 | contig 25020 bp, 17 predicted proteins | sample JV7_2_21_MG_FD_188632 | JGI IMG/M metagenome (GOLD analysis project Ga0255052, IMG submission 188632) | Seawater microbial communities from Jervis Inlet, British Columbia, Canada - JV7_2_21 | ecosystem: Environmental > Aquatic > Marine > Inlet | place: Canada: British Columbia | collected...
AACGCCATTCCCGTCATCCATAATGGAATCATCGCGGGAAAATTAAATGGGGTGATGCCGGCAACCACACCCAGCGGCTTGCGCATCGAATAGATATCAATGCCGCGTGCCACGTTGTCGGAAAACTCGCCCTTTTGGGCGTGGGGTGCGCCACAGGCAAACTCGGCTACTTCGATGCCGCGCAATACCGATCCCATCGCATCTTCGATAACCTTGCCGTGTTCGATTGACACCAGCGAAGCCAGTTCATGCTGGTGTTTGTAGAGTAACTGCACGTAGCGCGCCATGATCCTTGAACGCTGCAGAACGGAAGTCGCAGCCCAGTCGGGAAACGCTGCCTCGGCAACGGCTATCGCGGCCTCGACCTCCGACTTTGACGCCAATGGAACCGCACTGATTTTTACGCCCCTGCTTGGATTGAAAATATCACCAAAACGCCCGCTAGTGCCGGCGACGTGTTCGCCATTGACATAGTGGCTTAACTGCGTGATTTCTGAGGATACGGCTTCAGCTGGCTGGCTCATGATGTCTCCGGTAAGGGCAAATCAATAAAGGGCGGTCATTATAGACAAGATATTTCTGTAAAAATACCCACCGGGGGCTCATTTTTACGAGCACCAGGCGTTGGTAGTAAAGGTGTTATTAAGGAAGTTATTGCCAGGTAAGGATAAATAGAGACCAAATGTATGACTGGAATGAATTGTGTTTTTTCCACTAGTTGATGGAAGACTAAAGACGCTCGCCGCGAAGCCGCAATACGCTCTGTTGCAGCAGGTCTGGTCTGGCATCGGTGGCATTGATAGCATCGCCCGCGATCAACTCGATACGACTCAACATGCCACGCGGAAGCAGGCGGGTCATGGCGTTGCCATATGCCCGACTGAAAAAACTCCCCCACAGGCCACGCAGTGCCAGCGGTATCACTGGAACCGGGTTGCGTTGCAGGATCCGGGTGATACCGGGTTTGAAAGGGCCTATTTCGCCGTTTTCGGTAATCTTGCCCTCGGGAAATATGCACACCAACTCGCCCTGTTGCAACGCGTTACTGACCTCGTCGAAGGCGCGTTCCATCATGTCTTTATCCTCGTGCTCTGCCGCTATCGGAATTGCATTTGCGGTTTTGAAAATAAAAGAGAGCACCGGTAATTCAAATATCTGGTAATACATGATGAAACGTATCGGGCGCCGGATACATCCTGCCAGAACCAAAGCGTCGACAAAACTCACATGATTACAGATAAGCACTGCCGGCCCGTCGTCGGGAATCTGCTCGAGCCCGGTTTTCTCGACCCGATATAGTGTGTGGACCAGGAGCCATATCAACAGGCGCATAATGAACTCGGGCACCAGCATGAAGATGAATAGTGCGACCGCCGCGTTCATAAATGCCAGGATCAAAAACAGCATTGGAATCGAAACCCCTGCAGACAGCGCAAACAGTCCGTAGAGCGAGGCCGCCACCATAAACACTGCATTCAGTACATTGTTAGCCGCGATGATGCGGGAGCGTTTGTCGGGCTTACTGCGTTGCTGTACCAGTGCATAAAGCGGCACGATGTAAACACCGCCGGAGACACCCAGCATGACGATGTCAAAGCTTACCCGGAGACTGGAAGCCTGTGCCAGGAAACCTGCCGGACCGATCAGGCTATCACTGGATGACAGGCCCTGGTTGAAATAGAGGTCTATGCCAAAAAGCGTCAAACCCAGCGCCCCAATGGGTACCAGGCCGATTTCGACGATGCGGCCAGAAAGACGTTCGCACAGGAATGAACCGGCACCGATGCCAATTGAAAACATCGCCAGTAACAAGATATAAACCTGCTCATTTGCGCCAAGTTCATAGCGAACGAAATTGGGCAGTTGGGTAATGTAGGTAATACCGATAAACCAGAACCATGAAATACCCATTACCGAGTAAAACACGGTCATATTCTCGCGTGCATCGCGCAAAATGCTGAGGGTTTGTTTTGGAATATTAAAGCTGATCTTGAGTTCCGGGTCCCCCGCGGCAAGCAGTGGAATGCCGCGACTTGTCCAGTAACCGACACAGGCCGTAAGCACTACGACGATGGCCATCGCCGCATGGCCCAGACCAATCACGTAGACGCTTACGATTAACCCCATCAAAATTGCGATAAAGGTCCCGAACTCGACCATTGCATTTCCACCCACCAATTCTGCAGGCTTTAACGCCTGCGGCAGCAAGCTATATTTGACGGGTCCGAACAGGGCGGACTGGGTCCCCATTAAAAATAGAATCGCTACCAGTAATTCGGGACTTTGCAATACGAAGGCGATTCCCCCAAGCAGCATTATCATGATTTCAAGTAACTTGATACGCCGGATTAACATCGATTTTTCGTGCTTGTCAGCAAGTTGTCCTGCAATGGGTGAGAACAGGAAAAAAGGGAGTATGAATAATCCAGCAGCGATATTTACCAGGGTATTACTTTCTTCCTGGCTAACGCTGGCTGCCTGGAATGCAATGAAAATTGTCAACCCGTTTTTATAAAGGTTATCGTTGAAGGCGCCCAGCAACTGGGTCAGAAAGAAAGGCCGGAATCGGCGGGTTGACAATAGCTTGATGGAATCAGGCATGGCGAGCTCGAGTGTTGCCGTGAAGGCTAAAAGAATGTGTTGCCAAGCGCAATTAATTCTACTCTGTGAACGGGTCGAAATTCGCCAAAGATTTCAGCAAAATTGAATCTGGCTTGAACTAAAGTCTCTAAACTACGCCTGAAAAGAATTCAGGAAGTTAAAATTCAGGAAGTTAAACTTAAAGAAATTACTGTAACACTGCAAACTGTCTGAGAACTTAAACAAAGCTGCAAATACGGATGCATTGCTTACCCGCCGGCAACCTGGATAGAAACCTGCAGCGATGATAGTGATCCCTGTTAGAACCTTATCAAATCGGGGCTGGCAGAAAAAATCTTGTCATTTCCAACAGGTACTTTTTATATGCAATCGAAGCAGAAAATCCCCACGAATGGACTATAAGACATCAAACAGCTGAGTAGTTAAAAAAATAGCATAGCTTGAATGCCATCAATTAAGTCACTTTCACGTCGCGACTGGTTTATCGGACTGGTCATTACCATCTTGTTTCTGCTCTTCGCAGAGGCAGGCTGGTTCTCTGCGCTCGATCGTCAGGCATACAATTTCGGAGTAAAACTTTCCGCATCGACGGAACCGCACGAAGACATCGTAGTAGTTGCCATTGACGATAAATCATTAGAGGCACTCGGGGCGTGGCCCTGGTCGCGCGAAGTAATTGCCGCAACTACACGTTTATTATCAAAAGCCAAGCCCAGTGTCCTGGGTTTTACGATGCCATTTGACACCAAGCAATACGAAGCAGGACTTTCCTCGTTAGCTAAGTTACGCGCCATCCTCAAGAAAGAGAATAAACTCGGCCGGCGGGTTAACAAAGCGCTAATTGCAACCGAATCGACATTGCTTGGCGATAAGAACCTGGCCAGAACTTTCAAATCTGGCGGCCGAATTGTGCTCGCGATGTCGTATATCCCCACCGATAAGCCGGTAACTGGTTTAAGTCCTTCGCTACCCAGGCATTTGGACAGATTTTCATTACCCAAGGTTAGTGTCAATGGTAATAATGGTCGCGGTTTTGGCTGGCCTTCCCCTAAAATTACGCGCGCATCAGAAATCTTTCCGCCCATCGATATATTGACCAAACAGGTGGGTGGAGTCGGTGTAATCAGTTTTGCCGAACAGTTCAACAGTGAACCATTGATCGTGCAGTACGGCAGCGATTATCTGCCATCGTTTGCGTTAATGCTCGCAACCCGTAGTAAAGGTATGTCAATGCAGCATATCGAATCCAGAGCCAGTACCAGCCCGATGCTCGGAGGCAAAGATCTTGGTGCAGATATAAATTTTAGAATCTATCCACACTTCTATGAAGACAGGGATGGTAAATCGGCCTTCAAGCTATATTCGTTAATCGACGTGCTTAACGGGAGCGTAGCCACCGAGGTTTTGCGTGACAAGATTATTATAGTCGGAGTGACTTCACCGCGCCTCGCACAGCCGCGATTGACACCCACGGGACAGGCGATTTCGCCGACTGTGGCAATCGCCCATACGGTCTCAAGTCTGCTCAACAATGAACAATATCGGTTACCAGACTGGGCCGGTTGGGCGCAGCGTGGAATTATCGTCGTGATCGGGCTTTATCTGATGCTGGCAATGAGTCGTTTTCGTGCCAACACCTCGTTTTTTCTGAGTCTGTTTTTGATACTAATGATTTTTAACGCGCATTTTGTGCTGATGAGCTCGCAGTCGTTGTGGCTGCCGATGATGTCCGCAGTGGTCATGTTAATCGTTGGGTATTTGATACTCGGAACGCGTCAGTCAGTGAATGCGCGTTTGAGTCTGGTGAAGGGTGAGCTCTCAGCCGCGAACCGTCTACTTGGGCAGTCGCTGCACGCGCAGGGAAATCTGGACCAGGCATTTTCTAAGTATCGCACCTGCCAGGCTGATGAATCACTGCTCGGACAGGTTTACAGCCTGGGTCTCGATTATGAGCGCAAGCGCCAGTTCAACAAGGCAGCGGCAGTGTTCAAGTTTATCAGTGAGCACGATGCCAAATTCAATGACGTCAGTGAGCGCGCCCAGCAAAATGAAAATGCCGCAAATACCGTTGTTCTTGGTAGTAGAGACCCCACGAGCCCGGGTCCAAACCTGATATCGGGCGCGGATACGCTTGAGAAGCCCAAGCTCGGGCGCTACCGGATCGAAAGTGAAATCGGGCGCGGTGCGATGGGGATGGTTTATATCGGCCAGGACGACAAGATCGGCCGTACCGTGGCGATCAAGACGATGTTGTTATCGGATGAGATAGAAGAGGATATGCGCGATGAAGTTCGTACCCGTTTCTTTCGTGAAGCCGAGGCCGCAGGAAGGCTTGATCACCCTGGCATCGTCACTGTTTACGACGTCGGGGACGAGCAGGATCTTGCCTATATCGCGATGGATTATCTCAAGGGCAAGGACCTGACAGCCTACTGTAACGCCAAGTCGCTGTTGCCGGTAAGCGAGGTTTTCAACATCATTATCAACGTTGCGACGGCGCTCGATTATGCACACCAGCAGCACGTAGTGCATCGGGATATCAAGCCGGCGAACATCATTTATGACGACGAAAAACGCGTTGCCAAGATCACCGATTTTGGCGTTGCCTGCCTCACCGATGCGAGCAAAACCAAAACCGGCACCGTAATCGGTAGCCCCTACTACATGTCACCAGAGCAGCTCGCAGGTAAGAAAGTTGATGGGCGCGCAGACCTTTTTTCACTGGGCGTGACCATGTACCAGATGCTATGTGGTGAATTACCATTCAAGGGCGATTCAATCGCCAGCCTGATGTATAACATCGCCAATGAGAAGCATCCCGATATCCGACGTTTCCGTTCCGACCTGCCAAACTGTGTCAATAATCTGATTGACAAGATATTGGAAAAAGAAGCGCAGCAGCGTTTTGGAAGCGGCCAGGAAATGGCAGATTCGATGAAACTTTGCCAGGAACACATCAGCGAAATGGAAGCCGCCTGAATTTCGCTGCGCATCGGCTTAAACAAGCGCCTTGAATCCCTCCAGCCCGCGCCCGCGAATTGTCTTAAGAACAAGTATCGACGACCGTATGTACCTGGTGTCGGAGCGAGTGTTGTTAAACGAGTCAGTCATGACCAGGTGGGGTTTTAAGGTTGACCAGATTACCCTCGTGATCGAGAAACAATAAGCCTCTACTTGCGCGGCGGCAATCCGGTGTGTTGCGTTAGTATGCTTCCCTTTTTAACCCCGCTGGATCGAGCCTGGTAACTGTTCTTGCGTCGTGGGCTGTGGTAACTCCCGGTATCGCGAGGCTGGTAGGTCGGGATCAGTTGATGTTTGCCATTGCCGATCATTTCCTCCCTGCCCATATCCTTTAACGCCGAGCGTAGCATGGGCCAGTTGGCCGGGTCATGGTAGCGCAGAAAAGCCTTGTGCAGGCGGCGTTGTTTTTCTCCTTTGGCAGTGCTGACTTCCTCGCTATCGCGACGGATTCGTTTGAGCGGATTCTTACCGCTGTGGTACATCGCGGTCGCGGTTGCCATCGGGGACGGATAAAAATTTTGAACCTGGTCCGCGCGGAAGCCGTTTTGCTTGAGCCAGAGTGCGAGGTTCAGCATGTCTTCATCGGTGGTGCCGGGATGGGCGGCGATGAAGTAGGGGATAAGATACTGTTCCTTGCCCGCCTTTCTGGAATACTTTTCAAACAGCGCCTTGAAGCGATCGTAGCTACCCATTCCCGGTTTCATCATCTTTGACAGTGGGCCCTGCTCGGTATGCTCGGGTGCAATTTTCAAATAACCGCCGACGTGATGGGTGACCAGCTCTTCGACGTATTTCGGTGACTCCACCGCGAGGTCATAGCGCAGTCCGGAACTGATTAAAACCTTCTTCACGCCATCGATGGCGCGCGCGCCGCGGTAAAGCTCGATCAGGGCCGAATGATCGGTATTGAGATTTTCACAGATTCCCGGGTAGACGCAGGACGGGCGGCGACAGGCCGTTTCGATCGCCTTTGACTTGCAGGCGATCCGGTACATGTTGGCGGTCGGCCCGCCGAGATCGGAAACCACCCCGGTAAAACCAGGCACCTTGTCTCGCATAACCTCGATTTCACGCAGAATCGATTCCTGCGAGCGGTTCTGGATGATGCGACCCTCGTGCTCGGTAATCGAGCAAAAGGTACAGCCGCCGAAACAGCCGCGCATGATATTGACCGAGAAGCGGATCATTTCGTACGCGGGAATACGCGCGACAGCGTAAACCGGGTGTGGCACCCGTGCATAATCGAAACCGAATACGTAATCCATTTCCTCGGTGCTGAGTGGAATCGGTGGCGGATTGAACCAGACCTTCTGTCCACCCTGGTTTTGCACCAGTGCGCGGGCATTACCGGGATTGGTTTCGAGATGCAGCACCCGGCTCGCATGCGCGTAAAGTACCGGGTCGCGGCTGACATCGTTAAAAGAGGGCAGTCGCACCACGGTTTTAAAGCGCTGCTCGAGTTTCTGTTGCACCCGTGCGAGCTTACCCTCGAGTTTAATCTCGGCACTCGGCGCCTGGTCATTGTCCGGGCTTGAATCGCAAACCGATTGATCGATGATTGCGTAAGGGTTCCGTGGGTTCTCCACGCGTCCGGGTTTATCTACGTTGGTCGAATCGATTATCGTCCAGTCGGCCGGCAGGTCGCTGACGAAGAATGCGGTCCCGCGGACATCGGTGATTTGATCAACCGTTTCGCCGTTAGCCAGGCGATTTGCGATCTCGACGATTGCGCGCTCGGCATTGCCATAGAGCAGGATATCGGCCCTGGCGTCAGCCAGGATCGAGCGTCTCACCTTGTCCTGCCAGTAATCATAATGTGCAATCCGGCGCAGCGAGGCTTCGATGCCGCCGATAACAATGGGCGTGTCGTTGAAGGCTTCACGGCAACGTTGTGCGTAAACGATTGAGCAGCGATCGGGGCGCTTTCCACCGACATCGCCCGGCGAATAAGCATCATCGCTGCGGATTTTGCGATCCGCAGTATAGCGATTAATCATCGAATCCATGTTGCCCGCGGTCACGCCAAAAAACAGGTTGGGTTTGCCAAGCGCTTTAAACGGTTCGGCGGAATGCCAGTCGGGTTGCGCGATAATACCGACGCGATACCCCTGCGCCTGGAGCAGGCGCCCGATCACCGCCATGCCGAAACTCGGGTGATCGACGTAGGCATCGCCGGTCACGACAATGATGTCGCAACTATCCCAACCGAGCTGCTCCATTTCCGCTCGCGACATCGGCAAAAACGGCGCCGTACCAAAGCATTCCGCCCAGTACAGCGGGTAATGGTTTAAGGGTCGGGGCTGGGAACTCAGTTCGATTTGCATGTTGAAATCCGGGTAGGGGCGCGATTCTACCCGATCGGGGATTAAAATGTCGGCGACTGACTAAACGACCAGGTTAAATATCGCGAGACTTAAAAGTACCGCGATTGCAGCACGACGGAAAACCTTTTCGCTCGATTTGCGAAACCCGTGTGAACCCATCCAGGTACCCAGCAAATAGGTTACTGCACCGGGTGCGGCTGCGATTACATCATCGACACCGGTGGTGCCGCTAAGCGCAGAAATCAGGGCAAAGCCGAGCACCGCAAAAAACGACCAGGAGATAATCAGGGTTCGTCCCTGGTGCTTGTCATAAGGGCCGAGCAGGATAAACACGACCGCGACCAGCGCGATGTAACTGCCACCAAAAACGATACCGGCACAGACCCCGACAAAAATCAGCCAGTGGGTTGTCATTGGATGCCGGTATCGGAATCCCACCAGCATCATGACGCAGGCGGTTGCAATAATCAGCGCCATTGCGCGCTTCATCCAGAGTGGGTCAAGTTCGATCAGTAACCAGTGGCCGAGCGGCATACATACCAGGGTTGGAATCACCATCGACGCGGTTGCGCGCCAGTCGATTTCTCGGTAAACCGCCTTGAACAGGTAGACGCTCGCAATAAAATCCACCACCAGGATTTTCGATACGATGCTAAAGGGCGTAAAAAACAGGGTCAGAATCGCGAGGATAAACGCGGGGCCGCCGAAACCGGTGAATCCACGGATCAATCCGGCGCCGAACGCGACGATGGTTACAATTGCCATGCCTGGCTCACCGCTTAAACTGATATTGAGAAAATCCATGCAGCGAGATCGTTAAAAATTGAACCGATCGCGCAAGTTGTAAAAACTCAGGCCGGCTCGAACATATTGCCGGCGTAAAAACGCGAGTGGAAATTTGGGTGGCCTGCCGCGAATGATGGCGGGTAGGTGTGTTGGCAACAAAGAGTCTCCGGAATTTTCCCCGGCAAGCCATCTGGCCAGTTCCCTGCCGCTCCAGGTAGCGCTGTTGACCCCGTTGCCATGGTAGCCGTAAGCAAAAAAAACTGATTTATCTTCGGGCATCCTGCCGATCGATGGCCGCAAATTCAGCGCGAAGCAAACCAGTCCGCGCCATTGATGGGTGTACTCGATATCGGCAAATTGCGGCCACATGCGCGCAATCGATTGCTTGAGTTCACGGAAGGTCTGTTCGGCTCCCGCCGGGTCGCCGATGTGATTGGCACGACCACCGAGCATAAAACGTCTATCGCTCAGCAGGCGATAGTAGAAAAACATGTGCTTCGAGTTAATCGTCGGATTTTCGGTATGCCAGCCCTTTTGCTGTAACTCGGCCTCGCTCATCGGGCGGGTGACGACGATGGCGCTTTGCACGGGTAAAGGCCTGTCTTTAACACCACGATGCAAATGCTCGGGCATGAAACCGTTACCGGTCAGAATAACCTGCTTGGCGCGCAGACTGCCATGAGCAGTTTCTAGCAAATGACTACCATCCCCCTGCTTGTGCCAGTGCATTACCTCGCTGTGCGCGTGGATTCGAGCACCCCTGCGTTCGGCGGCCGCGGCAAGCCCGCGGGCATAGCGTAACGGATGAAGTGCAAACGAGGGCCTGAGCGCTATCGCGCCGTGTTGATGCGGTGAGTCGTAGCCGATCTCGCGAAACTCATCCTGGTTATGAACAGTGACGTCGAGGCCTAGCAGCGTCTGTTCGAGATCTGCCTGTTTCTGCAGGTCGAGGAAATGCGCATGGCTGTCGGCAACCGTGAACTCGCAGTCACCCTGGGGCAGGTAGTCAATACTTTCATCCGCGCCCAGTGTGCGCACGAGGTTTACCGCTTCTACCTGGCTTTGATGGAAGCTGCGGGTTTGCTCGACGCCGAACCTGTCCATCTGGGACCTCAATGAAATCTTGGTGGCACCCATGGTACAAAAGCCACCATTGCGTCCCGAAGCACCCCAGCCAATGTGTCCAGCCTCAAGCAGGCATACATCGACGTTGAAATCGCGCGCCAGGTGCAATGCTGCAGAAAGCCCGGTATACCCGCCCCCGATGATCGCGACATCGCAACTTTGCGTTCCCGAAAGCGTTTCGCTTTTCAATTTCGAGCTACCCGCGGTCGCCTCCCAGTACGACGGCTGTGCCTGGTCAAATTGATAAAGGCTTTGATGATATAGCGTCTTCATTTCAATGCTTTTCAGGTAATACCAAATTCAGCTCAGATTTTATGACTGATTGCCTGACGGCGATTCGGTATCCGCTGCTTCGCGTTGCAAGCGAACCTCGCGGGTGCGATAAACGCGGGCCATGAAACGAGCCCAACGGCGTCGAATTTTGCGTTGTACCAGGAACGGGAAAAAGTCCAACCAGTTGAGTGCGGTCACATCGCCGAGGCCATCGATTGCAACCAGTCGCGTCTTACGCGTCGACAATTTCTGTACCAGCAGGTTACCAATGGTCATGTCATGATTAAATATGATCAGGTTTTGCAGAAACGAGTGTTTCAGTTCATCCAGGTAGGGTTCAAATTCCTCAATCAGACAACCCTGGGCGAGATACCAGTTCAGCGGTCTAGATACCTCACCATCGTAGTTACGAATCAGGTCGACAACGATACCCTGTCCGAGGTTGGTCTCGCACAGGCCGTAAAACTTCGGGATATGCTTTTCATCCACGCCACCACGCTTTTGTAACTTGCGATAAAACTTGATTTCGCGTTTCGATTGCGTGCTGATTTCACCCGTTGAAATCTTAATCGCCTTGCGCGGGTCGTCGGGGTGAACATAGCAGGCTCGTTCTTTTCCCCTGCCGATCGGGTCTTTGATGATCTGCAGCATTGATGGAAGGATTTAGTCCAGGATTTTGGTCAGGGTTTTCAGGATATCGCCAAGAATAGCACGAAGTTTGTCAGCCTTGTCATCAAGGTAATGCCACGGCGGTGCCTCGAACATATAATTACATTGCGCCAGCTCCATCTGGATAGCATGAAATCCGCGCCCAGGTTTGCCATAATGCCGTGTGGTCCAGCCCCCCTTGAAACGGCCATTCGATACGGTGCGATACTCTGAGGCTCTAATGCAGGCACTGTAAACCGCGGACTCGATTATTGCATCACAGCTACCGCCGTTGTTGGTACCGATATTAAAGTCGGGCAATTGCCCCTCGAATAAATAGGGTGCGAGTGAACGTATCGAATGGCAGTCGTAAAGTATGACGTAGCCAAATCTTTGGTGAATTCGTTCGAGTTGTTCACGTAGCGCGTCGTGATAAGGCTGGTGATATAGCTGCTGGCGTTGATTTATCTCGTCCCTCGAAGGCGCCTGTCCGTCGAGGTATATTTCGTCACCGTCAAAAGTCGTGGTCGGGCACAGGCTGGTCGTGTTTTGCCCGGGGTAAAGTGACTCGTCGGCGGGGTCGCGATTCGCATCGATGACGTAGCGATGTATCGAGGTGCTGACGATGGTGGTATCGCTGAGCAAATCTGCATAGAGGTGGCTGATGTGCCAATCGGTATCGGCCCTGGCCTGGCCATGGTGGTTTAGCCGGGCCAGGATTGAATCGGGTATTTCGGTGCCGCCATGGGGTTGAGCGAGCAGTAATGGACCATCGCCCGGCTTGATATCAGGTTTCATGGATCGAGCTGGGGCAATAAGCCAATTTCACCCAGTGAAGCAATGATGCTTCTGTCCATAACCATTTGCTTAATCTCGACGATGTCATCGGCCAGGTAGCGATCTTCTTCAAGCGCTGCCACATGAGCGCGAACTTTTTTCATAACCTGGCGCAGACGCGTGCTGGTTTCGATTGGCGCCCGAAATTCCACGCCCTGGACACCGACCAAAAGCTCGATCGCAATAATATGGGCCAGGTTGTGGTTCATTTCAGTGAGCCGCCGTGCGCCGTGGCAGGCCATGGATACATGGTCTTCCTGGTTGGCGCTGGTCGGGGTTGAATCCAGTGAGCAGGGCATGGCGCGTTGCTTGTTTTCGGCCATTAGCGCGGCCGATGTGACTTCGGCGATCATGAATCCCGAATTGAGTCCGGGATTGGGCGAAAGAAATGCGGGCAGGCCAAAGTTTTGCGCCGGGTCCACGGTATTTGCGATGCGGCGTTCGGCGATAGAACCGATCTCCGCAATCGCGAGCGCGCATTGATCGGCCCCGAAAGCCACTGGTTCGGCGTGGAAATTACCACCGGACAGAATCGACCCGTCTTCGACAACCACAATCGGGTTGTCGGTCACCGCATTCGCTTCGATTTCGAGCGTATGCGCCACTTGTCGAAACTGATCGAGGCAAGCGCCCATTACCTGCGGCTGGCAGCGAATGCTATAGGGATCCTGCACGCGTTCGTCGTCGTCCCGGTGAGATTCCCGGATTTTGGATCCCTCAAGCAATGCGCGCAGGCTATGCGCGACATCGATCTGCCCCTGCAGGCCTCTGAGCTGATGGATTTCGGGTCGAAAAGGTGCGGGCGAATTCATCAAGGCATCGGTCGTGAGTGCGCCGGAAATCAACGCGGTCTGGGCAAGACTCCAGGCGTCGAACAGGCCCGCGAGCGCGAGCGCGGTCGATACCTGGGTACCATTGATCATGCCAAGGCCCTCTTTTGGTCCCAGCTTTAGTGGTTCCATCTTTACCGCTTTGAGCGCATCGGCAGCTGGCATGGTGTTTTCCTGGTAAACCACGAAACCTTCACCAATCATTGCTGCGGTTAAATGCGCGAGCGGGGCCAGGTCTCCAGAGGCGCCGACCGACCCCTGCCCTGGAATTACCGGGATTATGTCGAGCTGTAGAAAAGTCTGCAGGCGCAGGATCAGGTCCCAACGGACACCCGAAGCCCCACGTCCCAGCGATAACATTTTCAGCGCTATGATCAGGCGCACCACCTCGCGTGGCAACGGCTCGCCAACCCCGCAGCAGTGTGACAAAACCAGGTTGCGCTGCAGTTGCACGGTTTTCGCGGATGCAATATGCGTGCTCGCGAGTTTGCCGAAGCCGGTGTTGATGCCGTAGACCGGCTTGTCGCCCCGGGCCGCGTCGGTAACAATTTTGGCAGCAGCGTCGACCCGCGATTTACAGGCATTGTCGATGCGTACCGGTATGTCACTGCGGTAGATTCGGCGTAAATCCGCAATGCGCGCTTCACCCGGAGTCAGTGTCAGTGCCTTGGTCAATTCAATCCCTTCTAATTTATCAGCTGATCCAGAGTGTTTCGATAATTACGCGCTATTGTATCTTCATCGGCGTGATGACCATTGTCGATAATCTTGTTACCGCCGATATAAACATCGCGTACCAGGTTCGAATTACCGGAAAAAATCCAGCTATCGATCAAGTCATCTTTACTGCGTCCGTACAGGCGAGGGTGTTCGTGATCCAGCACCACGAGATCAGCCCGATAACCCTCGGCGATACTGCCGATATTGCGACCACAGGCTTGAGCGCCACCCGCAAGCGCGCCATCGAGCAGGTTGCGGCCGGTGTTTGCGCTAGCGTCAGATACCAGAACGTTACGACCACGGGTTTGCAGGCGCATACCGTACTCCAGCCAACGCAGCTCTTCTACCGGGTCAATCGAAATGTGACTGTCGGAACCGATGGCCCAACAACCTCGCTGCGCAAAATATTCGCGCGCATTAAAAAAGCCGTCACCGAGATTGGCTTCGGTGGTCGGGCACAGACCGGCGACGCAACCGCTGCCTGCCATAGCTGCTGTTTCCTGATCATTAATATGGGTGGCGTGGATTAGACACCATTTCTGGTCGACATCAAAATTTTCAAACAACCATTCGACCGGGCGCTTCCCGGACCAGCCCAGGCATTCATCGACTTCTTTGGTCTGTTCGGCAACATGCACGTGTATTGCGGCAAGACTCTCGAGTGAAGCAATAACTTCAGCTAACAGGTCGCGGTTAATCGCGCGTAGCGAATGGGGTGCGATACCAACCGAGCAATTGGCATCGTTAGTGGTGGCTGATTGCAGGCCTTTGACAATCTCGATAAAACCATCGGCATCGTTGAGAAATCGCTTTTGACCGTCGAGCGCTGCCGCGCTGCCAAAGCCGCCATATCGATAAAGTACCGGTAATGCGGTAAAACCGATACCAACCCGGGTTGCTGCCTGCAGGCACTGTAAACTCATTTCGGCACGATTGTCGTAAGCCTGGCCGTTCAGATCATGGTGCAGGTACTGGAATTCACCGACGCAGCTATACCCGGCTTTAAGCATCTCCAGGTAAAGTTGTGCCGCGATGTGGAACAAGTTATCCGGCTGGATACGCTCGAGGTAGTGATACATCACCTTGCGCCAGGTCCAGAAGCTGTCCTGGGTGTCGCCCGCACTTTCGCCCAGTCCTGCCATGGCGCGCTGGTGCGCATGCGAATGCACATTTGGAATAGCCGGGATCAAAACTTCAACCCTGTCGCCATCAGAATAGGGCAAGTCGGGTGATATCGTGGTGATATTTCCCGTCGAGTCAATCTTGATTTCGACCGAGTCAGCCCAGCCGCTCGCCAGCAGCGCCGAGTTTGCCCAGATTTTGCCTGTCATATGTGAACCTGCCTTGCAAAAGCGCAAAAATCAACGTAACATACTTGTATATACAAGTATAGCGCACGATAACGTTAATGTCTCAAACCTTGTTTACCAATGCAACCCTTGCCTGTATCGATGGTGATTCCGGTTACGGCCTGCGTGACGACTTCTCGCTATTAGTCAAAGACGATCAAATTGCCTGGCTGGGACCGATGGCAGAGCGTCCTATGACCTCCGATGCCGAGATTGTCGACTGCGCTCACCGCTTGCTGACCCCGGGGTTGATCGATTGCCACACCCACCTGGTTTACGGCGGTGATCGTGCCGATGAATTCGAACGGCGCCTCGAAGGTGCGAGTTATGCCGAAATCGCGTCCTCTGGTGGCGGAATCGTCTCGACCGTCAATGCGACCCGTGATGCCAGCCCCGATGAATTATTCGAACAGGCTTTACCACGATTGCGACAGTTGATGAATGAGGGCGTGACCACACTCGAAATTAAATCGGGCTATGGTCTCGACTGCGACAATGAAATCAAAATGTTGCGTGTTGCAGGCCAGCTTGAAATCGAGCTCGGATTGCGCATCCAGAAGACGTTTCTTGGGGCGCACGCGTTACCGCCTGAATTTGAGGGACGCAGCGACGACTATATCTCCCTGGTTTGCGACGAAATGCTGCCGCGGGCGCATGCCGAAGGTCTTGTCGATGCTGTCGACGTGTTCATCGAATCGATCGCGTTCAGTGTTGCGCAAGGTGAGCGCGTACTGGCACGTGCGCAGGAGTTGGGATTACCGGTCAAAGCGCATGCCGAACAGCTCAGCGACCTGGGCGGTGCCGCCATGGCGGCCGCGCGCGGTGCACTCTCGGTCGATCATCTCGAGTATTTAAACAGTGACGATGTCGCGAGACTCGCACCGGCAAAAAGCGTCGCGGTTTTGTTGCCGGGCGCCTTCTATTTTTTGCGTGAACAACAGCTGCCCCCGATCACCGCGTTACGCGAGCAAGGCGTTTCAATCGCGCTGGCGAGCGATGCCAACCCGGGCAGTTCACCAGTGCACTCGTTATTACTGATTATGAATATGGCCTGCACCTTGTTTCGCCTGACTCCGGCAGAAGCCTTACGCGGCGTAACCCTGAATGCTGCCCGTGCTCTTGGTATGGCACAGCAGATCGGTTCGCTCGAAACTGGCAAGCAGGCCGATATCGTGATCTGGGATGTGGACCGACCGTCACTGTTGAGTTATCGCGTCGGCATGAATCCCTGTCGCGCGGTAATGCAGGCTGGCAAGTGGCGCGAGCGAACCAACGGGTGACAGGATGAACGCAATTCTCGACAGTTTCGATGATATCAGCAAGGCTGCGCCCGAGCCGATTTATCAACAGATCAAGAAAACCATTCAACGGCGCATCGAAAGCGGTGACTGGATTGCGGGCCAGAAACTGCCTTCCGAAAACGATCTGGTGGTTGCGCTCGATGTGAGCCGAATGACGATCAACCGCGCTCTGCGTGAACTGACCCAGCAGGGTTTGATCAAGCGTGTGCACGGGCTGGGTTCATTCGTCGCGGAAGCACCGCGCCACGCGAGCCTGATCGAGTTGCAGGATATAGCGCTCGAAATTGAGCAGGATGGTAAACACCACAGTTCGCAGGTGCTCAGTCTCGATGCGGTTGCCGCGTCGTCGGAAATCGCAGCGCAGTTGGAGTTGCCCGAGGCTAGCCAGGTCTATTACCTGCGCGCGGTGCACCTCCAGGATGACTTACCGATTCAGCTCGAATCACGCTATGTGAACCCGGCAGTAATGCCGGAGTTCATAGACCAGGACTTTACCGACGTTACCGCCACAGCCTATTTGTTGCAGCAATTCAAACCCGACGAAATGGAGCATCGGGTGCGGGCAGTGATGCCCGACCGGGCAGAGCGTGAACTGCTGGCGATGGAGGACGGGGAGCCCTGCCTGCAGCTGACTCGTCGCACCTGGAGCGATGACCAGGTCGTGACCTACGTGACTTTAACCTACCCGGGCAACCGCCACGAACTCGGTGCGCGCTATGCCACTAATGAATACCAGCTGCGTTAGCAGCATTGCATGAGGATACTAAAATGCCTTTAGACCGAACCGACAACAGCCGTAATATCCGCGCGCCGCGTGGTACCGAACTGAGCTGCAAGAGCTGGCTCACCGAAGCGCCTTACCGCATGATTCAGAATAATCTTGATCCTGAAGTTGCGGAAAAACCCGAGCAGTTAATCGTTTACGGTGGTATCGGCCGCGCCGCTCGTAACTGGGAGTGCTACGACAAAATTCTCGAATGCCTGCGGGAGCTCAATGATGACGAAAGCCTGCTGGTGCAGTCGGGCAAGCCGGTTGGCGTATTCAAGACGCATGTCGATGCGCCGCGCGTGTTAATCGCAAATTCCAACCTGGTACCGCATTGGGCCAACTGGGAACATTTTAACGAACTCGACCGCAAGGGCTTGATGATGTTCGGCCAGATGACCGCGGGTTCGTGGATTTATATCGGTAGCCAGGGGATCGTGCAGGGAACCTATGAAACCTTCGTCGAGGCCGGTCGACAGCATTTCGACGGCGACACCCGCGGCAAGTGGATTCTGACGTCGGGCCTCGGTGGCATGGGTGGCGCGCAGCCGCTTGCCGCCACCATGGCCGGTTACAGCATACTCTGTATCGAATGTGACGAGGCGCGCATCGATTTTCGCTTACGCACTAAGTATCTCGATAAAAGGGCCGCGTCGCTCGATGAAGCGCTGCAAATGATCGACGACGCTTGCGCCAAAGGTGAAGCCCTGTCCGTGGGCCTGCTCGGCAACGGTGGGGAAATCCTGCCCGAGCTGGTCAGGCGCAGCGTCAAGCCCGATATCGTAACCGACCAGACCTCGGCGCATGATCCGGTTAACGGCTACCTGCCGATCGGCTGGACCATGGAGCAGTGGACACTGAAGCGTAATACCGACCCCGAGCTGGTCGCTGCAGAAGCGCGTAAATCGATGGCAGTCCACGTGCAGGCAATGCTCGATTTTCACGACCAGGGCATTGCGACGGTCGACTACGGCAACAATATCCGTCAGGAAGCGTTTGATCAGGGCGTCAAAAAAGCGTTTGATTTTCCCGGATTTGTGCCGGCCTATATCCGGCCCCTGTTTTGCAAAGGGATCGGCCCGTTTCGCTGGGTCGCGCTATCCGGTGATCCGGAAGATATTTACAAGACCGACGCCAAGGTCAAGGAACTGATCCCGGACGATCCGCATCTGCACAACTGGCTCGACATGGCGCAAAGGCGCATCAGTTTTCAGGGCCTGCCCGCACGCATCTGCTGGGTGGGACTCGGCGATCGTGATCGACTCGGTGTTGCGTTTAATAACATGGTTAAATCCGGTGAGCTGAAAGCCCCGATTGTCATCGGCCGCGATCATCTCGATTCAGGATCTGTGGCGAGCCCGAACCGTGAAACCGAGGCGATGCTGGACGGCTCCGACGCGGTTTCCGACTGGGCGCTGCTAAACCTGTTGTTGAGCACCTCGGGTGGTGCGACCTGGGTTTCGTTTCATCACGGCGGTGGCGTGGGCATGGGTTATGCGCAACATGCGGGCCTGGTGATCTGTTGCGATGGCACCGATGCCGCCGAGGCGCGCATCAAGCGCGTGCTGTGGAATGATCCCGCCAGCGGGGTCATGCGGCATGCCGATGCAGGCTACGACATCGCCAAACAGTGCGCGCGTGAGCATGACCTGAATCTCGGCGCTATCGAACTGTAGGGCTACTTACACAACCGAAACCAAGGTCGGTAGCCCGGACTACCAGCCTCTGCCTGGTCGCTAGCTTGTCGTCCTGCGTTATCGGGATTTCAGTTTTTGTGGGAATGACACATCTATTTGTGATTTGAGGTGTTTTCGGATGGCGTGCGCAGCCGCGGTGAAGCCGAAGCAGGCGGTAACACCAACGAAGGAGCCAATCCCGGTGGCGCAGTCAAGCGTGGTACGCTCGGGTACTTCGGGCTTCTCGTAACTGACCTCACCGTTTGCAGCGGGGTAGAGCGGTTGCTCGGTCGAAAACACGCAATCCATCGCATAACGTCGCTTCGGGTTGCGGCTATATTCGAGTTGCTGGCGCAAGGTCGAGCGCACCTTGGCGAGCAAGGGATCGTTGAAGCTCAAGGTTAAATCCATGACCACGATCTGGGTCGGGTCGATCAGGCCGCCGGCGCCGCCGGTGGAGACGCAACGAATCTTGTTACGGCGACAATGATGCATCAGGCTTAACTTGTGGCTGACATGGTCGATTGCGTCGATCACATAATCGAATTGCGCGAAATTGAACTTTTCAATATTGCTCCGGGTCACCAGGTCATCGATCGCGATGCAGTGGCATTCCGGATTAATCGCAACAATACGTTCACGCAGCACCTCGACCTTGGAGCGTCCGATGCTGTCGCAGAGCGTGTGCAGTTGTCGATTGCTATTGCTGATATCGATGTCGTCATGATCGATCAGCGTGATGTTTCCAATGCCAGAGCGCGCACAGGCTTCGGCGGCCCAGGAACCGACTCCGCCGATACCGACGATGCAAAAATGCGCCTGCTGCAGGGGCTCTAACGCAGCGTCGCTAAAAACACGTGCCAGGCCAGCAAAACGCTGCAAGTAATCTTCGCTTAACATTTAGTGATTTTAAACTTTAGTGCAGACAGTGTATTGGTCTATAGTTCATCTGTCATTACAATAGAGCGCCGCAACCTGGAGCGGACTAAGCCCGGAATTTTCATTGAATACTGCCTGCCTGTTTACGATTTCGGCACCCTCGGGTGCTGGCAAAACCAGTTTGGTTAAAGCGCTGCTCGAGCGGCGCGCCAATTCTGTAGTGGTGTGTGTATCGCATTCAACCCGGGCGATACGACCGGGTGAAGTCGATGGCGAGGCCTATCACTTCGTGTCGCTCGAAGCATTCGAAAAAATGGTTGGCAACGATGAATTTCTCGAGCACGCCCAGGTTTTCGATAATTGCTATGGTACCGCGCGGGCTTCGGTCGATGCGCTACTGGCCAGTGGCAAGCACGTTATCCTCGAAATAGACTGGCAAGGCGCCCGCCAGGTCAAGGCGAAAATGCCGGAAACGGTCAGTATTTTTATCCTGCCGCCGTCGCGCGAGGAACTCGAACGCCGTTTGCGGGACCGGGGTACCGATAATGAGTCCACGATTGCGCGACGCATGCGTGACGCCGATCGCGAAATGTCGCACTTCCAAGATGCCGAGTACCTGGTGATAAACGATGTTTTCGATCAGGCACTTTTCGATCTCGATGCGATCATTCATACCCAGGGCCTGACACTGGCACGACAAAAGCTCAAAAACCAGGCACTTGTGGACTCAATCCCCCCTGAAATGGAATAGTGTTTTTTCGCGATTAACGCTTTAGATTTATTGCTTTTTTAGCTATCATTGCCGACCTTTTTGATCCGAGACTTAATCGCATGGCGCGAATCACCGTTGAAGACTGCCTCGAGCACGTAAAAAATCGTTTTGACCTGGTATTGCTGGCGTCGCGGCGCGCGCGTCAAATTTCACAAGGTGCGGATCCCCTGGTCCCAGCCGAAAATGACAAGCCTACTGTCATCGCACTGCGTGAAATCGCTGAAAATCTGATTAACGCGAGCTCGATGGATGAAATGGAAGCCAAGGCTGAAATCGAAAAGATCTCTACCGATGATGACCTGATTCGACAAATCGCGCAAGCCAGTCTGATTCACGAAGAAACCGAGTAAGCGTTTCTTTTTAATCACTTTAATCTCCATTAGCAGGCCAGGCTAGAGGCGTGCACAGCGCGGGCTAACGCCTTGCAAATGTGTTATAAAACCCCATTATCGTTACTTCCAGAGGTCTATGTAGAAATGTAATGGGGGCGAACTACGCCAATCTGTTTGAAGTTGTCGCCGGAGATATTACCGCCAGCGATTCCGAAACCCGAATTTCCGAGCTTTGTGCCGAACTCGAAGCTTACCTCGAGCTCGGCCAGGTCGAAGAAATTTATAGCGCCTACCTGGTCGGTGCTGCCGCGCACGAGGGGCAGAGGCGGGTATCGGGTGAACCTTACATCAGTCACCCGGTTGCAGTGGCGCGCATTCTCGCCGAAATGCGCATGGACAGTAAAAGTATCATCGCCGCGATACTGCATGACGTCATTGAGGACACGCCCACACTAAAGGAAAATCTGGCTGACCAGTTTGGCGATGAAGTTGCCGAGCTGGTTGACGGGGTCAGCAAGCTGGCGCAGATGGACTTCCGCAACAAGGCAGAGGCACAGGCGGAAAATTTTCGCAAGATGATGCTGGCGATGGTCAGGGACATTCGCGTCATCATTATCAAGCTCGCCGACCGGCTGCACAATATGCGTACGCTGGACGCGATGCGTCCCGACAAGCGCCGCCGTATTGCTTTCGAAACCATGGATATATACGCGCCGATCGCAAATCGGCTCGGTATTTTCAAGATGCGCCATGAATTGCTCGACCTGTCGATCAAGGCGGCCTACCCGATGCGCTACCGAGCGCTCGAAAGCGCCTGTAAGGAAGTGGTTGGATATCGCAAGGAAATATTCAACACCATCGAGGCCGCTATTCGTCAACGGCTCAAAGAATCAAATATCAACGCCACCGTCAAGTATCGACAGAAGAACATCCACAGCATCTATCGCAAGATGAAGGAGAAGAAGCTCAGCTTCAAAGAGCTCACCGACGTCTTCGGGGTTCGTATCATGACCGAATCGGTGGATGACTGTTACCGCGTGCTCGGCGTTATGCACAACCTCTACAAACCGCTACCGGGCAAGTTCAAGGATTACCTCGCAATCCCGAAAACAAACGGCTACCAGTCGTTACACAGCAGCCTGTTTGGGCCCCATGGGGTTGCCATCGAGGTACAGATTCGGACTGTCGAGATGGATCACTTTGCCGAGTCCGGGATTGCCGCACACTGGATTTACAAGGAGGGTGAGAGCGACGCCACCAACACCCAGGGACGCGCGCTCGAATGGTTGAAAAGCCTGCTCGAGATGCAGCAGAAATCGGGTAGCTCGCAGGAGTTTCTGGAAAGCGTCAAGGTCGATTTGTTCCCCGATGAAGTTTACGTATTCACGCCCAAGGGCGCGATCAAGAAGTTGCCGCGGGGCGCGACCGTTGTCGATTTTGCCTACGCGGTGCATACCGATGTTGGAAATACCTGCGTCGCCGCGCGTATCGACCATCAAATGTCACCGCTAAGCAGTAAATTATACAATGGCCAGACCGTCGAGATTATTACCTCGCAGGCCAGCCGCCCGCATCCGAGCTGGCTTGATTTCGTTTCCACGGCCAAGGCGCGCACCAATATTCGGCATTTTCTGAAGTCGCTACAAAAGATCGAGGCGATTTCGCTCGGGCAGCGTTTGTTGCAGCAATCGGTCAGTCTGATCAAGGGGCGCGATGTTGCAATCCCGAAGGCCAGGTTTAAAAAGGTGCTTGAGCATTATCACATGTCTGACCAGAAAGAATTATTGGCCGAAATCGGGCTGGGTAATCGTAATTCAAGCCTGGTCGCGAAGGCGATGTATGACATTGAGGAAGATACCACCGCCTTCGATGACCGGGGCAGGCCGCTTGCGATCAAGGGTACCGAGGGCATGGTTGTATCCTTTGCCAAGTGCTGCCGACCCGTGCCAGGGGATGCGATCGCCGGCTTCATGTCATCGGGCAAAGGTATCGTAATCCACCAGCGCAGCTGCCCCAATATGACCGAGCTCAACAAGGGCGACAGGCAATTGTCAGTGCAGTGGTCGGAACACGTTGAAGGCGAGTATCTCGCCAACATGCGGGTGCAGGTTGCGAATCAGCGTGGTGTACTGGCAACCCTGGCGACGACGATCTCCAACATGTCATCCAACATCGAGCACGTAAACGTAACCGAAAAAGATGGTCGCATTTCGACCGTCGAGTTCGTGGTTACCGTTAAAGACCGTATCCACCTGGCGCGTATCATGAAAAAACTGCGCAGCTTAACGGTCGTTAATCGCATCTGGCGTAGATAGTGATTGCCAGCGCGGTTAATACCCGCATAATCCAAAATTTCTAAGCTGGAGACATAGCATGGCCAAAACCATCATTCAAACCGACGACGCACCCCAGGCAATTGGCACCTACTCACAGGCGGTCAAGGTTGATAATACGGTGTATATCTCGGGTCAGATACCACTCGATCCGGCCAGTATGGAAGTCGTCAGTGGCGGTATCGAAGCTGAAATCACACGTGTCTTCGACAACCTGCAGGCGGTTGCCAATGCCTCGGGCGGCAGTCTTGCCGACGTCGTTAAGTTGAATATATTCCTGACAGACCTGGGTAACTTTCCGACCGTCAACGAAATCATGGCGCAGTATTTCGAGCAGCCTTATCCCGCCCGTGCCGCGATAGGTGTCGCCGCGTTACCCAAGGCGGTCGGCGTCGAGATGGACGCGGTGCTGGTTATCGACTAGTAATTGAATGGAGCATTGGTCAGCTCAAGGATTACGGTATCTTAAAGGTGTTGGTCCCAAGGTAGCGGAAAAGCTACACAAACTGGGCATAAAAACCCAGCGTGATCTGCTGTTTCATTTACCGCTGCGTTACGAAGATCGCACCTTCGTGTCACCGATCGGTTCTTTACAGCCAGGCCGACGCAGTCAAATCGAGGCAGAGGTTTTACATGCTAGTGTGCATTTCCGACGGCAGGGTCGATCACGGCGCGTGCTTGCTGCCAGGCTCGCGGACACGACTGGAGTGATCACAGTTCGTTTTTTCTATTTCAGCGCTAATCAACAGAAACAGTTCGAAAAAGGGAACTGGTTGCGCTGTTTCGGTGAAGTCAGATCGGCCCAGGGTGAGCTGGAAATGATTCATCCGGAAACCGAGGTCATCGATGTCGATAATCCTTCACCGTTATCACAGACACTGACCCCAATTTATCCGACCACCGAAGGACTGCACCAGATATCGATTAAGCGCATCCTGCAGCAGGCAATCGAGAAGCTTAAGTCGGAAGGCATTGCCGAGACTTTGCCCCAGGTCTGGCTCGATAAGAACAATTTCCCGGGCTTCACCTCGGCAATGATCGATTTGCATTGTCCCGAGAATCGACGCGATAGCGAGCTGATCGCGCAGCATAAACATCCGGCGCAGAACCGTTTTATCGTCGAAGAACTTGCGGCGCATCGCCTGGCCTTACTCGAGCGACGCCGGCAGATCCGTAGCAGGAAAACACCTGCAATCCAGCCAGATGAAAAGCTGCAGCAGCGCTTGAAGCAGGCGTTGCCGTTCGAGTTAACGGGTGCGCAGCAACGCGTGCTGGCTGAATTGATGCAGGATTTCAGCGCCGGTAAACCGATGATTCGACTGGTGCAGGGTGATGTCGGCTCGGGTAAAACCGTGGTTGCGGCGCTTGCCTGTTTACCGGTTGTTGAATCGGGTTACCAGGCCGTGTTGATGGCACCTACCGAAATTCTTGCCGAGCAGCACTTTCAGAATTTTGACCACTGGCTGGCACCCTTAGGTCTGAAAGTATTAAACCTGCTCGGCGCTGACAAGGGTAAAAAACGGGAACAGAAGCTGGCCTTAATCGCTTCCGGGGAAGCACAGGTCGTGGTCGGGACGCATGCCCTGTTCCAGGCCAGTGTCGAGTTTAAACGCCTTGGATTCATTATTTTCGACGAACAACATCGCTTCGGTGTCGATCAGCGACTCGCGTTGCAGCGCAAGACCCGCGGTGACGAGATGGCACATCAGTTGATCATGACTGCAACTCCGATACCGCGCACCATGGCGATGTCGATATACGCCGATCTCGATTACTCCCAGATCGATGAATTGCCGCCTGGACGCAAACCGGTGACCACTTCGATTATCTCCGAGCAACAGCGTGATAGCCTGATTAAAAGGGTTGCCAGTTCCTGTGCCGAGGGCGGCCAGGCTTACTGGGTTTGCACCCTGATCGAAGAATCAGACGCCCTGCAATGCGAGGCTGCGGAGATAACCTATGAAACCCTTTGCCAACAGCTCCCCCAATTGTCGATCGGGCTGGTGCACGGGCGTATGAAACCTGCCGCAAAAGAAGCCGCGATCAACGGTTTTAAAAACGGGGATATCAATATACTGGTTGCGACCACGGTGATAGAGGTTGGCGTTGATGTGCCCAATGCCAGCATCATGATCATCGAAAACCCGGAACGCCTGGGTCTGGCGCAAATTCACCAGTTACGTGGACGGGTCGGGCGTGGTGCACGCGAAAGCTTCTGTATCTTACTGGTCAGGAGCAGCCTTTCAGAGCTAGCACGGACGCGTCTTGAAATCATACGCGGCACCCAGGATGGATTTGCGATCGCTGAAAAAGACCTTGAACTTCGCGGCGCAGGAGAGGTGCTGGGAACTCGCCAAACCGGTGAAATGAGTTTTAAAATAGCCGACCTGATGCGCGATCAGAAATGGTTCCCGCAGGTTGAAGTGCTGGCAAAATTGATGCAACTG
>Ga0255052_10000790_pt1 | contig 24977 bp, 20 predicted proteins | sample JV7_2_21_MG_FD_188632 | JGI IMG/M metagenome (GOLD analysis project Ga0255052, IMG submission 188632) | Seawater microbial communities from Jervis Inlet, British Columbia, Canada - JV7_2_21 | ecosystem: Environmental > Aquatic > Marine > Inlet | place: Canada: British Columbia | collected...
AGTTCGTCGCATACAGTCACCTGAATGATTATCTGGCGGGCATGAGTGAGCGCACCCGTGCGGTCGTCACGTTTTCTCTGTGCGGGTTTGCAAACCTGTCGTCGATAGCGATTCTTCTCGGCGGCCTTGGTGGTCTGATACCTGAGAAAAAGGAATTGATCGCTAAATTCGGCCTAAAAGCGGTGGCAGCAGGCTCGCTTTCCAACCTGATGAGCGCCGCGCTGGCAGGATTGCTGCTTACATTCTAGTGACAGAGCACACGATCATCATAGACTGTGATCCCGGGCAGGACGACGCCATCAATCTCCTGCTGGCGATGTCGTCGCCGGATGAGCTCGACATTCTCGGCATTACGGCAGTGGCCGGCAATGTACCGCTTGCGCTTACGGAACGAAACGCGAGGCTGATGTGCGATATAGCCGGACGGAGCGACATTCCGGTTTACGCAGGCTGTGCTCGACCGATGGTCCGCGATCTCGTCACTGCGGAGCATGTGCACGGCACGACCGGCATTGATGGCGCCGAAATTTCTGAGCCTGAACTACCATTGCAAGAGCAAGACGCCGTTGATTTTATCCTCAATACGCTTCGGGCTGCGGACGATGACACGATCACACTGGTTCCAACCGGTCCGCTGACCAACGTCGCCACGGCGATCACGAAGGCGCCGGACATCCTGCCAAAGGTCAAAGAGATTGTTCTCATGGGCGGCGCGATGCGTGAAAGCGGGAATTATTCGCCATCGGCGGAATTCAATATTCTCGTCGATCCGCAAGCGGCCGACATTGTCTTCAAATGTGGCCGCCCCATTACGCAAATGGGGCTTGATGTCAGTCACCAGGTGCTGTCGACGCGTGAGCGAATTGATCGAATAAAAAAGATTGATAACCAGGCAGCTCAGGCGACCGTGGGCATGCTCGATTTCTTCAATCGCCACGACACAAAAAAATACGACTATATGGGCGCGCCATTACACGATCCCTGTACGGTTGCCTATCTCCTGAGGCCGGATATTTTCGAGGGCAAGTTTTGCAACGTATCAATCGAGACCCAATCGGAGCTGACGATGGGCAATACCGCTGTCGATTTCTGGCATGTGACTGACCGGTCCAAAAACTCCAATTGGATTCACGCCGTCGATGCCGATGCTTTTTACGAGCTCCTGACCTCACGCCTGGCCCGCTTCGACAAGTAAAGAACGACTGTGAGCAGAAGAGAACCCGCAGTGCCAGGCAGGAATCCGACCATCGTCGTTGTTGGTTCTGTGAATCTTGACCTGGTAGCGATGGTGCCCCGCTTACCGACGCCAGGGGAGACCGTGACCGGCGCTGAACTGGGGCGCTACCCGGGCGGCAAGGGTGCGAATCAGGCGCTCGCGGCCCGACGCCTGGGTGCGAACGTATTGCTGCATGCACGTGTCGGTGCTGATGCCAATGCAGAGGAAGCGCTGGCATTGCTTCGGGCTGATGGCGTTAACTTGTCGGATTGCAGCGTCGATCCGGATGCCCCGACCGGTGTTGCGCTGATCTCTGTCGCACCATCAGGAGAGAATCAGATTGTCGTGGCTCCCGGGGCGAATCGCACACTGCGCCCCGAAATGCTCGATCTGCCGTGGGGCGATGCACTGATATGCCAGCTTGAGGTGCCGGCGGAGACGATTCGCAAAGCGGCCGAAGATTTCGATGGCTTTTTTTGTGTCAATCTCGCTCCCGCAATGCCGGCGCCATCGGAAATCCTGAAGCGCGCGGACCTGATCGTCGTCAATGAGACGGAAGCAGCGTTTTACGGTGACTTGTTGAACGACGGCGAGGCGCTTGTCGCAGTGACGCATGGTGCAAAAGGAGCGCATCTTCAAGTGGGTGGTAAAGAGCTTGCAAGCGCCCGGCCACCGGCGGTCGAGGCAGTTGATGCGACGGGCGCGGGAGACACGTTCACCGCCGCGTTGACGGTCGCGTTAGTGGAGAAACAGGCGCATCAGGATGCGCTGGCTTTTGCCTGCGCTGCCGGCGCATGTGCAACGGCAAAACAGGGTGCGCAGCCGTCGTTGCCGTATCGTGAAGAGGTCGAAAAGATTTTGATCAAATAATCGCCCGTCAGGACGGGCGACTCTCTTATCTACAGACGAGCTTGCCGAAGACGAAACGCCAACGGTAGCAGCTCATCTACGCTGTACTTCTGAATCTCGCCTTCCCCGTTTATGAGGACGATACGCGTGTTCTCATCAGAGAACTCGAGAATGCTTTGTCGGCAACCACCGCAAGGCGTGCAGAATTCAAGGTCATCCCCGCCGCCTACAGCCGCGATGACAGAAATCCTCTTGCCGCCCGCAGCAACCATCGCACCGATCGCATTGGCTTCAGCGCAATTTCCCTCGGGGTAAGCCGAATTTTCGACGTTGCAGCCGGTGTGAACGTCACCCCTGTCGTCGACGATGGCAGCGCCGACGAAATAACCTGAATAGGGGGCATATGCGTTTTGACGCGCTTTTTTTGCTGCTTCAATCAGTTGTTCGTCGTCCACCGTCACTCGTCCTTCAGGATCGCTTGCGCATGGGGTTATTCGGATGCGTCGTCCAGTCTATTGCTTCTTTACTGATCGGCTGGCCCGTTCTTGCATCGATACCGTCAGTTATATGCTGCATAGTAATGCAACCATCGACCGGGCACACGCTGACGCAGAGGTTGCAGCCGACGCATTCTTCGTCGATCACTTCGAAGTGCCGTTCGCCGTTGAGCGTCGAAGTAATTGCCTGATGAGAAGTATCCTCACATACGACATGGCAACGACCACATTCGATGCAAAGGTCCTGGTCGATAAGCGCCTTTTCTACGTAATTGAGGTTCAGGTGCTGCCAGTCGGTCACGCTTGGCACAGCTTTACCGACCAGTTCTTTAACTGAGGACATGCCTTTTTGATCCAGGAAATTGCTGAGGCCGTCCGTCAGGTCATCGATGATCTTGAAGCCATAGACCATGGCGGCCGTGCAGATCTGAACGTTCGAGGCTCCGAGTGCAAGAAAGTCGACTGCGTCGCGCCAGTCACTGATTCCGCCGATGCCCGAAATCGGCAGGTCGGCGGTATCCTTGTGGCGGGAAATCTCCGCGACCATATGCAGGGCAATGGGTTTTACGGCCTGCCCGCAGTAACCGCCGTGTGAGCCCATGCCATCCGTTGTCGGGTACATCGTTAAGGTGTCGTAATTGACACGCATGATCGAGTTGACCGTATTAATGAGCGAAACAGCATCGGCTCCGCCGTCTCTGGCTGCGCTGGCAGGCGGGAGAATGTTTGATACGTTGGGCGTCAGTTTGACGATGACGGGAATCGACGCGGATTTCTTACACCATTCCGTGGCCATCTGGATATATTCCGGCACCTGACCCACCGCGGCGCCCATGCCGCGCTCAGACATGCCGTGCGGGCAACCGAAATTGAGCTCGAAGCCGTCTGCACCGGTGTCCTCGATCATCGGAACGTATTTCGCCCAGGTCTTTTCCTCCATCGGCAGCATGATCGAGACGATGAGTGCCCGGTCCGGCCAGTCTTTCTTGATCTGCCGGATTTCATCGAGATTTACACCTAACGGCCTGTCAGTAATCAACTCGATGTTGTTGAAGCCAATGACCCTGCGCTCGTTGCTGTGAAGCGCACTGTAACGCGGGCCGTTAACGTTGACGATCGGCGGGTCTTCGCCCAGTGTTTTCCACACCGCGCCGCCCCAGCCGGCCTCGAAGGCTCGGTTGACGTTATAGGCTTTGTCGGTCGGCGGCGCGCTTGCGAGCCAAAAGGGGTTGGGCGATTTTATCCCGACGAAATCGCTTGTCAGGTCAGCCATTGTTGCTCTCCTCACGAAGATACTTGTCAATAGCGATGGCGGCGATCTTGCCGTCCTGCACGGCCGAGACCGTCAGGTCATCATGGCCATAAACGCAGTCTCCCCCCGCCCAGACACCAGGCAGGGAGGTTTTGCGGTGGTCATCCGTGACAATCTTTCCGCTTTGCATATCCAGGGTTCCGGAAACAGCTCCGAGAGTTTCTTCTGATACCGATTGACCGATGGCCTTGAACACGATATCGGCATTCAGGGAATAAGATTCACCGGTCCCTGTTACTTTCCCGTCCTTGTCCAAAGTCGTTCGCTCGAATTCGAGACCGATAACCCGTTGTTCTCCTGTCAGCAGCTTCGTGGGTTTTGCCCAATGGCTAATATTGACCCCGCTGGTCTGGGCAAATTCCTGTTCGTAGCGGCTGGCGCCCATTTGTTCCGGGCCGCGCCGGTAAACAATATCGACGTGTTCCGCGCCGAGGCGCTTGGTCTGTACCGCAATGTCGATTGCTGTCATGCCGCCGCCGATTACCACGATTCGATTGCCAACGGGCAGGTTTCCCTTGTTTTTTGCCTGACGTAACTCGGCAATGTAATCCACTGCGTTCAGCATACCTTCGACATCTTCGTTGGCAAGGCCGAGATCGTTAACTGATCCCAGACCGAAACCTACAAATATCGCGTCGAATTCACCCTGTAGATCCGACAGCTTGAAGTCCTCTCCCAACGAAACGTTGTTGCGGACTTCAATGCCGCCGATGGACAGAATGTACTCGACTTCACGCTGGGCAAAGTCGTTCACGGTCTTGTAAGCTGCGATGCCGTATTCGTTCAGGCCGCCGGTTTTCTCATCGCGATTGAAAACGACAGATGCATGACCAAGCATGGACAGGCGGTGCGCACAGGACAGGCCGGCAGGCCCGCCGCCGACGATGGCCACACATTTTCCCGATTCCGGGCCGCGCTCGAACAGCGTGATGTTTTTGTCTAGTATCGGATCCGTTGCGTAGCGTTGCAAAAGCCCGATGCTGACCGGCTTGTCTTCATGCGTATGGCGAACGCAGGCCTGCTCACACAACACTTCCGTCGGGCAGACCCGGGCGCACATGCCACCCATAATGTTTTCGCGAAGAATCGTGCGTGCGGAGCCCGCGATATTGTCGCTGCGGATTTTCTGAATGAACCCGGGAATGTCGATGCCGGTCGGGCAGGCGGTCGTGCAGGGGGCATCAAAACAAAAGTAGCAACGGTCCGCCGCGATAAGCGCCTCCGGGCGCCCGAGTGGCGGATGCATATCACTGAAATTCCTCGCAATTTCCTCATCGGAAAGTCGACGGGACCGGATCGCGGCGTTGTTATCTTTCGGCATGGCCTAGCGGCTGACAGGCGTGGGAGTCTTTTGCGCGGCCTGCTTCCTGAGCGCGTCGTAGTAGGCAGCATATGCCGGTCGGTCGATGTAATTGCCGGCCCCGCGCTCGACATTCAACTTTCCATCCGCAAACACGACTTTGCCCTGGCTTACCGTATGCGAGGCACAGCCTTCAACCTTCATGCCTTCAAAGATATTGAAGTCAATATTCTGATGATGGGTCTTTGCTGAAATGGTCTTGGTGGCTTCCGGATCCCAGACCACGATGTCCGCATCCGCGCCGACCGAAATGCTGCCTTTCCTCGGATAGATATTGAATATCTGCGCGGCGTTAGTGGACGTGACGGCGACGAATTCATTCATCGTCAAGCGGCCCGTATTGACGCCGTGATGCCACAACACATCCAGGCGATTCTCAATACCGGCCGTGCCATTCGGAATCAGCCTGAAATCGTCTTTGCCGGCCGCCTTCTGGTCGGCGCAGAAACAGCAGTGATCTGTCGCAGTCGTCTGTAAGTTGCCCGACTGCAGGCCGTGCCATAAAGCAGGTTGATGCTCCCGCCCCCGAAATGGTGGGCTCATGACGTGAGCAGCAGCAACTTCGATGTCCGTGTTGCGATAGACAGAATCGTCAACCAACAAGTGGCCGGCGAGCACTTCACCGAATACGCGTTGCCCTTCGTTTCTCGCCCGCGTTATTGCCTGCAGCGATTGCTTACACGAGTTATGTACGATGTAAATGGGAACGCCGAGCACTTCCGCGATGCGTATGGCGCGATTGGCGGCCTCGCCCTCAACCTCGGGTGGTCGCGACAGCGGGTGGCCCTCCGGACCGGTAATACCCATCTCAAATATTTTTTGCTGCAAACGAAAAACGAGTTCGCCGTTTTCTGCGTGCACAGTCACAATTGCACCGAGCTGCAACGCTTTGGAGAAACTGCTGACAAGAATTTCGTCGTCAGCCATGATGGCGCCTTTGTAGGCCATGAAGTGCTTGAAACTGTTAACGCCGTGTTTCTTGACCAATGTCTCCATGTCTTTTTCAACGGTGTCGTCCCACCAGGTGATCGCGACATGAAACGAATAGTCAGCCACGGATTTCTCCGCCCACTCGCGCCACTGCTTGTAGGCCTCCAGGATATTCTGCTGCGGATTCGGAATGACGAAATCGATGATCATCGTCGTCCCGCCGGCAAGGCCCGCTGCGGTTCCTGTATAGAAGTCTTCACTGGCGACCGTACCCATGAACGGCAGCTGCATATGCGTATGTGGATCAATACCGCCCGGCATGACATATTGGCCGCCGGCGTCGACGATCTCCGCGCCCTTCGGCGCATCGAGACCCTCTCCTATGGCCTGAATTTTCCCGCCGCCGCACAGCACATCGGCCCGGAACGACTGGTCGGCTGTAACCACTGTGCCGCCTTTGATTAGCACTGACATAATCTCACCTCTGTGCGAGCGCCCGGCTCGCTACATAGTAAAGAATTCCACCCAATATCGAGCCGGTGAACCAACCGTAATTATAGAACCAGCCGAGATGGCCGGTCGTTATCGCAACGAGCGTCAGTCCTACCGGGATGAGAAACGCGATGAACCCTGCAGTATTCCAGGCAGGATAGACGCCGCCGTCCCGATACAGGTCCGGTAGTTCGTATCGCTGCTTCCTGACAAGAAAATAGTCGACGATCATGATACCTGCGATTGGCCCGAGCAGGCTCGAGTAGCCGATCAGCCAGTTCGAATACAGGCTTTCGACACTGACATCGGAATCGAGCCAGCCCAGTTTCTTGAGCAGTTCCCAACTCATCAACAGGATGCCGATGACACCGGTAACGATCACACCCTTGGTCTCGCTGATGTATTTCGGTGCGATATTCTGAAAACTGTTTGTTGGCGATACGATATTCGCCGCCGTGTTTGTCGAAATAGTCGCAAGAATGATCATCAGCATCGACACGATGACCCAGAAAGTGTTGTCGATATGGCCGATCAGGTTAATCGGATCGGAGATCGTCTCGCCGACAAGTTCCATTGATGCCGACGTCAATAGCACGCCAAGGCCCGAAAACAGGAGCATCGTCAGCGGCAGGCCGATGATCTGTCCAACGATCTGACTTTTCTGAGAGTCCGCGTAACGACTGAAGTCCGGAATGTTCAACGACAGCGTCGCCCAGAAGCCGACCATTGCGGTCAGTGCCGCCATGAAATAGCCGAAGAATGATGCTCCATCCGGCCGATTCGCGGGCGTCGCAAGCACCTCGCTGATCGACACCTTTGGCAGGGCCCAGAAAACCAGTCCGACGGCCACCACCAGAAGCAATGGTGCGGCCAGCGTTTCGAGGTGCTTGATGGATTCCGAGCCGCGTATGACAACCCAGACATTGGCAACCCAGAAAATAAAAAAGCCGATGACTTCCCCGGTGCCGCCCAGTGCGGCCCAGCTGTCGAAGAGGGCCGATAACAACAGGTGAATTGCGATGCCGCCGAACAGTGTCTGTACGCCGAACCAGCCGCAAGCCACGAGTGCGCGAATCAGCGCCGGCACGTTGGAACCAATGATGCCGAAGGAAGCGCGTAATACGACCGGACACGGAATGCCGAAACGTGTTCCCGGATACGCGTTCAGGGTAAGCGGAATCAAGACAACGATATTGGCGATCAGAATCGTCCATAGCGCTTCGGTGACAGACAAGCCGAAATAGGACGTCAACACGCCGCCCAGAATATAGGTGGGTACGCAGATCGCCATGCCGACCCAGAGGGCGGCAACGTTCCATTTTGTCCAGGTTCGCTGTTTGACCCTGGTCGGCGCAATGTCCTCGTTGTAGCGGGAACTTGTCAGGACGTCGTCTTTGGCATCGAGTTCGAAGAACTCGCCTACCGCAATTGCCTTGCTTTGTGCAACGATTTCTTGCATTCGCTTAAACGCCCGCGCTCTGATAACCGGCTCTAGCCGTCAACAAGTGGTCCATAGGTCTCGGGGCGCCTGTCACGGAAGAACTGCCAGGTGTTGCGAACTTCCCGAATCATGTCGAGGTCGATTTCATGAACGAGAAGCTCATCGTCTCCATAACTGGCCTGCGCTTCGATCGTCCCGCGCGGATTGACGACATAGGTCGAGCCATAGAATTCGCCCATCTTGTCAGCCCAGGGCTCTTCCTTGCCGATGCGATTGATCGCGCCTATAAAAACGCCATTGGCGGCGGCCGACGCTGGCTGCTCCAGTTCCCAGAGATACTTGCTTAGTCCGGCCACGGTAGCGGAAGGATTTACGATGTATTCCGCACCGTTCAATGCCAATGCGCGCCAGCCCTCGGGGAAATGACGGTCGTAACAGATATAAACACCGAGCTTTACATAGGCGGTATCGAAAACCGGATAGCCGAGGTCGCCTGGTTTGAAGAAAAACTTTTCGTAAAAACCCGGATCGACCTGGGGAATGTGTGTTTTGCGATATTTGCCGAGATACGTTCCATCGGCATCGATAACCGCGGCCGTGTTGTAATAAACGCCTGGCATCGTCTCCTCGTAAATCGGCACAACGATGACCATATTGTGCTTCTTCGCATACTCCTGCATCAGCCTGGTCGTGTGGCCGTGAGGAATTTCCTCTGCTGCGGCATACCACTTTCTATCCTGGCTCGGGCAAAAGTAGGGCTGTGTAAAAACTTCCTGGAAACAAAGGACCTGAACGCCCTGTTTCCCTGCGTCCTCGATATACGGCTTGTGGGCGTCGAGCATGATGTTCCGGATTTCATCCGGCTCCATCGATGTGTCGCCCTTGAACGCCATTTGAATCAAGCCACACTTGAGTTTTGCCATTACGGGCCTCTTGTCAATGATTTGGCCGCCAGTCCCATGATCATGCCGGCGGCAGGTTTTTCTTAATTCAGACCCTCAAGCATACGCTTTTCGGTGTTTCCGGCACAGCATGAAGAGAGAAAAACGCTTGTTGTTTCAACAATTCGCGCGTTCTTATTCGAATGTCGTCCAGGAGCCATGCATCGGATTCGGTAGTACATACCATCCGGCTCCCCAATACCTGTGGAAAAGTTCTGTCTTGTTCTGACGGCTGGCCGCCGTCGCGGCTTCCGTACATGGCTTATGGACTTTTTTCCGGACGCAGGGGATAAAGTCACTCAGGTCATCGCCGATCAACATGATGATTCTGTAGTTCTGCGCGATGAGATCTCGCCGAATAACTTTTTCCCGATCCCAATGCGGCATCTCATTTGCCATCATCACATGATCTGAATCCGCAGGAATGCCCGCCTCAACGAGGTCCTGAACAGTGATTGCTTCCTGCGGACAGGGACCGGCTATATGGGGCTTCCTCCTGCACGGCCGGTTGGTGACGAAAAACAGTTCGACACCATGTTCTCTCGCCAGCTTCACAAATTCTATTGCGCCCGGAATTGCAGTGGCGTTATTGTTCGCATTCCAGTCATAGAGCATGCTGTTCTTGAATGGCGACGTAAGCATTTCCTGAAAAGCCACGTTGCTGACCATGGTCTCATCGACATCAAGAATGATCGCCGGAGGCAGTTCTCCATAACTTTTTTGCCCGGGCATCGCGGTCCAGGACTTATCGGCAACCAGGCCTGGTAGATCGTCACTTGCAGCTCGATAAACCTGCATCGCAATCGCATCGAACTCCGCGGCATCCCGTACCCAGACAATTCCCGGATGTGGCCCGGCATCGGTATCCGTTCCTGAGGTACACGCGAACAACAAGGCAGTCGCTTGCGTTATCAACAATAGCCTGATCGATTTATTTCTCATCATGTCCTGGCGCGTATTTATACGTAGCTCATTATAATGAATAGGCGCGTATCATTACATCTGATGGGATACAACAAGAAGCGATCGAGATTCAGGATGACAAGACTATTTCAGTATTTGCTGGTGCTTTTCGTTTTTCTGGCGGCATGTTCGCCGCGAGACGAAGGTACAGCAAAACCTGTAGAGCCGTCGGGCACGCTGACTTTTATTCATTTCAACGATACCTACCGAATTGATGCGGTGGAAGAAGGGAGGGCCGGTGGATTCGGCCGCGTCGTCACGATAATTCGAGAGCTCAAGCAACAAGGTAAAGACGTTCGCATATTGCAGGGAGGCGACTTTCTCTTCCCGTCACTCGAAAGTCAATTGTGGCAGGGAGAGCAAATCGTCGACGCTTTCAATTTCATGGACAATATTGCGCCGATGTATGTCGTGCCGGGAAATCACGAATTCGATCGCAGAGGCCCCGAAGCCGTCATAAAAGCAATCCGACTGTCCGAGTTCGACTGGCTTGGAGACAATGTGCGGCTGCTTACCGGTAACACGACCATTGATCAGAGCATGCAGACCGGGTTTGTCTTCGAATCGGGCGGTAAAAGGATCGGCATCTTCGCATTAACAATACATAAGGACGATGGCGGCAACGACCGGAACTATGCGCCGATCGATCGCGACTACGTCGGCATTGCCGAGGAGTCGATAAAGGATCTGGAGCGGAAGAATGTTGACGCGATCATCGGCCTGACACACCTGCATCTGCATACAGACAAAGAAATCGCCAGGTTGAAGGCAAGTCACCCGCGATTTCTGTTTATTGCGGGCGGTCATGAACACGAACCTGAACACGAACCTGCGACCGAAGAGTCAGCCGAGATCGTCAAAGGCGCTTCGAATGCAAGAACGATCTGGCAAATCGATGTCAGGTTCCCGGAGGATGGTGGTGTTCCGAAAATCGTGACCAAAACGATAAAGCTGGACGAAACCATCGCTACCGATGCTGACTACGAGATTCTCGACACGCGCTGGCGCCGGAAATTGCTCGAGACAATCCCGTTCCTGCCGGCACGAATCGGCACCGCTGCCGTACCGCTTGATGCCCGGGAAGTAACGATCAGAAATGAAGAAAGCAATTGGGCCAACTTCATCGTCGATCAGATGCGCTCGGCATTCGGCGAACCAGCTGCGGACTTCGCTTTTGTCAACAGCGGTACCCTTCGCATTGACGACTACGTTGCCGAGGACATCACGTTCGAAGATGTCGGCCGGACATTCGGTTTCTCTTCTTACTTACGGCACCTCGTCCTGACCGGCCGCGACTTCAAGGCAGTTATGGAAGCCGGTTACAGGGGGATCGGCCCGAGCAAGGGCTATTTCCCACAAATCTCGGGCTTTAGGGTCTGTGTCGACCGGAGCCGGCCTGACGGGGACAGGATCATCCAGCTACAGCGGCCCGCCGGGAGTGAATGGAACGACATCGCGCTGGATAAGGACTACCTCGTGGTGGCCCCGGACTTTCTGTACCGGGGAGGGGATGGCTACGACTTCTCGAAAGCGCGCGATGTATCGAGACCAGGATCGGAGCTCAAATACCTGGTTCTCGATGCCATCATCCGCGCGCAGGCTGCAGGGGAGACGATAGGGGAGCCCGTTAGTCCAGACGATCCGCGGATAGCCTTCGTGCAAGAAGGTCGGGAGACCTGTTTCGAGTAGGCGGGACAGACCCCGGGTCTGTCCCGGGGTCTGTCCCGGGGTCCGTCCCCAAAAAAAGGGCGGTCAATGACCGCCCTTGAATGGTTGAAAGATCTTCTTATTCGCCGAAGAAGAGATCGAAGGTCAAACGAGCTTCCCACAGCGAGCGTTGCTCGCGCAGGTCAACGACCGAACGGTCACTGAATTCGTCATATACGTACTGTCCCGTTGCGGTGTCAATACTACCCCGGATAACCTCAGGCGAGAAGAACTCCGCATCCTCGAATGTACCCCAGTCGCTGCTCAGGAAATTGCCGAGATTGAACAGCCTGAAGCCGAGCCGGCCGCTGGTACCCGGTATAAATGTCGGAAGCTCCTGGTCGATGCGAATATCGATGCGATTGGACCACGGAGCGTGCTTGGAATTGCGCCCCACGACACCTGACGGCAGGCCTTCGCTGGCGATCCATGCGAAAAACGCATCCTGCTCTGCCTGCGGCATTCCCGAGAGATCGACGTTCGGATCAGACGGGCCGTCCGGCACGTAGAGCGGGTGCCGGCCAAAGAAGCCGTCACCCTCGAGGTCGCCGGGCATTGCCATAACATATGTCTGTGCCTGCCCCTCCGCGTGGGTTCCATAAGCCGTGAACCGTGTTCTCAGATCACCGAAGAGATCGACGCCGTAACTCACACGGAAGGTGAACCGATGCGGTACCACATAATTGGAGGGCCCCTCTGACGGATTATTGACATCACTGGTAGCAAGATTTTCAAAGCTCGAACCCGCAGTAAATGACGTCATCGGTGAGACATCTTCTGATTCGGTATACGCATATCCTACCGAGACATCCAATCCGAAATCGAAATCCTTGCTGAGGCCAATCGAGAAGATATCTGAAGTTCCTTCGAAGGTCGAATTGAGCAGCACCAGGTTATCCGTGCCGTTTACGAAGTCGTACCTTGGCAGTCCAATTATGGTTTGCCCGACGATCTCCTGGGACACGTCAATGTACTGCTGAGGATCCTGCTGTTTCATGTGCATGTAATCGATATCTGCCGTAATGCCGCCCCATGGCATATCCCAGGTCGCGCCCAAAGAGAATTTCCAGATCCCGGGCTGCTCGTAAGTGGAATCGATTGCATTGAGACGGCTGGTATTGCCAAAAACTGCTTCCTGTCCATCATCGCATCCGGCTACGGGGTCACTTCCGTCCAAACACCTTGGAGTAAGGGCAACTGAAACCTGATCGAACAGACCCTGCGTTGGGCCACGGCCCGGCGAGCTGGGGTCGACCAAAACGATGCAGTCGGTATCCGCTTCAACGCAGGTCGGGTCTAAGACGGTCGCCAGGGGGTCATTATTGTCCCTGGTTTGCACATTCGTCACGCCATCGTTGCTCCAGGCATTCGAAAGCCAGACATTTGGATTGCCGCCCCCGAACAGGCCGACGCCACCACGCAGCGTCACATCATCCGTCACACCCCAGGTAAAACCAAGGCGCGGCATGAGCAGGTCGAGCCCGTCTATGCCCACATCGTTACGAAAGCCATTCGCCTGCGAAAACGCAGGATTGAAAGTCGGCTGGTCGCTGCTCTCGAAAAATTCATAGCGAAGGCCGGCAATGATGGTCAGATCTATGTTGTCGAAATAGATCTCGTCCTGAATGAAAACGGCGTTCATTACGTTGGAGAACTGAGCTGCCGCATCATTTGCGACGTTGGTGCCGCCGGCACTACCGTAATAGATCGTGTCCGGCCGGCCGAGTTCGAACTTGTCGATGCCGGAAAGACCGCACGTTGGGTCGGCCCAGCGCCCTGCAGCGTCCAATGCGTCACAAGACGCCGGATTGCTGCCGGCGCTGTCAAAGAAGTCCCACTCGCCACCACGTGAGTGCTGAACGAAGATATTGAATATCTCCAGGTCCTCGCGCTCGTAGCCGCCCGTGAGCACATGATCCCCGATCAGGTATTGTGCCTGGATCTTGACAAACGTGGACTCCGTACCCAGCGAATTGGCCTGGCGAGAGTCATCTGCGCCGACATAGACGGTACCGTCCCGTCCGTTCACTGCAATCTGGAAGTCGCCGAAGTCTCCCGGACCCACGGTAATCTGTGAATCGTCCATCGTGTTTGTGCTGAAAAAGAGTTCGGTCGATAACGCGTCCGTCCATTGCGACGCGAGCTTTAGTGTAAACGTTTCCGATTCGGCACCTTTAGTGTAGAAATGGTTGGAGAATTCGAACTCATCGGAATCGTTGTCAGAAGCGTTGGCCTGAGCACCGTCAAAGAAGTTGTATATGAACGTCGCGTTGTGGTCTTGATTGATATTCCAGTCAAGACGGACCATGTATTTTTCGTTTGTCCGGGCACCGCCACTCGGCTGCCCACCTGGATCGTAGCCATACACATTATTGGCAATAGCCACGATGCGGTCAAAGTCCGCCTGGCTGAGCCAGGGGCGTTCCACGCCATTGCCGGAGCCGGCAAAGCCCATGGCCTGAAAGAGGGGTTCTTCGGATTTCTCATAAGCGCCGAAAACAAAAAGCTTGTCTTTGATGATCGGGCCGCCAACGGTGAAGCCATACTTATCCTTGGTATACGGCACGCTCTCCAGATCCTGATCCAGGACCTTGTCTCCGCGGAAGTCCTGGTTGGACCAGTCATAGAAAGCATTGCCCGTCCATGTATTCGTGCCGGATTTGGTGACGGCGTTGACGTTGCAGGCAGAGAAACCACCGTAGGTCACGTCGATTGGCGCGAGCTCGACCGCGATCTGCTCGAGCGCATCATACGGAAACGGCATGCCGGTAGCAGTCGAATAACCATTACTGTTCAGTCCAAAACGGTCGTTCTGGCTGACGCCGTCGAGCGTGATGCTATTGAAGCGGGGATGCATGCCCATGCAATTGACTTGTACGCCTCTGCCGTCGTGATCGATATTTACTCGGGGGTCAACGCCATAGACGTCGGTGATGTCCCGATCAAATGCAACGGCAGTGTCGAGTACGAAAGTGGAGAATGTCGCGGCCGGGCCGGCAGCAACGTCAACGACCTCGGCGGTCTGACCAATCGTGATAATTTCCTCGATTTCGATCGCCGTTTGCATGTTGATAATCAGATTGAACACATCACCAAGCGCGATCGAGGGGACCTCGACCGTCTTGGTATCGTTTACCGTGACTTGATAGGGACCACCTGCCGGCAGCCTCGCTGCGAGAAACACGCCACTGTTATTGGTGGTATAGGCGTGATCGATTCCAGTCCGTAAATCTTCGACCCTCACATAGGCACCAACCAGAGGCGCACCGCTTTCATCATAAACTTTGCCGCGAATCTCGGACGTTGTTTCCTGCGCGACACTGGCAAGTGGAATAGCCAGCATCAGTACTGCAAGCCCTGCCACCCGTTTGAATTTCGAAAGTAAGAAGCTGATCTTGTTATTCATGGTAGATCCCCGTGAGCAAGAAGGAGCGGAATCATGGAGTCGCGATGTGACCCAGATTTCGCTCTGGAAAAAGTACGGAAAATCTGCCGCAAAGGGCGCGGCGAGAAGATCCGGCGGCCTCTAATTTGTTGCAAATCTAACGCAGCCAAAAAGCCCGTGCAATAAGGTTTTATACCGATTTTGTTGCTTATTTGACGCGATTTTGCGGGGCTTGCCGGAGCATCTCTCGAAACAAGATAATGAAGATGTTACAAGGCATTGTTTTTAGTTGATTGAATGGTCGCCACGAGGGGCCAGTGATCCGATACGCCGGTGCCTTCGGGCAGGCTGAATCGGGCCGGAGTACCGTTTTCCAGCACCTGATCCGGACTTTGGTTGGCGACATAATACGGATTATTGTGTAGCTTCCATGTTGCTTGCGCACCACTAAGCTCGCCGGGTGACCACAGGATCATGTCGAGGAAGGACCAGTCGTCGCCAGGCGCATAATAATGCGTGCCCTTGCAACCGTCACAACCCAGTTCGTGAACGACAATCCATTGTGGTCGGGCATACCGTTCCAGCATGCGTTTTTCCCGGTCTTCGTTCGCGGTTGTGTTGAAATCGCCGGCGGCAAAGGCCGGCCGGCCGGCCGGTAAGTCGGATTTGAGTTGGTTCAGCTGAACATATGCAGCGTCACGCATTCCGGTTGGCAGAAACGGTGCGGGAAAATGCACCGCAAATCCCGTCAGTAGCGAGCCATCCGGCAACACAAAATCTGCTTGTAAAATACCGCGCGTATCAGCGACTTTCGTTGCGTCGAATCCCGAAAACGGATTCTTGTGCAGTACCGGTTCACCGGCAAGTTCGAGCCTGGTCAGGAATGCGACGTCGATACCGCGATGATCCTGTCCTTCTATTAAAACTGCGGGAAGATAATTCGCATCGGCCAGGTATTCCGTTCGAAGCCGTTCGAGAATCTCAATGTTTTCGACTTCCTGCAGCGCGATGATATCGGCGCCACGCCCGTCATCGACCTGCAAAATTGCTCTGGCGACGACGCTCAATTTGTGCCCGATAATGCTGTCGCTCCAGTCCCAGTAGAGGCACTCTTCACGCCACCGTTCGACGGTGATTTCAGCGCACGCTTTTTCGTGCTCGTCAGTCTGCTTATCCGACAGCGCAAAATAAGTCCTGTCGTTCTTTCCTTCATCATCCTTGTTGTCGAACAGGTTCTCGACATTGAAGGTCATGATCGTGACGGAGTGGAACTGAGGTGGAGTTTCCACGGTCTGCGGCGGCGCGGGACTGCACGCAAGAAGAAATGCAGTGAGAAAAACAATCTTTTTCATATCATTCTCGCTGGTGTCTTATTCGCGGTCGAAGCAAAATCTTTCTGCGCCTTGACCTTTATCAAGCTCAAAAGAAAAGGGGCAGCCGAAGCTACCCCTTATCAACGCTGTTATCCAGCCTGTGCTTAGAATCTGAACCGTAAGCCAAACTGGATACGATACACCGACGGAAGCGCTGCGATCAAAGGTCTCGGAACGATTGAGCTCGCGCCTTCGGCTGCAGAATACGAAATGTTGGGCGTCAGGACGTATTGCCCACCAGCTATTGCCACATCGGCCGGCGCCACGTTGGACGGTGCTGTGTAGCTGTCGACTCGGCCCCAGTCGCTGTTGAGCAGATTACCGAAGTTCTCGATGTCCAGCATCAGGTCAAAGCCCATATTGCCGAACTTGATTTCCTGCATTAACCGCAAGCTGACTACATTTACGTAGCTTGTTTTGCAGCCATTTCGCGGAACGATCGAACCGCGGTAATCGTTCAGGCAATCAGTGCTGCTGATGAACTCATCCAGATCGGCCAGGAATGCTGCGTCACCGGTGATAATCGGATCGCTCGTCCCGGTCGGCACATAAAAGAGCTGTCCACCTGGGTTGTCACCTTCACTGCCGAAGTCGGCGAAAAGATGGCCGCCAAAGGTCGGGAGGCCCTGGCTGCCGAAGACATAGCTGAAATGCCGGCCGGATCGTCCTGCATACACCAGGCCAACGGTCGACATATTCTGGCCGAAGAGCTCTTTCTGCCAGCTCGCGGTTGCTGTGACCCGATGCTCCACTTCGTATTTGGATTGAGCGACAGCTGGATTGTTCGCGTCCGTCCCCGGATCGAACACCAGTGTCTCAAATGTTATGAAGCGGTTATACGACCGCAATTCGTCCACGTCCTGATGGGTATAACCCAGGCTCAAATCGAACATACCAGCACTGGTATCGAAGGACTTCGCGGCGCTCAGCGTGAAAACGGTGCCACTGCCCTGTCCCGTATTCGTGATGACGTAATCAGCGTTGCTCGGCGTGTCGTAGATCGGCCGTCCGTCCGGTGCCGTGTCGACTACGGTGCGCCGAAGCTCGTCAATGTCGTAACCGTCTTTAACCTCAGAAAGGATGACATCCGCAGAGAACAGCCAATCGTCACCCAGGCCTATGCCGGACAGGTCGGCCAGATACTCCGCACCGATACTGTATTTCCAGGTATTCAGAATGTCGTAACCCGGATCGATGGCATCAGTTGAAGCATCCGGATTGGTGCCAATGAAAGGCTGCAGGTGCCTGAACGCTGCTGTCGGATCGGGTAAATCCGCAACCGCGTCCGCTATCGCGTCACTAACCGGGGGTCCGAAGAAAGGCGCAAGGAAATCCGCGAAGGTTCGGCTGATGCCGTCACCTGCATAACTGTTGGACAAAATAATTAACGGTGCGCCGCCACCGAACAGGCCTGCACCGCCGCGAACCGTCAGGCGGTCGTTAGCTGCCCAGTTGAAGCCGAAGCGCGGCTGCAATAAATCTTTGCCGTCCAGATTTTCCCCGTTGGCAAAACCACGCCGAATTAGGAAATCGGGGTTGTCCGTTATCGGATCATCGTTCGTTAACGTGTCATATCTCACGCCGAACGTCAGGGTCAGATCGTCGGTCGGCGTCCATTCGTCCTGAACATAAAAACTATCGACGTCGAGCGTGAAATTGGCTTCAGCATCCGTGGCTACGCCGGTGTTCGAGTTGCCGTAGAGAACAAATTCAACAATCCTTTGCTCAAGATTGTCTATTGAAGTAAAGAAATAGTAGCCCTTCGAAAACGGCAAGAATCGATTACGAACAGACTTGGATTCCCGCTCCCAACCGGCGGTCAGGATGTGGTCGCCGAGCGCGTAGTCGGCTTTGATGCGGAAGATGTCGGATTCGTTATCCAGTTCGTTGGAATGTCGGAAACGGTCGCCGCCAGCCAGGATTGAACCGAAACCAGGAGCAAGAATTTCAAATTCGTTTGTCGATCCGTCGACGCTCCTATCACGCCTTTCGACCTCTTTGTTTGCAATCTTCAGTTCCGTCGAAAGCCGGTCGGTCCAGTTCGAAAACAGGTGGACGGACCACGCAGTCATTTCCTGATTGATGTTGTAACGATTCGAGTTCAGGACAGCTAAAGTCGGAAAGTCGTCGAACAGGACATCGGTGTCAGCGATCTGATAGCTGGCAACGGCGCGATGATCGTCGTTGATGTACCAGTCAAGTTTCAACAGGACTTTTTCGTCTTCGTCGACATCGGTCGCAGCGAACACCCCGGGATCAAAGCCATATTCGGTGTTGAGAATGTCGATAACCCTGTCCACGTCGGCTTGATCTACGCCCGCAATAGCGCTGATGGGCTGTGCATTTGCCGGGACCGTGGTTTCAAATTTCTCGTAATTGGCGAAGAAGAAGAGTTTGTCCTTGATGATGGGACCGCCGAGAGTGAAGCCGTAGGTGTCTTCCTCGAAATCGCCGATGCTTAACTTTGCCCCATCGGACTCGTCGCCCGAGAAGCCGTCATCCGTCCTCAAGTAGAAAGCACTGCCATGGAACTCATTAGTGCCCGACTTGGTGACGATGTTGATGTTGCCGCCGACGAAACCACCGTAGGTCACGTCATACGGAGCCATATTGACGGTGACTGCCTCCACGGCATCGATGGAAATCGGAGTCCGTGACGTCGCGGAAGCATTCTTGTTCAGGCCGAAGTTGTCGTTCTGTGGCACACCATCGATCGTGACACTGTTGAAACGGAAGTTCTGGCCAGCGAACGACACTGCGGGACCGCGAGGAACGCTGTTATCGACCAGTATTTTCGGGTCCCTGGCCAGCGTGCTGACGAAGTCGCGGCCGATCGAGGGCGTTGCGTCAATCTCCGCCCGGCTGAAATTGCGGCCGACGCCTACGGCCAGTTCCTGGGTTATCGCCTGTGCCGTCACGATCACCTCTTCGATAACCGGCCTGACGCTAAGGGCGATGAGCTCGGTCTGGTCCAGGTCCAGGAAAATATTCTGTTGGACGTCTGCAGCGTATCTGCTGGCGTCGGCTACTTCGACCTCATAGGGGCCACCAACAGCCAGGCCGCGCGCGGTTGCGACGCCCGCGTCGTTTGTCGTTACGGATATTGAACGACCGGTCGGAACGTGTGTTATGCGTATCGCCACATTGCCGGCTGGGGCGCCGCCCTGATCGGAAACGGATATCCTCAGCGATGATGTTGTTTCCTGAGCCAGGGTCGTGCCTGCGAGCATGAGACCGGTTGCTGCTATCAGGGATACGAGTGAGAGACGCCAAAGCGACTTGATTGAACTGGTCATGTTTAATTCCCCAAATGGATTTAGATTGGTTCTACTCGTGGTGGAATTTGTTCTTGGTCCTTATCGCGGAAGTATAGCACCAGAGGTTTGCCGCAGCGCCTTTGAAATAGCAGCCTGGAAACAGATTTCTAATCTTTTTCATCGAGGTCGCCAAACGGTAGTCCGGCTGCGGTAAGATTTCCGGTTCATTCAATGAGATCAGGAATAAACCTTTGGCAACCAAGCACGTGAACGCGGCCCCCGGGGACTTCGCCGAGACGGTTTTGATGCCCGGCGATCCGCTGCGGGCGCAGTACATAGCCGATACGTATATCGACGGTGCGCGGCGGGTGACCGATGTCCGCAACATGTGGGGATTTACCGGCGAGTATAAAGGCAAGCCGGTCTCCGTTATGGCCCATGGCATGGGGATTCCGTCGGTGTCCATCTATTGCACCGAGTTGATCACGGAATATGGGGTCAAGCGCCTTATCCGGGTTGGCAGCTGCGGGACGACACACCCCAGGGTGAAGTTGCGCGACATCATCATTGCCATGGGGGCATCGACTGATTCCGGCGTCAATCGCATGCGCTTTGGGGGATACGATCTTGCGGCGCTGGCGAGTTATTCTTTGGTCAATCTGGCGGTGGAGGCTGCGAAAGAACAAAAGGTCAGCTATCACGTCGGCAATATCTTCTCAGGAGATCTTTTCTACACGCCCGATACCGACATGTTCGAGACGATGGCGAAATACGATGTCCTTGGTGTCGAGATGGAAGCTGCCGGAATCTATCCGATTGCCGCCGAAAACGGCGCAGAGGCACTGGCTATTTGCACGGTCAGTGACGACATCAGAACGGGCGAGCACCTGACTACCGACGAAAGGCAGACGACTTTTGACGACATGATTCTGGTGGCGCTCGAAACGGCGCATAAGAGCGGGTGATCGGTTCGCTACGTAGAGAATACCTGGATCATGTAATCGTTCCGGGAGAGCGTCATCCGAGACGTGTCCTCACCAGGCCCGTCGGCCACTATCATGCGGTGCGAACCCATCTGTCGTTGGGGAAAGATGCGCCGGGAGGATGGACTGTTCTCTACTGTTTCTATAACTTCATAATATAAAGTTAATCCCTTCCTCCTGCCTGAATGACGCCTGGCGTGGGGTCATTCCAGGGAGGATGCTTCACAAAAGGAAGTTAACCAGATCGCTCGATTAAAGGGGTCTGCGATCAAAGGGGTCGGATCCCAGCCCAAGCCAGCCTTCGCGCCTTCAGCTCGTCTCGAGATCGACCGCGTCGACGATGCCGACGACGAGTGAACGCACCGGTGCATCGGTGTCGTCGAGGATCTGACGGGCGCCGTTACCCTCGTCGAGGATCAGGACGGTCTCGCCCTGGCCGGCCCCGATGGCGTCGATGGCGATGATATAGCCGCCGGTGGCCTGCCCGGCTGCGTCGAGCCGCTCGGCGACGAGCAGCTTGCGGCCCTCGACGACGGGGTGATGGATAATCGACACGACGCTGCCGATGATGCGGCCGAGGATCATCAGGAGGAACCTTCCGGTGGATAGAGCCTCACGTCGTCGACCAGGCCGACGATAGCGTCGTCGACCGGGACGAAGGACGGATCGAGGGTCAGCGCAGCTTCGCGGCTGGCCACCCAATAGATCACCTGACCGGGTCCCGCCATACGCGTGCCGTCGGCGCAAATGAGGGGGTCGCCCTCGGGTCTGCCCTCGCGGTCGAGTGGCTGGATCCAGAGCAATGGCGTGCCGGCCAGCTCGTCCACTAGCAACGCCGGAACCACGGTTCCGATCACGCGTCCCAGGAGCATGCGACTTCCTCGGGATGTTCGGCGCTGGCCGGCTCGAAAGCGGGGCAGAGACTGAAACGGGTGCCCTGGTCGAGGAGCTGGCGCAGGTTCGGGTCGAGCCACGGCAGAAGTGTCCGGGTGAGGAGCTGATCACCGGCCCGCTCGGTGCAGATCCCGAGCGCGGTCTCGGCATCGGTCAGAGCACCGCTCATCAGCGCCAGTGCGTGGCCACCGAGGTCGTCGGCCAGGCGAATCTCGGAAAGCACGACGGGGGTGCTCTTGACGGCGGCGTCGACGGCGGCCAGCAGGGCGGGCGATGAGCGAGCTTCGATCACCAACAGGGCGTCACCCGTCAGGTCTCGCCGCGCGCCGAGCACGGCATCGTGGAGGGTCGGGTGAACATCCCCGAGGAATACGCTATCCCTCAGAGTGCGCTCGGTCTCGCCCAGCCGCACGCCGACCACGAAAGCCTCCTCCGTGCTGGAGACGCTGCCGCCGACCAGAATCAGGAAGCGACCCGGGTGGATTGTTCCGCAGCGAAGCAACGCGATGGGCGCCCGCTTGACCATGAGGTCACTGGCCAGGACCCCGCCGCTGATGGTTTCGAATTCGAGCAGCGCCAGGGCTGCGTGTCGCCTCTTGCTCTGCTGCGCCATGCGCTTCAAACGATGCGGAAGTGATCGACGAGGACGCAACGTCGGAGGCGGCTAAAGGCAACCGGTCCGGTGAGCCCTTCGCCGGTCGGGCTGGCGATGGTGAAGCTGGTGTGACCCTCGCCCCCTTCGCCCAGGCCGGCGAAGAACGGTCCGTTCTTGGTGAAGATGCTGGTGTTGATGGTCCGCGCCATGTGGCTCAGTGCTTCGATGTCGCGCGAGTACATACCGGCCGAGTGCCCGTAGCCGTGTTCGACCTCCTTGGCCAGCTCGATGCCCCGATCGACGTCGGGTACCGAGGTGACCGGCAGCACGGGCATCATCTGCTCGGTCCAGACCAGGGGGTGATCGTTCGGGACTCGCGCAACCGCAAGAGGCGGGTCGCCATGAGATGAGATTCCGGCCCGGGCGAGGATCTCGCTCGCGTTCTTGCCGATCAGGTCCTTCTCGACCACCGCGCGCCGCCGTGGCCCGCGCTGCTCGCTGAAGATTACCCGTTCGACCCGGCGGAGCTCGTGCTCGTTCAGGAGATAGGCTCCATGCCGGCTCATTTGACTCAATAGCGCCTCGGCGATGCTTTCGACGGCGATGACTTCCTTCTCGTCGGTGCACACGATGTTGTTGTCGAAGGAGGCGCCGGCAACGATGCTCCGGCCGGCGAGCTCGAGGTCGGCCGTCGTGTCGACCACGACCGGCGGATTGCCGGGACCGGCACAGATGGCGCGCTTGCCGCTCGTCATCGCCTGACGCACCACGCCGCTGCCGCCGGTCACAGCGAGGATGCGGACGCCCCGGTGAGTCATGAGTTCCTGCGCGGATTCGATCGTCGGCTCGGCAACGGCGCTGACCAGGTTGGCCGGGCCGCCGGCTCGAACGATCGCCTGGTGCAGGAGCCGAACATTGGCCATGGAACAATCGCGGGCATTGGGGTGCACGTTGAAGACGATGCTATTGCCCGCCGAGAGCATGGCGATCGTGTTGCAGATGATGGTGGAGGTCGGGTTGGTCGTCGGCGTGATGGCGCCGATCACGCCGTAGGGCGCGTACTCGGTGAGCGTCAGGCCATGGTCCCCGGTGACGGCTTGCGGCAAGAGCGCCTCCGGGCCGGAGGTCTTGCGCGTGACCAGGCGGTTCTTGATCAGCTTATGCTGCGCCCGGCCGAGCCCGGTCTCGCGATGGGCGTGGCGTGCGAGCTCCTCGGCGTGCTCCAGCATCGACTCGCGAATCGAGGCAATGATTTTCTGTCGCACTTCGAGCGTCATGCCGTCGAGCTGGCGGAATGCCACACCCGCTGCCTCGACAGCCTCGTCCACCGTGGCGAAGACACCTTCGCCGAGCGCCGTGCGAGGAGCGACGGCCGACCCACTCCGAGCTGCGGGGACCTGAGTGCCACCTGCCGACGAGCCAGCCAGGCGTTCGGCGAGGCGGGCGGCGATGATGTCTACCTGCTGGTCGGTAAGGAGGTCTACGCTCCCGCCCGGCCGGCTCATGCCTCAGCCTCCCCCTTGCGGTATTTCTCGTCGCCCTCGATCTCCCAGCTATCAACAATCGCCATGATGACCGCGTCGACCGGTTTTTTGTCGGTGGACGCGGTTTGGCGGGCAGAGGAACCGCTGGCGAAGAGCACCATTTCACCGACACCGGCACCGACGGCGTCCACGGCTACTATCGAGCCGCCGGCCGGTTTGTTGTCGGGGCCCCAGAGACCCAACATCAGGAATCTCAGACCCTCGAGTTTGGCATCCTTCTGGGTGGCAACGACGGTACCGAGAACCTTCGCGAGTTTCACGACTGCTTCACTCCCCCGGCCGCTACTTCTTGGCCGGTGTGGCGCGGCCCAGGGGGATCACCGTGTCGACGCTGGCGTGAGGTCGTGCGATCACGTGCACGGCCACCACATCACCCACGCGGGCGCCGGCCGTTTGTCCAGCGTCGCAGGCCGCCTTCACCGCCGCGACGTCGCCCCGCACGACGGCGGTGGTGTAGCCCCCGCCGGTTTTTTCGTAGCTCACGAGCTCGACTCTGGCCGCCTTGACCATCGCATCGGCCGCTTCCACCATGGCCGGAAAACTCCGGCACTCGATCATTCCTAATGCATCTGACATCTGTCTTGCTCCTCGCATATCGGGCCTCGTGGCCCGGAATTGTCTTTATCTACTACTTCTTCTTGGTCGTGCCCGTGACGTTCTTGATCGCCTGCACCGCCGCATCATGGGCAACCACCACGTCCTTTTCCTCGCCGCCGATGTAGACGCGTCCGAAGCTGCCCACTGCTCGCACTTCGAGGATATTGATATCCGCTGACTTCTCGGCCTCGTTGGCTGCCAGCGCCGCATAGCCCGCCGGCTCGACTTCGAGCACGAAGAGGGTCTGCCCGGCGAGGATCATGTTGCCGTGACGCATGCGGTTGATCAGCATGCTCTGGGTGTCGTCGATGCGACGGACTATCTCGTTGGAGACGACCCGCGGCTTGTGGCGATCCCCCTCTTTGAGGCCGAGGGAGTCGAGAATCGCTTGCCCGGCCTGCCGGACATCAGCCTGGCTGTCGGAATGCACCTCGAGCATGCCGTAGTGACGTTCGACGATCTGCATTCCCGGCGTGACGTCCGTCGACTTGAGGGCGATGTCCGTGAGGTGGTTGATCGCCATGCCGGGGGCGATCTCCACGAAGAGACTTGCCTGGCCCACCTTGGGGAGGTAGCCCTTCGAGATCGTCGCCTGAAAGGACGCGAATTGCGGCTGCAAGGAGTCGAGAATAACGTAGGCT
>Ga0255052_10000792_pt1 | contig 24963 bp, 24 predicted proteins | sample JV7_2_21_MG_FD_188632 | JGI IMG/M metagenome (GOLD analysis project Ga0255052, IMG submission 188632) | Seawater microbial communities from Jervis Inlet, British Columbia, Canada - JV7_2_21 | ecosystem: Environmental > Aquatic > Marine > Inlet | place: Canada: British Columbia | collected...
TGAATGTCAAATTCTGTAGTATATGGTGCTAAAGTGACTCTGAATGATCCTATGAATGTGTTCTCCCCAAAAGCTGATAATATGACCATCGATTCATTATTACTCGACTGACTCTCGTTGGTGCGTTTGTATAAGAACCACACCATTTCAACACCATCCTGATCCACGACATCAATCCTGACACTGATACTTGGGTGAGAAGAGGTTGTGTCACCACTATCATAGCTGTAGTGTAAGAACTCTGTCTGATTCTCCTGAGAAGGCAAGTATAATGTATGCTGTGTTGTAGTCATTGAACTATTGGCAACCAGTCCCATACCTATGAAGGCCATACTTGATGTAAGAAGTATGAAACTGATGATGAATATTGACAGACACCCACAGCTCTTTTGCATGACTACCAACTCGAAAGGGTGTATTTGAATGTAAAGTCTACCGGATGGACCTTTATGTTCTGACTCCAGTCGTATGTCCAAGCATCATAAACACCGAATAGAACATACACTGTCGAATCATATAGAGTAGGACCATTTTGCTCATCTAACCGCTGTTCCGCCCAGGTATTGTGACAGAATAGCCATGGTGATGGTGGTGACGATGCTTTGAATCCCGCTGTGTAGTATACCTGAGGGATTGAGCTTTGATGTGAAACGATTCTAATCTGAACATTGTCAACTGATGATATCGTAGATGAGGCCTCTTCATACAGCCAAAATCTCATAGAGAAATCAAGTCCTTGCGAGGGCGAGAATCCTGTTGGATAGTATGTACTTAACCAGTAGAACTGATAACCGACGTAGAAAGCGCCAGAACCAGAACCGTAGTAATCTATGTTTGCTGAAACCTTCTTTGACGACAGATACCTATCGTCTTGTTCAACATCCAAGTCATAACTATTTGTAACGGTAAAACGATCATAATGCTGACTATTATATGTCCAACGATAATATCCATCTGATGAAAGGACATATACGGGGCTTGTCGGCTGATTAGCTCCCATGTTAACGTAACAATCTTTCTGTCCATACCACATAGAAGAAGTATATTCAGGGGGAAGTGCACCATCGAATTTACGAAGGTGATAGTTGCCATTAATCAATTGTCTAGTAAGGGTATGCATTCGCCAGCCAACAAGAGGCAAGAGATCATGTCCAGTTCCGTTCGCCTGGATATAAGTAAACCCATCGAAATTTAGACCAAACTTATTGCTTCCAAAATAGTCATCATCCCCGTGCCTTGCCGCAAATAAGTGACTCAATTCATGTAATCCGGCTTCTTGTACTCTAGTATAGCCCATAAATTGTGTTCCAATCGTGACAGCAATCGATCCGTCATAGATAGCAAGACCCTCTCCTCGATGAAAAACAAATCCCGCAGACATGAATCCTAGTCCAATATCAAATCCATGGTTCTCCCTCTGAGTGTAACCGTAACTATAATCTGAATTAGTTGGATGGTCCACAGGCTTGGATATCCAGTTACCTCCAAGCTTGAGATTCATACCGAGAGCATGAGCAGTATTCTGTAGTGCTTCACTCCGACTAGCGTAACCATGTAGAACATTGTCCCAATCGTAATACCCAACTGAAGTAAATCTGAAATCAACTCCAAATTCCTCTTCGAAAGTTGTGTAAGGTTCGAGATTATCCCCTTCACCAATTCTTATCGGATAATCAACGACTTCTTCGTAAAATGTTGCTGGGTCAATTGAAGTAGTCTCATCATCTACGACAGCACCTAGTATCCGCGGGGTTGAATAGTGTTGATTGACTCTAAAAGTTTCACTGGTTGAGTATACGTAAGTTGTTCGGAATGCCCAATCACCGTAGCCTCGAAGTGTGACACTGTCAAGATTGTACCAGATTGAATCGTAATCAAAAGTGACAGGATCAAGTCTACCATTTAACGCCCAGATACCCCTAGAATCATCATACAGAATCGGACCAAAAGCAAAATAATATGTAAAAGAATATCCTGGAAATACATAGTATATCATGTCTACTCCATTGCCGTAATAAGCTTCAACACCTCTATCAAAACCGATGTAGAGATTACTGTCTTCACTGACTTCAGCGTTAAGAAAGGCTTTCATCCATCTAGTGCCATAATTATGGACTGTCACATATGCGAGCACAGAATCTCCCTTGTACGATATAGACGAAGAAAGAGTCACTGAAGTGATCCTCAAGTCGTAGCTCGGTCCAATTCTTTGGTTGGGATTTAATGATTCTGCTTCAAAAAGCGTGATGTTAAAGGTCTGAGTATAAGCAAGTTTTGGGATAATCAGATTTTGGTGAAAGTTGATTGTGGACCATGATATATTGAGAACATAATAGTCACACTCTGGAAAAGAACCATTTATTGGAAACTTGAACCAAGATTGACCCGATGAATGGTTAGAAAGATACGTTTTTGAACCTACGACCCCTCGAAATCCTGCTTTGAAGTATGCTGAGTTCTTAATATGTGAGTAATTTGAAAAAGATGAAGAATACTCTTCTGGAAATGCTAGCGTTGCATTCATTGTTATGGGGTAGTCTAAAGAATTCACAATTTCGATAAGAATATCTAAACTTGAGTTTCTTATTTGTCTAGAATACGAAACAGGTCTGACTTTATCCTTCAATAAACTTTGATCTTCAATATCATATGCTGAAACACTCATTGTAAGTGCAGATATAAGAAATGCACAAACAAAGAATATAGATATCCACTTCTTTGCAGTATATATGTTTGACATCCTAACCAAGTAGCCCTTAATCCCTATGATATTATGGAGTACGTTCCTATTTAAGCACGTTGAGAATGAGGGCTCTAGAAAGGGTCACCATCCTGTACATTTCACATAGTTCAGTCGGTCCATGTTGTTCCCAGAGAATAAGTACAGTCGGCAATCAGATCATCACGTACTAATCAGGGCCAATCCAACTTATCTTCTAGAGAACGAAATCCGACACCATGAACCACTGCCTAGCAGGAGAATACTCACTGTCCCGACCTGGAAGCAGGGACTCCACAAATTCCACCCTGTCCTCGGTCCTCTTATACAGTTCAGTCAACCGTTCCTCTTCAGTCTCTACAACCCGATAGACACCATGAGGAGCAAGGACATAGAAGGTTGAGTGACATTCCGGAGCATGGAACACCTCTACCTCTCTAAAGTCAGGGATACCCGAGTCCACTCCTCCATCAGGAGGAAACAACTCACTATCCATCTCCTTGATCCACGACAGCGTCTTCATCACACATGCCCGTTGTTTTGGAGTGAACCCGAAGGTCCGTTCGTTATCAACCCATTCCTTCTTCCTCTCTAGACTTCGAGCCCTCCCTATCAATTGAGCGAAGACTGGTTGAACTTGATACCCCTGCTCAAAGGTGATAGCCCACCAGCTCTCATACTGTGTAAGGAGAACCGCATCATATGTCCGATACATGGTGTGTCCCAATAGTTCAATCTGGTCCAGTGCGGTCACAACACCTTTCATAGCCCAGTCAGCCTCCACAGGGGAGAACTGAAACCCTCCAAACTCGTACCCTTCTGTCATGCTGTGGTGTTCAGGTGGGAAGATATAAGCCCGTCAACAGTCCTCACCGGAAACATGCGGTGAGAATAAATAACGTGGCGCATACACTAGGGGTGAACAACAATGGAAACGAAGAAAGCGGTCGGAGCGGTAGTAATACTTGTGGCAGTGGTCGGCGTGCTGGTGGTCTTTGTAGGTCTGCCAGCCATTCAGACTCAGTTCCATTATGAGCAGGCCTATCCTGCAGGTGAAACAACGCGTGTCATGATTGACTTGGACCTAAGGAATACAGAAGTGTCAGTAGTATTTGTCGATGACCCGAGTCTAATGTTCTCGGTGGACTTCATCCAGTATTCTTCTGGTGCTTTTAATCACATAGCTCAGTTCAGATATTGGGAGCATAATGATTACTATGCCTTCTTTTTAGACCCCAATCCTGATATTGGTGATGATGCGGTATTCAAAGAAGTCCACGTTACACTAGGTACAGCAACAAACTACACTATCTACATCCATGGAGCAAACTGCAATGGATCCATCGTCTTTGACAATGGGGCCATCATAGCAGGTCAGGAGATACTGATGTCTTCATTGGGAGGGAACTACTTGTTCAAACTGACCGAGGATGTGTCATTCTCAGGTGCTGGACTGATTGTGAACACCGTGCATACTGAACTCACTTTAGATATCAATCTCCCAACTGGTCTGAATGGACAGCTTGAGGTATACTATGGAGTATCAACCACATTTACCACAATGACTGGTTGGTCGCAGGTGAGTGGCGGAATCAATCAACCATCAGTGTTTGCTACAGCGTCATCTGCCCAACCCCTTGTGGACATTGAACACGACAGTCAGGAAAGTGTTGGCGGAACATTACGGAACTGAGGCTTAGTGACCTTTATCCACCTACCAGAAGGTTGAGTAGCACAAGATATCCACTGCCTATTGTTAGATGGATTACTCCGAGAAGGGTCCCGATTTTCGCGAACTCGATGAACGAGATTGGGTCGTGTTGCCTTTCTGACATACCGATGACAACCATATTAGCTGGAGATCCTAGGGGGGTCAGTAAATAGCCACCAATGTTTACCGCGAACACCAACGCCAACGGTAGAATCGGGGTCAAATCACCAAACTGCACAGCGATAGGTGCAAGTACGGCAGCAACTGGTAGGTTGTCTAGAAATGCAGACAACATAGCTGGAATCCACGTGAGAAATACTAACGCAAATGCTGGGTCGTCGCCGATAATTGGTTCAAAAGTATTTCCCAATGCATCAATAAGGCCCGTTAAGCTGAGCGCGCCAACAAGTCCGAATAGACCTACGAGGAAGAAGACTGTAGGCCAACCAACATTATTTAGGTACTCGTTCGCCCGTTCATGTGCGAGCAGGAGCAAAAATCCTGCGACAAAAATGGCGACCATTGGAGGGAGGAGTCCATAGCCAGGTCCAATCGCGAAGCCTATTACTAATACTATGATTGCCACAGCTGATATGTTGAAGTCCCATCTGTCCTTAATCATTGTCGTAGGATCGATTGAAAATACTGCATCAACAGTGTGTTCTTCACTAATCCCAAACGTAGAGCCAAACCATCTGAGTAAAATAGGCAAGCTTACGAGAAACAGAATGATAGAAAGGGGCATAAAAGCAACAAACAAGAAACCAACGTCTAAATTCGTTTCACCTGCGATTACGAGATTCGGTACTGCTCCCACAAGTGATGGTATCGAAGAAAAATTGCACACTATTGCTTCCGATATCAGAAATGGTTTGAAATCAATCTCTAGAGCCCTACAAATCTGAATTGTAAGAGGCGCAGCAATGAGCATGGTTGAAACAGTATCAAAAAACAAACTGATGCCTGAAACAAATACCATAAACGTGATGAAGAGCTTTTTGTGATCTCCCTTGCTTCGTGCTGCTATCTTGAGTGCGATAAATTGGAATAGACCCGATGCTGCAGCAACCCCTACAATCATGCTCATTGCAATAATGAAGATAATTGTTGTCCATTCAATCTCGGCAATCAATGCTTCAAAAGGATGTACAACGTCAAGTATTCCGATATACCAAGCCATCCATAGCACAAACCCTGCAAGTGACATTCCCAGTAGTGCCATGGCTGTACGGTTCACTTTCTCTGTAGATATGAGGACGTACGTTCCGATAAAGACAACAATGATTGCTCCTGCCGTGCTGTGGAAGGCAATTGTCAGAACCATTGCAATAGCGGTCATAAGTAGAACACCAATTGCGGCGATGATTTCCCATCCTGGTTTCTTCATTGTTGCACCATCTCGTTCTATTCTCTCTAATCTCAAGAATGGAACGGAATACTTAATGATACTCCTGTTCATTAATGTGTCGAGTCAATTCCAGAGGCAAGTAAGGACGCTTAGCATATATGGGTTCTTTCACAAAGTCGCCTTGACTCAGAGCGGTCGAATTTTAATTCCTAAAAGGAATTACTTGAAGAGCCGAGTTATGTCCACCAAATCCTTGATATTGTTAAAACCAAGTCACGAAAATAAGAGGCTGAACAATGACGAACCGTATTATTGCCCAAGCATCAGGAGAAGTTGACCTTTCACAGGTTAAAACGATTTCAGATCAAGCTGAGATTACAGACACATACGCTTTGTATCTAGATGATGAGAGCCATTCTTATGAAGGCAAAGCTGACAAGATTATCTTCCCGTCAAGTGAAGCTGAAATCGCCACGATTATGAAGAAAGCCTTTGATGATGGAATTACAGTCACAATTCAAGGAGGCCGTACTGGTCTAACAGGTGCAGCAGTTCCTCTAGGTGGAATTGCTCTAAATCTTGAGAAATTGACAAACTTGAGCTATATGGAGTACGATGAATCTGAAGGATTGTACTCGATAGCAGCGGAAGCAGGAGTAACATTGGAAGACTTGGTCGATGCTGTAGTTACAAAGAAACTTGACAATTTACAGGACAAAGGTACTGCAGAACAACAGAAGGCCCTAGAATTGTTTCTTAGTGAAGCTGATAACTTCACTTTTCCAGTAGATCCAACAGAAATGAGTGCATGGCTTGGCGGAATCGTTGCTTGTAATGCATCCGGTGCTAAGACATTCAAATATGGTGCAGTGAGACCTTGGGTTTATCGTCTTCGAGTTATCCTTGCCAATAGTGATATTCTAGACATTAAGCGAGGCAAAGTCAAGGCTGACAATGGTAAGTTCGTCATTGTACATAGTGATGGTTCTGAAATTGAGGTTGTCGTCCCTACTTACTCAATGCCAAAGACAAAAAATGCAGCGGGTCTCTTTGCTGAACCAGATATGGACCTCATCGATCTATTTGTGGGATCCGAAGGTATTCTGGGAATAATCACGCAAGTAGAACTTGGTCTTGTCAAACTTGAAGAGAATATCATGACGGTTATGGCCTTCTTCCCAAGTATCAGTAATGCTGTCAATTTTGTCTATGATGTTCGTGCGCCCGACTCTCCAATCAAGATGGACTTTATGGAATATTTCGGTCCTAATGCTATCAATATGATAAAGGAGAAAGCTAGTTCCGCAGGAATCAGGGTTCCTGCCCTAAAGGATGGCACCAAAGCAATTGTCTTCTTTGAGTTCTCATTTACCCCTGAGAATATGGAAGAGATGGTCATGGGACTGGAAGAGATTCTCATGAAGAACAACACATCATCCGAGTCAAGCTGGGCTGGAATGGACCGTTCTGAACTTGCAAAGATGAAGACAGTACGACATTTTGTCCCAGAAACTGTCAATGGTATTATTGCTCAAAGGAAAGCACAGTATTCCGAAATTCACAAGATTGGTACTGACATGGCGGTTCCAGATGACGCGCTCAAAGAGTATATTGAATACTATATAAAAATCTTAGATGAACAGGGAATGGAATATGTGATGTGGGGTCATATTGGTGACAATCATATACACGTCAATATGCTTCCACGCAATAATGAAGAGGTCCACCAAGGTATGGATAACTACATGACCTTTGCAAAGAGAGCTATCGAACTGGGAGGAACAGTAGCTGCAGAACATGGTATTGGAAAGCTCAAGCGACCATTCTTGAAGGCTATGTACGGAGAAACCGGCATAAAAGAGATGCAGGCTGTCAAGAAGGCTCTTGATTCAAAGTGGCTGATTAACAGAGATAATATGATACCTGTTCTCACTGAGTGAATCAGATCTGTGCTAGGATCTCAGCCTTTGTCATCTTAGCACAGAGATCTGGCTCTTCTTCACATAACTTCTTCAGATCTTGTACTCCAATTAACGACCAGTATTTATGAAGTGCATCTGCAAGTTCTAGGGAATCTTCACCTTGGTATTCCATAATACAATCCTTTATCCCGGCTGCTAGTTCTTCAGTAGAGGCTTTTCTAATCCTCACTCTTGCCCAAAAATCGCACTTCTTTCCGCGACAAGGACCCTTGACCAACACACAGAAAGATGCCATGTCATAACCTCGTCTGAGTTAGAATCTGCGAAGTTCAACATATCTTAAGGGTTGTCTTTCGGACGTCGCAATACCTTGCTTGATATATAGGTGACACAATATGACCAATAATCATCGGTGGGCATAAATGAGCGACAAGGATGAATCATCAACCATTGGCCCAAATATACGAAAAGAGAAACAAACTGTTGAGAAGTTGATTCGCCTTTACTGCGAGAAGAAACACCCCCCCTCAGGTGGATCACTGTGCTCAATGTGTTATGATTTGTTAGAGTATTCCCACCAAAGGTTAGGGCAATGTCGATACTATGAAAACAAACCAAGTTGTCGAAAATGCCCAACTCATTGTTACAAACCTACTATGCGAGAGGAAATACGCCAAGTAATGCGGTTTTCTGGTCCTCGACTTGCATTTCGTGCACCAGTAAATTGGATTAAGCACAGGATTCACGACAGAGAAGTTCGCGAATCAGAAAAAAGTGAATGAGCGACCACTATTATAGTGACTCGCCCTTCTATATTGTCTAAGGACACCACTATTACTGTCTACCCTCTATTCCATGCATACAAAACCATCCACCCTTAAGGTCATGGTCTCGGAATAGTGGACAACCAAAACAGCTACACCCTTTGTCTTCGATCTCTATAGCAGGTTTCTCAGACTGACCCCGTGCACAGAAAAGTGCATGTGGCTTTACTGTATTGAGGGCGTTTGGTTTGAAAGTAGGACATGGGCCGCAAAACTGTTTACATATAGTCATATTTTCTTCGTTATTTTCTACAACCTTCATTGCAGTCACTCCAAAGATAGGTCCAGAAGATACGAGTCTAAACTATGAGTATAAATCTTGTGAACTGAAGAAAAGTGAGTTTGTGAGTGTAGAGTTTCAACACCCACATGTTGGCAACACTGTAACTATTTGAATTCAACTTCCACAAGGTGTGCACTACAGCTGATACATGGATCATAGGCTCGAACTATCATCTCGAACTGAAGCTCGATGTTTTCAAGTTGTTTCTTAGCAAGTAGCTCTTCGCCACCAGTACGGATGAAAGCCTCGACGTCATCAAGGAACATGGCTGTCGGAGTAATGAAGTCTGCAGCTGCAATCTTACCATCCTTCACCTCATAGTGATGAATCAATGTGCCTCGGGGCGCTTCCACAACACCGGTCCCGATTCCGGTTTCCTGTGTTGGTTCTGCAATCTTTACATCCTCACTCACAAGAAGCTGATTCACGACTTCGATGATACTTTCAAGCGAATACACCTGTTCGATAGCCTGTGCATGGTTGTTGAACAGAGGATTTCGATGCCACCGATCAGTGACCAGCTTTTCATATGCTTCCTTAGCCTTGCCCTTCAGTCGGTCTCCTATGAGAAGAATTCGCGCGCGTGCGCCAACACTGAATGGTTTATCATTGTATAGACTGCGCTTTGCAAAACTGTGATTCACAACCCGTTCTTTGATAACGTTCTTGTAGTTCTCAACCGGATGTTCTTCACCATCTGATGTGACTAGGACATCGCCATAATAGCCATACTCTTCGCCCGGAGGTTTGCAACACAAGAATTGAGTTTCGCGTTCCATATGATCAGGAATCTCAAGACCTTCAAGTAGGTCAATAGTCGCTAAAGCAAAGTCAAGAAGTTCCAGAGCCTCTTCTTTGATCTTTGTGAGGTTCTCTTTTGTTGGAAGCTTGCCGAATCCCCCAATAACTGGGTTCTCACCATGGATCATCCGACCGCCCATCATCCGCATTATCTTATTGCCAAATTTTTTGAGCTGGAGGGCCTTCACTACAGTATCACCATACTTGTCAGCCATTGCGACTGCATTGTCATAGCCAAGGTAATCTGGTAATGCTAAGAAGTAAATGTGCAGACTATGACTCTCAATTATTTCACCATGATGCATCAATTCTCGGTATAACTTGGTAGGTTCATCTACTTTTACTCCAACTGCCTTCTCGAGACCCCTCAGAGCCGCATACTTATGAGATAGATTACAGATAGCACAGATTCTTGGGACAATACTGAGGTCTTCCTGAGGTGTCTTGCCCAGAACAAGTTCTTCGAAGAGACGGGGTCCTTCAAGAATCCGGACTTCAACATTGCTAATCTTGTTATCCTTAATCTCAACTTTGATTCCTCCATGACCTTCAACTCTGGCCAAGGGCTCGATAACGATTTTCTTCTTGTCCGGCATTCTATTTTCCTCCATCCTCGATGAATTTGATGATCTTACTACCTCCGAATCCTCTGATTCGTCGCATAATCTCATCCTTTTTCATCCCATAACTTTCGAGAAGCTTTAGATGTTGGCTAAAGTTTCCGTCCTCGTTTGGACCCCAACAGCCCACGCACGGGACTCCATGGTTTGGGCATGCGGATCCACAACCTCCCAATGTGAGAGGACCAATGCAGAATTTCTCATCAAGAAGCAGGCAACGGTTTTCATTGAGCTTGCATTCGTGACATACTGGATGAGGATAGGATTCAGGAATTGCTCCATGAATCAATCTCGAGATCAAGGCAAAGGTCTGAGGCTGACTGATTGGGCATCCTGGTAAGTAGAAATCAACATTCACAAAGGCATCAATGGGTTTTGCCTCTAATGGTTTAGTTAGAAACTTGACACCCTCTCCATACACGTTCTTCAGACGTTTCCGATAATCACCATCTCCAGTGTACATGGCCTGAGGTCCACCGTTCACAGCACAGTTACCCATGGCCACCAAGATCTTAGCTCGCTTTCTGATTTCACTGAGATGTGCTTTCTCTTCCTCTGTGCTGACGCTACCCTCGATAAAAGCAACGTCAAGATCCTCTTCAATTGGATTGCTTGAAGCCATCACAAAGGACTGGATATTAGCGGCACCGAATAGGTTGAGAATCTCATCTTCTGTGTGGATGATAAGGAGCTGGTCTCCTGCACAACCAGTGAAGCCGTAGATGCCAACTTTTGGTTTATCTGACGCTGTCATCTTAAATCAACTCCCTGAAGTGCAATGTGTCCCAATACGTGAACACTGGACCATCCATGCATGTGTAGAGGTGTTCAATGGCACAATGTCCACACTTGCCGATTCCACATTTCATTCTCCTCTCAAGGGAGAGCTGAATCTGATTCTTCGGTATCTTGAGCTTCAGAAACTCGTCGATGACATACTTGTACATGACAGGTGGACCGACAACAACTGCTGTGGTCTCTCTCGGATCGATCTCGGGGAGATGCTTGAAAAGCTTGGTGACAACTCCAACATCCTCAGTCCACTCGCTGTCTGAGTTATCAACTGTATAGAAACAGTTGATGTCATCCCGCTCCTTGATCTGGAAGAACTCTGTCCGAAAGAGGAACTCATCAGGACTCCTTGCTCCATACAAGAAGAACACACGATTGAACATGTCTCGATTATCTAAAACGTAATAGAGAATTGACCGTAGAGGTATTACTCCCAGACCACCAGCAACTATGATGAGGTCCTTGTTGATCATCTGGTCGAGTTTGAAACCATTCCCATAAGGTCCACGGATGTATACAACATCGTTGTCTTTCTTCTGGAAGAGCGCTTCAGTTAACGTTCCGGTCTTTCTGACTCCCATTTCGAGAATACCTGGTCGACTGGGTGTGGATGAAATCGAGAATGGTGCCTCTCCGACGCCAGGTATTGATAACATGATGAATTGCCCTGGGTTATAGGTAAACGACATTGCCTTCTTCATGTCAATGTGTCTAACCTGGAAGAATCTGTGGTCTTTGATCAGGTCATAATGCCTCACAATTCTAGCAGCCTTCGGTTTGAACGGATTTTCAATCGTTCCAATTAGGGTCATTATTTTGGCACCTCCTTAGTAGTCAAAGCCTCAGATATTGTGAGGACATTGATATCTACTGGACATGAGTCTACACAACGTCCGCAGCCAACACATCCGGGACGGCCATAGTCTACTCCGAATGTCTTCAGCTTATGACCGTACCATAACCTCAAGCGATCTGCACGGGAGGCACGGAAGTTGTGACCTCCAGCTACGATGCTGTAATCGACAAACATGCAGCTGTCCCATACTCTGTCTCGACGACCAACATTCTCATTTGTGACAGCGAAGACATCTGTTACATTGTAGCAATTACATGTGGGGCAAACCATGGAACACTGACCGCAGGAGAGACACTTGTCACCGAAGTAATCCCAGATCTCACTATCATGACTCAGTTCCATAATGTCAGGCATGCTATCGAATTCGAAGCTCTTCTTGAACATACTATTACGTTTCTGACGCCAATCAACATATTTCTGGATGTCATCATGTGTGACATCATCATCAAAGAACTCCTCTCTCTCGTGTATCATGTCATATCCTAGGCTTGACCCAACCCAAACCAGATAGAAATCATCGAGGCCAACAAAGAAGAGATCAAAGCCCTCATTCACAATATCAGTGTCTGTGGAATAACAGAGATGATTCTCCGTAGGTATACAGGAAAATCCAATGATGGCTGTGCTCTTTCTAAGACCTGCATAGTATGGATCTACAGGTTCTCTCATGAACACCTCGTCTAGTCTGAGAAGACTGTGAATCTCACATGGGTGTACTCCAAGTACCACCCTCTTCTCGATCACTGAATAGTCTGGATAGAATCCTTTCTCATTGAAATGCATCATAGTAAATTGCATTGGATGGAAAAGTTTCTTGATTGGAATCATGGGCTGTTCATCTGTGATGACCAATTCTGATATACTGTTCAGACTGTCATAAGACAACACGCCATTCTTCTGCTTGGGTCCATATAATTCGCCAAACTTGTCCAGACTCTCGAGAAACACCTCGAGGAACTTCGACTGCATCTTCAATATGCGCATTTTCGACACCTCACCCGAGAGGACGTTATGAAACACTGTCGCTCCACAGAATTTCCTTTTAGATTTTTTCTACTAGCAACTTCAAAATAATAGGCTAGTTGTTTGAACAATATCGATTCTGACCATTAATTTCGATAGTGTAGTCAATTAATCGACTTGAACTACACATTTTCATCATACCTTGGATATACCTCACTTTTCAGGCGTTTTTTCACAATTAGAACCTTTTATATAGTGAATTATGTAATAGTGTTACGTGAAAAAGAATTATAAGTTCCAAAGTATTAGATATACATAAGGTGAAAGAAGTGCCTGATACCAAGAAATCAACAAAGACCGGAACGGTCCAATTGAGCCTGAGAGAACAGCTCCTTGGCCGACTTTCCGAAGGTGAAGTAGCAAAGAAACGTGAAGTTTCAGTGATGACCAGAATGAGTGGTGACATCGTTGAAATTCTAGATTCACTGGTTGAGCTTGAGATTTTCAAGAGTCGATCAGAAGCAGTTTCCGCTTTTGTTGAACAGGCTATTGCTGCGCGAAGTCAGATGTACGAAGAGATAAAGGCTCAAGCCACAGATATCCGCAAACTACGCGACTCAGCCAAGAAGCATGCCTTCGAAGCATTTCAAGATAAGTAAGAATATCCGTTCGCTTCTAGAATTTCGGAGCAAGACATCTGAAAAGATGATGTTACACGCTGTTGAATTTTCAAATAATATGATTCGAATAGGAAGGGATCTCACTTCGCAGTAATCAATGTTGAAGTCGATTGGTTATATCTCATCTTGGTCCAAGTGCTAATCTATTAGCTGTGTTTCACCGGAACCTAGACGCCAGGAAAGTGCTGTCGTATTTTCAGTGAAATGACCATCAAGTCACAGCGATGACGTTGTTCATACTCATCCATGCTACTGCTATCAGTGAACCGAAAACAGCGAGGGTCAGGACGAACAAGATTCCTGAAGCAAATACTATCCTTTGGGTTCTTTTGTTTGACATCTCAAACACCTGAAATAGTATTACATATTATATGTAATATATATTTTGGTAACATAAATACAAAACGAAAGATATATTATGTAATGATGTTACACACATAATGAAGTCCTCCGGACATGAAGATTGGAATGTTCTCCTTCTTTCTGTTCTCAACGGGGTGGACGGGGGATTTCACTATTCATTTTTAGCCCTCTTTTGAAAAAGATATAATCTGAAATGTCCCCCACATCTAGATTCGTCAGGTCAAACACTGAAACTTCTTAATGAGAAAGGAGTTCAGCGATCTCTTCAGGTATTTCTTTAAAATCTGCGTCTTCATTCTCTTTGTTGTAGTAAACCACTATTTTCCTGTTTCTTTCTACAACTCCTAATTCATCCCATTCTTTTCCTCTCATACGCGCCATGAGATCTATCGGATTGTACATAACATCAATTAGTACGAAATGATCTTCCTTCTCTTTACGGATTTCAGCTGCGGCAGATTCTGCCTTAAGAATTGAGTCATACATTGCTCTTGAGTTATGATCTTGTGTGAACAATGAATCAACTATATCACGAGTGGATTTAATTGCTTCAGCATAGTCAGTCAGCGGCCAGAGAATTTTTGGAATTTCGAGCAGCTTGATTTTCTTTGCCAATGTCTGTGGAACTATGTCCCCAAGGACAGAGTATGCATAAGCCAGACTATGTGCTGCTGGACCACTCACAAGATGATTAAGATATACATACTTGAGAAGATAATTCCTTGGAGTTGGCATCTTCCCATAATGGAAATATGCAGGGAAAATTTCTGGATGAGTCTTAATTATATCTCTAAGACCACGCCAATCTGATGGTGGGAAATTTGAATGACCTGGGCTTCCAGTTTCATCATAGACAAGTTGATTCATCAATTGGTCTAATAATTTAGATCCGGGTTCGGGAACTAATACGTGAACTTGAGTTGTCACGTTCTCAAGACTGATAGATTTTGCCCTGAATATGTGATGCCAAAGCGTTGCAATATCATGAGGCTTCTCCTCAGGAAATCCCACAATAAACGAGAGGGTCACCGACATTCCTTGATTCACAGCAGACTCGACACGATTGAATAGTATATCCAAGTTTATTCTTTTGTTGATTAATTGCTGCAAACGACTTGTGGCTGCTTCAATACCTAAGAAGAGCCCCATACATCCAGCTTTACTCATTTCAATGAGTAATTCATTATCTATTGTATCTAGACGCGCACTACACCCCCATTTGGGTGGTTTATCTAATGTCAACAATTCTTCGCATAATTTTTCTACGTACTCTCGATTGAATGTGAAGAGGTCGTGATTGAAGTTGAAAGGTCGATTTCCCAATTTCTCTTGAATCAACTTCACCTCTTTCAACACACGACCAATTGATTTCACACGGAATTTTCTACTGAAATACTTTGAAGTTGAACAGAATACACAACCGTAAGGACACCCTCGTCCTATCTCCAGAAGTACGGGCTGTTCTTCATATTCTATATGTTTAGAACATAACTCGTAGGAGGGTATCGGAAGCTCATCAAGGTTGACAATTGGATCTGGCCATCCATTATCCAATATGCGATCATTATCACGATACACTAGTCCTTTGACATTATATCGGCTGTTCCCATTTTCTAAATCTTTAATCCAAGATGGAAACGCATGATCTGCTTCTCCTCGTATGATTGCTTCAATCTGGGGAAAAGCTTCGAGAGTTTGTTTCGCACAGAAGGAAACACCTGGACCTCCAAGAATAATGACAATTTCTGGAAGTTCCAGCTTTACTCTCTGAGATAACTCCAATGCGATAACCAGATTGTTAGACATTGTTGAAAAACCTAACACATCTGGTTTAGACTCTACTATGACCTTCTTTATCGAACCAATTTGTTTTTCGAAGTCTGGAGCACTTCCATGATGATATTCATACAGATTAATAATCTCAACATCAATTGATTGTTGCTTCAACGATGCTGCCAGAGCAAGAACTCCAAGACACTCCATCAGAGGAACTGGCTTGTCCATCGTAATTTGATGTGTAGCAATTAGACCTACTCTCAAGTGATAGTGCACTCCGATAAATTTCCAATTATACCTAGACTCTATTTGTGACCGTCAATGATCTTTTTGTAAAATTGAAGTCCAGGAGGTACCCAGTGCGGCCAGTCAGTCAGAAATTCACCATCTGGTCTCCATGCCAAAGCGATCGTTTTCCACTTTTGCGCAACCCCAATTTCGCCGAATATTGGCCAATCGATTTCCATCAACTTGTTTCGATCTTCCTGGTCAATTCCGGGCCAGATATCAAGTTTCGGAAGAATTGCTTTATGATGTTTAACAAGTGCATTTCTGAACTCGTCATCTTTAATCGCAGCCATTATAATTCCGCGTGTAAGGTTTCTCGAATTTGCCTTAAACTTAAATTCCAAATGAAACACCTCGTATTATTCGTCAGCATGCGAGCCGAAGCTAAATAGACCCTCACTAATATACCCTCTTAATTTGTGCATAATCCCACACTATTATTGAGCTATTGGTAGCAATTCGAAAGACTCATCACAAAATTAGTTGATTAATTGCAGTTGTACACTATCTAGTTGGGATGTATAGTTGAAGCCATTGGGAACAATCACGATGTATCATAAATTCATCTCTAGATATGACAAGGACATCATAGATGGAATTTTGGCTAAGTCAGAACACTATCATGAATTTGTAACTCGTCTAGGAGAGCATGTAACCACAAATGAAATTCAATCTGAATTGGCGCACATTGCAATTGTACATGCGTGGGAGCTCAGAGAAACAAAGGTAATTGAAAAGATTGACAGTCGATATGGTGAAGATCCCTTTGTGAGGCCCTGGACATATCCCCTCAGGACCCGAAGTGATAGGCTGTCATCATCACATCATATCCAGGATGCAATTGAACTTGCTATGCATGATAATCCATCTGACTGGATAAAGATGAATCTCCTCTTATTGAAGTCATATGCTCTACTACACACACCTGAAGGCCCTATAGCTTTGGATAATGCCAAGATATTGCTTGAAACCTCCTCCGACCTCTTATGCTATAGACCCAATATTCATCATATTGAATGCCGTCTGATCTACGAGCAAGAAGGAAACCTGACTAAGGTGATACCCATCTGTCAAACTGGTCTTGAACTAGCTCTGGAAGATAACAACCTCAACCAAGCGGTCTGGTTATATCGATGGCTCGGTATGTTCACAATGAACACTGACCCACATTTGGCCTCTCAACATCTTGAAGAAGCTCATAAGATCGCCAAGAGTCTAGGTACTCCATTTCATATCGCTGAAGCCCTTACTGAAATGGGATGGGTTTCTGTTATACTAGGAGAATATGATTTGGCCTTAGCTTTTTATGATGAAGCTCGAACGCTTTCAGCATCTTTGGATGAAGTGAGTGATCGTCACGCATTGACCCTCGCTAATGTATGCAGCGATTTGGGCGACGCTCAACAGGCTTTTGACTGGGCTGAATGGGCTCTTGAATGGCATATGAATCATGGGTCTGAAGGAGATTCGTGGGTCCACTCTTCAATGGCGAGAGCTCTCACATTACTTGGTCTACTGGATGAAGCTGTGGAACATCTCGATATATCCAGAGAAATGGCATTCAGAAGTGGTCAAGAAAGAGGAATCGCCTTCTTCTACCTTGTATCAGGACTTCATGAAACATTTTCTGGGGAACCAGCTACTGCTATCGAGACCCTCAAAGGGGCTTTGGAAATCTGTGAACGTTTAAAAACTCAGCAATATATGAATCGAACCCTGTTAGCCCTTGTACGTGCAGAGATTGAATTATTCAAACTTGAAGGTGGCGATGAAACGAGCGATTCATCTGGTCAGTGGATGGCGTTTCTCGAGGACATAGCACGCTCCAAGAATCTACCTGGTATCTTGATACAACACTCACTATTGAAGGCCGACTTTCAAATTGCACAAGAGAGAGCTGTGGAGGCGCGTGAAACATTGATTGAAGCACTTAACATCTACAACTCCCCTGGAGTGAGATCACTACAAAATCAAGTGCTGGAGAAAATCAAAAAGATTGATACAAAAACGAATACCTAGAAGTGCATGATTTTCCTTGGTAATTATATGCAAGTCTTGCGCCAAGTTCTAATTCAGTGGAAGGTTTCCCTTTTTTGTGACTCTCTCTTGTGCAACTCTATATAGTTCATGCCACTTATTACGGGCAATCTTGCATATTTAGCCAGATGCCATTCACACCGTTCATTGTTAATTGACAATCTTGGACACCAGAGTGATGTACTCCCAGGAACGACACTGGGTGGACTCTGTGAGGTCTTATTCGTGTCAGCTCAACCTCAATATTCATTGAAATGTTGGTATATTTAAGGACCTATCAAAAGAAGATCTAAAGAGTGTCCAACTTTGGGTAAGATTTCTGCAACTGTGTCCAACCCTACCATTTTGGCCCAGCGCTTCTGCTGGGGATACTCCTCTTTCCATTCATTGATCTAACCACAATCATGATAGCTAGTGTGATCATTGATCTGGAACCTCTTGCCGTAATCTTCTTGAATCTACCAATACCCCTTCATGGATTCTTTCATTCATATCTAGGCGCTTCAATTACTGCACTAGTTCTATCAGTTTTTGTCAACCCTTTCAGAAAATATCTGAACAAGATTGTATCATTGTTTGGACTCCATCAGAGCTCATCTTTTCGTCACATCATTGCATCCAGTCTGATAGGAACTTATTCACATGTTTTACTTGATTCATTTCTCTATATTGAGATGAATCCCTTCTTCCCGATTTTGGGAAATCCATTTACTGGTATCTTTCTGGATGGAGCTGTCTACACGTTCTGTGTCATTGCTGGACTTGTCGGCTTCTTTGCGTATATGCTCCGAGCTATTTTCAAACCAGGAGTCATTGAAACTATTGATGATCCTTTTCCTTGACATTATGGGAACGGCGACCTAGGTGAACTCTTTCCCCTTCCATGCTCTGCAGGTGGTTTCCAGTCCTCGGTTATTTTCAAATACTCTGCTCTCTCTGCCGCGTCATGCAGCTCCATTACAGTAGCAATGTGGTTTCCTTGGTCATCTCGAATCGGGTAGATATACTCGTAGAAATGCCTACCAATGAAGTGAACCCATCCCTCATACTTCTCCAACTCACCTCTCTTCAACTCACCAATCATCTTGAGTAAGCCTTTTTCAGCCCGTTCCGGATGGCATCGTAGGATGGAAGAACTAATTCTACTCTCGTGGTCCTGTTGGAGTTGTTCACCAGCTTTCTTGTTGAATACAACAATCTGATCATCCTTATCTAGGACACAAATTCCTACATTGAGGTCCTCCACAAGTCTCCGCATCAAATCGAAATCGAGAGTCATGATTACCTGATATCACAAACCAGATGAAAATCTTACCTCTATAGGTCTGCAGCAATAGAGTCTGTGTGGAACGAGATTTCCTCTTTCCAGTAATTGATTAACGTAAGTGTGAACTGTCTCTTATGGAACTTACAACTCTTGGATCCGGTTGCTTCTGGTGTACTGAGGCTGTGTATCAACAACTGAGAGGTGTTGAAGCTGTTATATCTGGGTACTCTGGCGGGCAGTTAGAGAGTCCATCCTATGAACAGGTCACCACAGGTAGAACAGGACATGCGGAGGTCTGTCAAATCCGGTTTGAATCAAAACAAATTTCGTATGAAGACATGCTTGAAGTCTTCTTCAGCACCCATAATCCAACAACACTCAATCGGCAAGGTGATGATATAGGCACTCAGTATCGATCCGTGATTTTCTATCATAGTGAGGTACAAAGGGAAATTGCTGAACGGGTCAAGAAAGAGTTTGATGAGAGTGGTACCTGGAAAAATCCCATCGTGACCGAGATTGTTCCCTATGAGAAATTCTACTCAGCTGAAGATTACCATCAAAACTATTTCAGGAATAATCCAAACCAGGGATATTGTAAACTTGTGATTGCACCCAAGCTGAAGAAGTTTGAGAAAGTCTTCAAATTGAAGCTTAGCTAGTACTCTGAATTGAACTGTTTCTAAGATGTGAAGTGGTTGGGTGCGACCAAGAGATTATTATTGAAAAGTACAGTTTTCAACCGTGCAGCGAGGTTATTACAAGTGGTTGTAAGAGAGATTAGATCAAACATTTTTCATGTGGGTGCCATTGACTGGGATCGTAGACTCTTTGACGAACTCATCCCTTTACCTCATGGTACTAGTTACAATGCTTATTTGATACGGGGTAGTAGCAAGACCGCCCTGATTGATTCAGTTGATATATCAAAGATTGACATCCTCATGAAGAACCTAGAGGAACTCGGTTTGGACACGATAGATTACGTGATTTCCCATCATGGAGAAAAGGACCATTCCGGAGCAATACCGAATGTACTAGAACGGTATCCAGAGGCAAAAGTAGTTACCAACGCCAAAGGAAAAGCCGTGCTTATGAACCAGCTATTAATTTCCGAGGAGAAATTCACAGTAATCAGCGATGGAGATACCTTGGATCTGGGTGGGAGAACACTAGAATTCATTGATATGCCCTGGGTTCACTGGCCCGAAACGATGGTATCTTATCTCCCTGAGGAGAAAATTCTATTCTCTTGTGATTTCTTCACATCTCATATTGCGACGAGCGATCTATATGTCACTGATGACCCGTTGGTGTTTCAGGCGGCCAAACAGTATTATGGCGAGGTCATGATGCCATATCGGAAATTCATTGCAAAACACATCAAGAAGTTGTCTGGAATGGATATCGAACTGATTGCGCCCAGTCATGGTCCAATCTACGCCAAGCCTGAGCTGATATTGAAAGCGCATGAGGAATGGACATCTGATGCAGTAAAAAATGAAGTCGTAATCCCTTACGTTTCCATGTATGAAAGCACACAGATGATGGTAGACCATCTCATGAAGGCGTTGATAGAGAGAGGCATCACAGTCAAGCCATTTCGTTTGACAAGGACCAGCCTTGGGGATCTTGCAGTAGCCCTTGTGGATGCAGCTACAATAGTCATTGGTTCACCAACCGTTCTTACCGGACCTCATCCTGCAGTCGCGTACGCAGCTATTCTAGCCAACGCTATACGACCGAAGGCAAAGTTTGCTACAGTCATTGGTTCGTATGGCTGGGGCGGGAACATGGTGGAACAGATTGTCGCAATGCTCCCCAATCTTAAGGTCGAGCTGTTTACTCCTGTCATCATAAAGGGAAAACCAACGAAAGAGGATTTCGATCTATTAGAAAAACTAGCAGATGATATCTTGGAAAAACATGTGTCTCTTGGGATTACAAACTAATGGTCATTCTAGTGAGGAAGTATATTTTCATATGCGAAATCCTATATGAGTAACAATAGTTGATTTTCGATGTGACCAAAATGTCAGACAATACTGAAATAATCTACAAAGCCTTTACAGGTTCTGAAAAACCATTGAGAACAGGAGATGTTGTTGAGATCACTGGAATTGATAAGAAGGAAGTATCTAAAGTCATTAAGATACTCAGGAAAGAGGGCAAGCTTGTTTCTCCCAAAAACTGCTATTATGCTCCTTCGTGAACTGCCAAGATAGCTCATCATTGGGGTGAACCAGAAGTTCTTCCACTCTTTCTTGTTGTTGTCAACATTATTATTAGAATGCCAACCATTTTGTGAGAAGTGAGTACCCACTATGAATCCCGAAAATCGAATCAGGTCTATAGACGTCGGAAGCTTTCCATTGGACGCTGATTTAGAGCAATACCTTCAAGGAGCATTCGAAGTAGAAAGCCATGGAGGAAGTGTGGGTACTGAAAATGCTGGCTATTTCATTTCTAAGCACAACTCAACATTCGAAAGTAAGGCCGCAGCACTGGGTCCTGATAATGCCGTTACATCCTACGCACAATGTAGGGGCATGATAGACCAATTTCTCCTACCAGTTGTTCGACATGTCACAGGATTAACCCACCAACAAACTAGCATCCACTCTAGTTTTGGCGATATCAAAAAAGAAGATGCACAAGCAGTGGCGGTTGCCATAGCTACCGGAAATGAGCCCCTCTCAGCCGATGATATCGGTTTTGCTGAAATTATTGCTCTTCAGACAGATGCAGAAAATCTAAGCAAAAGGCTCGGAATAAAGAGAATTTCATACAAGGCATGCATCACAGGGCCACTTGAATTATCGCTGAATCTACAACGATTAGCAGGTTTCCCGAGAAACTATGATGAGAAGCTTGTGGAATACTTCACAGAGGTCGTGAAAGTATTTGTTAGCAATTCTGTATTCACCTCAAATAATCTTGTTCCAGAAGTAGTAACTATTGATGAACCTGCATTTGGCCTTGAGGGTTATGGGGACTTCTTCACTGACACTTCTTCCGATCCAAATTCAGAACATCTAATTTCATGTTGGAATGAGATTTACAAGAAGGTACCTTCAGATTGCTATAGAGGAATACACCTACACGCATCTCCATTTGAGAACTCTTTCAACGCAGATTGGAATCTACTAGAAGCTCATGTTGGAGTATATGTCAAGCGTCAGTGGTTGGAAGACTATGACAAATTCATCCGTGCTGCAATTGTGAGAACTGATGGACCTACAATTGACCAAAATGATGATGTCAAAGACGCATGGCAGGAGATGCTCTCTGGAAACTATGGGAAATATCTGCAATCAGAAAGCGAGATGGAGCGTCACCTTAAAGAAAACATCAATCGCTATGGAATTGAGAGAGTACCTTTTGCAGGGCCTGAATGCGGTTTTGGTCCTTGGGATTGGAACCACGGTATGAGCATGGCTATTGAGACCTTGGCAAGAATGAATCAAGTAATTGATGACAACAACCTCGAATAAGCGGAGTAAGAAACTCAACGGGAATGTCTTGGATGTTGGATTGCTATCGTAATTACATTCCCCCCAATTTTCTAAAATCTTTGTAATCACAAGATTATTGTCATTGGAAAGATAGATAGGCTTGAAGAAACCAAGTATTTTCAAGGTTAGCTAGAGGAAATGAAAATGACAGAAATACCATATAGTGGAGAAAAAACTACCAAGGTTGGTGACATCGAGCTTGCCTATGACACCATTGGAGATTCTTCAACCCCACCTATGCTGCTCATAATGGGACTAGGTGGGCAGATGATTCGATGGGATGAAGCTTTTTGTCAAGCGCTTGCAGCACAAGGTCGTTGGGTGATTAGATTTGATAATCGTGATGTGGGATTGTCAACAAAGTTAGATGAAGCAGGCGTTCCCAATGTTATGGCGCTAGTGCAGGGACAGACTGTCGATACACCCTACAAATTGAAAGATATGGCAGGAGATGCAGTAGGTCTACTTGATTCCCTTGGAATTGAAGCAGCTGATGTTGTAGGTGTTTCAATGGGCGGTATGATCGCTCAGTCTATGGCTATTCATTATCCCAACCGAGTACGCACTCTTACATCAATTATGTCTTCAACAGGCAATCCCAGTCTGCCACAACCAACACCTGAGGCGATGTCGGTTCTGCTTGCACCCCCGGTATCCAATCGAAATGACTACGTCAATAATTCTCTAAAAGCTGCGAAGGTACTACATGGACCTAAGTACCCGCTGAATGAAGAGTATGTCCGTAATTATTCAGAAATTTCGTATGACAGATGCTATCACCCTCCGGGATTTTCAAGGCAGTTAGGAGCTATTCTTACGTCTGGTAGTCGACATGAGGCATTAGGGAATGTGAAGATCCCAACCCTTGTGATTCATGGGGATGAAGACCCATTGGTTCCGGTTGAGGGAGGAAAAGACACAGCTAAGAGCATACCAGATTCAAAGCTGGTCATCATCGAAGGAATGGGACACAGCTTTCCAACTGAGGTCGTACCACAGATACTCCAAGAAATCCTACAACACACTGCTCCGTAGCAAGAACCTCATTTAGCAACTCTTGAGTTTCTTGAATTCTTTGCCTAGTTGAAATGCGTTTCCAAGCTTTTCTCCTAGTGTCCAATAAGTCGGTTGTTTTTGAGCGCCCGTGTATATGACAGGATTCATCTTTTTCATGTCAGGTCTGTTATCAGACATATTCTCTTCATCAACATAAGACGTCACAGCATCTCCAAGAACTATGAAATGATCTGGCAGTTCAATTATCTCCTTCACCTGAAGTTCCATATTGAGAATAGATTCCACAATCATAGGAGCTCCCGTTTCACCATAGAATATGTCAAACAATGAAGACTTGTCAACTTCTCTTCCTGAAGTAATCCCGATGTAATCCGCGAGTTGTATTAGATTAGCTGAGGGAAGATTCATACTGAAGAATCTCTTCTCTCTAATACCGTTCATTGTATAGTGCTTCGTATTGATTGAAGCCATCCATGTTGGAGGGTTTCGATTTACACGACTGACCCAAGTACACAACATGAAGTTGGGCTTCTCAACCACTATTGTTCCAATAATTACAGTTGGCATTTGATAGGGAGAATATCTCTGGTCAATCTTGATCTTGGTCATAACAAACCAAACGACTATGATTAGAAATAACTGCTGCAAAGGGCAAGAATGGTAAGTGCTAGTGAAAAGAGCTTGAGTGAAGGAAAGCCCTCACTCTTTTTCAAGTTCCTTCTGCATATGCTCGAGCGTACCATTCCTGTTCTTCTGTCCACTTGTCAATGGAGATTCCCATTGTCTCAAGTTTGGCTAGTGCTGTTTCCTTGTCTAGTTCCTTTGGGAACTCATAGACCGCCGGTTTGAGGCCCTTGCCGTTCTTAGCCATCCATATCATTGCGTTGAACTGACTAGCGAATGACAAATCCATGACAGATGAAGGATGTCCGGAGGCCGCCGCCAAATTGACCAATCTACCCTCACCGATTAGGTAGATGAAGCGACCATCTTTGGTTTCATACTCGTCGAGTGCATGCCTGATTCTTGTTTTACTTTTACTAAGAGCCATCAGGTCTGGTTCATTGATTTCAACATTGTAGTGACCTGCATTACCAAGGATCGCTCCATCTCGCATTCTTTCAATATGGACACCTGTTACAACATCCTTCATTCCAGTGGCTGTAAGGAACACATCTCCC
>Ga0255052_10000793_pt1 | contig 24950 bp, 22 predicted proteins | sample JV7_2_21_MG_FD_188632 | JGI IMG/M metagenome (GOLD analysis project Ga0255052, IMG submission 188632) | Seawater microbial communities from Jervis Inlet, British Columbia, Canada - JV7_2_21 | ecosystem: Environmental > Aquatic > Marine > Inlet | place: Canada: British Columbia | collected...
CCGATACCTGTTCCGGATTGTCTACCAATGATTTGGCAATATACTTGATCAAATCTTTCATAGCCCCATCTCCTATACAGGTTGTGAGAATTCGGGATAACGTCACTCAGCAAGATTAGCAAAAAAGCCCTCTTTTTTCAAAAGACTTTTGACCGTATCTGTGGGAATGGCACCCTGATCGATCCAGTATCTGATTCGATCCTGTTTCATCGACACTTCTGCCGGGTCAAGCAACGGATTATAGGTGCCGACCATTTCAATAAATTTTCCGTCACGTGGCTTTTCAACGTCGGCAACAACAATTCTGTAAAAAGGTCTTTTTTTTGCACCATGTCTGGCTAACCTGATTTTTACTGGCATATCGATTCTCCCTCATATCGGCAGCATTCCGCGGTCGATTCCGTGAATACCGCCTTTGTTGATTTTCTTCATTATTTTCATTACTTGTGTATAATTTTTTAACAATCTGTTCACATCCTGCAGGCTGGTACCGCTCCCATTGGCAATCCGCTTCCGGCGGCTCCCATTGATGATGCTATGTTGGCGACGTTCCTGGGGCGTCATGGAATTGATCGCCGCTTCTATCCTGACGAATTCTTTTTCGTCCACCTTTAGATTCTTTAGGTGTTTGTTTTTACCCATCCCGGGGATCATATTGATCAGTTCGGAGAACGAACCCATTTTACGTATCTGAACCATCTGGTCCCTGAAGTCTTCCAAAGTGAATTGATTTTTTCTCAGCTTTTTTTGGAGGGCGGCCACAGCTTTTTCGTCAACCACTTCTTGGGCCTTTTCGATCATCGTAAGGACATCCCCCATTCCGAGTATCCGAGAGGACATCCGGTCGGGATGAAAAGGCTCCAGCGCATTCAGTTTTTCGCCGACACCAATAAATTTTATCGGTTTGTTTGTGATTGACCGAATCGAGATCGCCGCACCGCCCCGGGCGTCACCATCCATCTTCGTCAGGATGACACCACCAATATCGAGCGCACGGTCAAATGATTGAGCGATATTCACCGCGTCCTGGCCGGTCATGGCATCGGCCACAAGAAGAATATCAGAGGGCTTTACCGCGTCCTTGATCCGAGAGAGTTCACCCATCAACTCCTCATTTACGTGAAGCCGGCCGGCTGTATCGAGAAGGAGCGTGTCGCACCCTTCATGCTGAGCAGCGGTTCTAGCCTCACGGCAAATCTGAACCGGATCCATTTCAACGTTAGAAGGAAAAACCGGTACAGATAACTGTTCTCCGAGTTTTCTTAACTGGTCGATCGCTGCCGGCCGGTAAACATCGGCCGGCACCAGATAGGGTTTTCTTCCTTCTTTTCTCAACAAAACAGAAAGCTTGCCCGCAGTTGTTGTTTTCCCGGATCCCTGGAGGCCGACCAGCATGATAGATATCGGTTTGGCGCCCGATAGTTGCAGCCCCTTGTGCTGGGATCCCATCAGCGCTGTAAGCGCTTCATTCACGATTTTTATGACCTGCTGCCCGGGTGTCAGGCTCGCCATCACCTCCTGGCCCAGGGCCCGTGTCTTTATATCTGAAACAAGTTTTTTTACTACCTTGTAATGGACATCGGCTTCCAGAAGAGCCATTCGGACTTCTTTTAAACCAGCCTCAATGTTCTTCTCCGATAGTTTGCCGTGGCCCTTCAGCTTCTTAAATACCAAACTGAGCTTTTCACTGAGATCTTCAAACATAAAAAACCTCTCACATTAACTAAAACCTTGAAATTATTATTATATAGATGTTATGTCAAGGTAAAATGATACATTTATCTAAAAAAACAGATATAAAAGAGCTTTCCACCGATCAGCTGACACTTTGGCTCCAAAACAGAGGGTATAGGCCTTTTCACGCGGGCCAGATTCTTAAGTGGGTTTATCTCCACCAGGCAGACGCCTTTGAAATCATGACCGATTTGGCCAAGGAATTGAGGCGCTTGCTTGCGGCCCACTTTACAATAAACCGGCTTGATAAAAAACAGGTAGAGACATCAAAAGATGGCACTCGAAAATACCTTTTCAAACTGGCTGACGGAAAACATATTGAAAGCGTAATCATTCCTGAAAGAGATCACGACACACTTTGTATATCAAGTCAGGTGGGGTGTGCCCAAGGATGTAGATTCTGTTTGACCGGCCGATACGGCTTGACCAGAGATCTCACAAAAGGTGAAATTGTCTCCCAGGTACGCGACATTACAAAAGAGATGAACGATTCCATACGTCTGACCAACATCGTTCTAATGGGGATGGGTGAACCGCTGGCCAATTATCAAAACGTTGTCCGTGCCCTTGAAACGATAACAGACAGTGATTTTGGTCTAAAATTTTCAAGCCGCAGGGTGACCCTCTCCACCGCCGGCCTGGTCTCCAAACTGCATGATTTAAGTCGGGATACCCGGGTCAATCTGGCCGTATCTCTAAATGCTACAGAAAATAAGACCCGCGACAGGTTGATGCCGATCAACCGCAGGTTTCCTGTGGAAGAACTGATGGCTGCATGCAAAAGATATCGTTTGCACGCCGGTCGGAGGATCACTTTTGAATATATTCTGATTCAAGGTGTAAACGACTCGGTTGAAGACGCCAAACGTCTCTGTAAACTCATCAGACCGATCAAGGCCAAAATTAATCTTATTCCACTCAACGAACACAAAAGTTGCGAGTTCAGACAGCCGTCAAACTCCGTCATCGAACGGTTTCACGAAATCCTGCATCAAAACAACTATACAGCCATCATTCGGCAGAGCAGGGGGCAGGATATATCCGCTGCCTGTGGCCAATTGAGTGCCCACCCGGCGCCACACCGGATCAAACCGGATATCGCCTGACCGGTTTCCAGTAGATCTGTTTTGCTTTTTCGATAATAGATGCGCTGCGTGTTCTGGTGGAAATCAACAGGGAATAGAGTGTGGGGACGACGATGAGCGTCAGAATAGTTGCAGTCATAAGCCCAAAAATAACTACAAGCGCCATGGATTGCCACCATTGGGTCGATTCGCTGACGTAAGACATGCTCATTTTGTGAAAATCGAAGGAGATGCCGGTCACCATCGGCAAGAGGCCTAAAATGGTGGTAATGGCGGTCAGAAGGACCGGGCGAAGCCGGGTGGCGCCTGCGGATATAACCGCGCGGTTCAGGTCCATTCCTCTTTTTATGAGCTTGTTGGTATAATCGATCAACACGATGGCATTGTTGACAACAACACCGGCCAGAGAGAACACCCCGACACCTGTCATGATGATGCCAAAAGGGGATTTAAAAAGGGCCAAGCCAAGAAACGCACCCCCCAAGGATAAGATAACCGATGTCAGAATAATCAAAGGCTGGGCCACGGAATTGAAAAGGGATACCAGGATGAGAAATATTAAAAACACCACGACTACAAACGTTTTGGAGAGAAATGCCTCTGATTCTTTCTGAAATTCAAATTCACCGGTAAATTGAATCCGATATCCGGCCGGGAGGGCAAAGCCTTTCAGCATTTTTTCCGCCTGCACACGGACAACCGGACCGGGAATCTTTGTTTCATCCACATCTGCTTTAACGGTGACAACCCGGTTGTGATTGATTCGGACTATATTGCCGATACTCCCCGAGTAATCGATGGATGCGATGGAGGTCAGCGGGACCAATTGCCCTGAGGGGGCCGGTAGCATCAATTTATAGAGCACATCCAAAACCGATCGGTCTGCTTTACGAAGGATGACGGAAATGTCATAATCTTCATCCCCCTCACGATAGGTGGAAATATTCAAGCCATTATATGCGATTTTTAACGCAAATCCGATAATTTCGGTCGAAAGACCGAAAAGAGCGGCCTTTTGCCGGTCCACCCTGACGCGTATGGACGGGATCCCCGAAACATAGTCATCCTGGATATCCTCAATAAAGGGTATTTTTTCGAGAATCCCTCTGATTTTTTTCGCCATATCTCCCAGCATCCGAAAGTTATCGCCGGAAATTTCGATATTGATCGGTGCGCCTGTGGGCGGACCTTCTTCTGCTTTTGCAACTGTGATTTTTGCCCCCGGGATCCCCTTTACTCGTTTTCGAATCTCTTCTACGGTCAAGTTCGAAGACCGTCTGCGATCTTCCAGGTCAATAAACTGAATCCCGATATGGGTGGGTGAGTTGGGACTAAACGCATCGCCGCTCCCGGACAGGACAACCGCTTTGGCATAAATATGTTCAATATTATCCATGTGACCGGGTGCAAGAAACTCTTCGCCACTCGCCTTGCGATGCGATCGGGGCATGTAAAAGGATTCGTAACGATCGATGGGAATCATGGGGGGGCCGTCGATCTCTTTTTCCGTCTTTTCGAGCAAGGCCATTTCTGTCTTTTTAACGATACGATCGACGTATTCCAAATCCGCTCCTTCCGGCGGGACAATGTTGACATAAAGGCTGTGGGGTTCGATATCCGGAAAAAATTCTACCGGTTTTTCCAGACCCACCGCCATTAGCCAAAACTGAAAAAGGAGGATCAGAGATGCAAAGGATAACATGACGACGACGACCCGATGTTTGAGGGCTTTAGTGAGGAGGCTTGCGTAAGATCGAAGCAGAAACCCTTTGATTTCCACCGGTTTTTCGCCGGCCTTTTTAACCTCATCTGCACTCAATGGTTCATGGGCGTCTTTGCTTTGATGCTTGAGCTTTGCAAAGATAGCGGTGAGTGCCGGGTTGATAACCAGCGCTACGAAAAGACTCGATGAAAGGGTGATGACCAGAGTGATGGGCAAATATTTCATGAATTCACCCATGATTCCGGGCCAGAAAATCAAGGGGAAAAATGCGGCCAGGGTGGTGAGGGTGGAGCCGATGACCGGTTGTGCCACTTCTGCAGTGGCCTGCATGGCTGCTTGGATCCGGGAGACACCCTGCTCCATGTATCGGTAAATATTCTCAATGATCACGATGGCGTTATCAACCAGCATCCCCAAGGCCAGAGTTAATGAAAAAAGGACCACCATATTGAGGGTGATATCGAGTGCATAAAGGATGGCAAAGGATAAAAGCATGGAAAAGGGAATGGCAAGAGCCACCAAAACGGCGTTTCGAAACCCTAAGGCAAAAAAAAGAACGACAATGACCAGCACCAGTCCGGAAAGGATATTGTTCTCCAAATCCGCGACCATCAACCGGATATCTTTGGCCTGATCCATCAGCTTGGTAATCCGGGTTCCTTTTGGCCAGGCCGGTTTTTTTTGTTGAATCAGTTCTTCAATCTGATCGGCGATGGCGATGATGTTCTCACCCACCCGCTTTTTGACCGAAATATTGACCGATTCGCTGCCGTCCAGCCGCGATCGGCTGGTTTCGTCTTTGAAGCCGTCTTTGACTTTGGCAAGATCCTTCAGATAGATCGGGTTGCCGTCTACCACGTTTAACACCAGGCCGTAGATTTCGTCCGGTGTTGAAAATTCCCCGGGAACGCGCAGCTGATAACGACCGTCCCCGAGGGTGATAGCACCACCCGAGGTGTTCTGGTTCTCGCTGTTGACTACGGTTTGGAATCTTGTCACCGGTATTTGATAGTAGGCAAGCTTATCCGGTTCGACTTCGATTTTGATTTCGCGTTCGAGCCCACCGGTGACATCAACCTCCAAAACACCCTGAATCGATTCGATGTCTTCTTCAAGATCATCGGCGATCTCCTTTAAACAGGTGAGTCCGCAATCACCTGATAGAGCGTAGACAACAATGGGTAGCTCGGAAAAATTGACCTCAAAGACCGATGGGTCGTCTTCCAGGTCTCCCGGAAGATCCTTTTTAGCCTCATCCACTTTGTCTTTGACTTTTTGAAGAACCTCATCGATGTCGGTCCCCGGAATAAATTCGATATTGATCTGCGAGTCGCCCTCAGCGCTGACAGAGTGAATCTTTTTTACCCGGTCAAGCCCTTTGAGTTTTTTCTCTATGGGGATCGTGATGGCGGTTTCAATATCCGAAGAGGAGACACCTTTATAGCTGGTTGAGATAAATACATTGGGAATCGTGATATCCGGCGCGCTCTCCCTTGGGAGCAACATATAGCAGTAAATCCCGACAACGAGTATAATCACGCCAAGGACCATCACACTGATCCGATTTCGGATCGCGGTGCTTGAAATGATCATTTCATCAAATCCTCCATATCCTTGATACTACGGACGATTTTCACTTCCTGGCCTGGATTGACATTTCGTTGTCCTACCACGATCACCCGATCCCCTTTTTTGAGTCCACTTTTGATCTGTACACGCCATCCGTCAAGCAATCCCAACTCCACTTTTCGAGTACGGACATGTTTATCATTGACAATATAAACGATTTTTTCCTTGGATCGGTTGATAACGGCATAAATCGGCACTGAAATACCGTTTAAAATCTCTTTTTTTACAATTTCGACCCGAGCAAACATATCAGGCAGGATCTCCTTGGTGGCATTTTCGATGATCAGATTTAAATTATACAACCGGGCCATGGAGTCAGCGGTGTTCGACAGAAAATGTTTTTTTGCCCTAAACGTCTTTCCGCCCAGGGCATCGATCTTAACTTCAAAATCATTCAAATGTCTGACCGCACCCACATCGGATTCAGGGATACCCACCTTGACCTTGACCCGGTTAATCTGAATAATGTCCGCTACCGGATCAGCGGCGCTCAGATACTGGCCTTCTTCGATAAAAAGACGGTTGACGACTCCGCTCAACGGGGAGCGGATGACACATCGCTCCAAATCCAGTGCAGCGTTTGCCATGGCGGCCTTGAGGTTCTCCACCCTTGCAAAAGTTTCATCAAGCCGGGCCTGGGTCGATGAGCCTATTTTTTGTAATTTTTCAATCCGCTTCAGAGAAGCTTTGGCTGCATTGTAAGAAGATCTGATGGAAAGAAAGCTGTTTTTAAAATCCCTGTCATCAATACGTGCGATGATATTCCCCTTTTTGATATGATCGCCCTCTTTAACGGATTTCTTGAACACTTTTCCCTTCACTTCCGATAATACCTTCAATTGAATCCAAGGGGCGGTCACGCCGGGCAGGTTGATACGATCACGGATGGGCGAGGGGACGATATCGAGGGTCACCACGTTCACCGCGGTTTGCTCCTGAACGAGACCGGCTGATTTTTCAGCGGCAATTCGCTCCTTTTTGGTTTGAATCCGTTGAAAAAGATTCGCGATGATTACCACCAATACAATCAGAAAAATAAATGGCAGGGTCCCCCAGATTCGTTCGATCCATCTCTTTTTTGTGCGAGACGGTTTGGGCTGTTTTGTTTCTGTGTTTGCTTTCATCGGCTTTTATTTCAATATGATCAGGTAGCTAAAGGCATTACAGGTTAAAAGGGCTGATAGCTGATTTTCCACTTTGTATTTTTGAATCGTTGAGGATATATTCGTCCGGAAACGGTTTTTTAAGAATCATCCGGAGGAGATGGTGCAGATAAAAATCCATCTGTTCCTTTAGGTTCAGGTAATTTTCAGATACCAGGCTGTGTAAACCGACACCATCAAGAAACGCTAAAAAATTCACCGCAATCTTTTCGGCATCCTTGGCGATTTCGGGTCGAAAGAGACCTTTTGATATACCATCAAGCAATATATCCACCACCATCTGGCGAGATTCGACCAGCATTTCCTTTACCAGATGACGCTTGTTAAAGAGAACCCCATTTTTAACCAGGGTCTGCTGCATGACCTCATAGATCAGACGCATGGTCTCCAAATCTTCAGGATCGCAGATCTCGGCCATTGTTTCGGCGACGACATAGAATTGCCGAACCGGATCCTCGATGCCTTCAGTTTTTCCGGCGATACGCCGCCACAACTGTGCGGACCACTCCCTGATGGCGGCCAGAAAGATTTCTTCTTTGGTTGCGAAATACTCATATATGGTTCCTTTGCCGATATTGGCGCCTTCAGCAATTCGGCTGACACTAGTGGCCTGGTAACCTTTTTGAGAAAACAATTTCAGCGCGACGCGGGCAATCAGTCTTGTTTTTTCTTCCCTGTTCACAATGATAGGTGACATGATTATAACGAGAGTATGATATCCATATTCAACGGGTTTAGGATCTTATTAAAACATCTATTCCGACCAACGGGTCTAATATAAAACAGGCATATGGCTTGTCAACACGTATGAACACATATTTCTATAACTATATTGTATTATTAGTTATTAAACCAAAATCAGCTCAAAAAAATACACCATAATTTCAAATAAATGGCCGACCGGTCGGTCATTTTGATTGGAAAGACCGGATTCAGCACACGAATGAAGATTAGATATACCGCTTGACTCATAGAATCTTTTTCCTTATCGATGTGTTCAGCGCCGTCTCTGAAAAATTTATCCGGAATGAAATCAAATCGGATGATCCCGGACTTATCATCTACACCTCCGGCGCGGAGCGAACTAAAATTTGGTGTTGCTTCGCTATATCCGGAATCCGATTTTCCTTGACAAACAAACTTTCTTTTCGTTACGCTTTTATCAACCGGTAACCGGGAAACCATTGAAAAATGGAGGAGTTTCCGATGAATCAAAATGAGAATAACGGTAGTGTCCGGGATAAAAACAACACTGAGAACGGCCTGGAACTGATAAAGACAACCCGCGAATCTTTTCGTACACCGGTCAGTGGCGCCGGTACCGCGACTGCTCAAATCGGCGACCAACTTTTTGATATTGACAATATTGGTCCGAGCGGAATCGGAATCCGAGTCGCGCAGGCCGACATGTTTTCCGTTAATCAGGAACTCGATTCGATTCAGCTTATTTTGGAAGGAAGTGCTTTTCATTTGAAAGGGAAAGTTGTTCATATCACTCCCGACGGAGCCGGCAAGTTCCTCTGTGGCATAGAGTTTGTTGACATGGACAGGGAAAGCGAGGAAAAGCTCCTTGAATACCACCAAAAGAGCCGGACCGAATTGTTTCAAAAACAAAGGGAGGATTGATTGAAGACGACTGTCCGGAGGCTGGAAATGACAGGTCTGTTTGTGCGGGATAAAATGAAAGCGAAAGGATGGCGGAAAACAAAAAAGAAAGATGTTTTGAAGGCGATTTTAAGCGACTCGGAAGATAACTTTGTTCCGGGCTTAGATGAACTGGAAAAACTGATTCATCTTTCCGTAAAACCGCCTGGAGCAGCCCCTGTGATGAAAAAACCCAGGGCAAAGAGAGAGAAAAGACCCAAAAAGAGGAAAACAACATACTATCTCACCGAACAGGTTTTTGAAAATCTCGGTGACGCCAAAGAAATAATAAGAAACATGTTTCCCGATATTCAAAAATCTAAAATTTCTAAGACCCGGATCGTCGACTCCGCCTTAAAAATGATTTTAAAAGAATTTGAAACCAAAGGGAGCAAAAGCGCATTGGTAAAACAAATTCAAAAGCGTGATCCAAAATCATGATTATTGCCCTAGAACACAAACAGGAGGCTGTCTGATGGTTGTCACGTGCCCAAATTGTAAAAAACAGCATGATATAGATGAAAAGCGAATCCCGGTGAACGCTAAAGTCGCCCGCTGCAGAGCCTGCGGGCAACGATTCTCACTATATTTGTCTGAAAAAACCGATTCGCTTGCCCAAAGACCGGGAAAAGCACCGAGGAAAATCGGTGTGACCCTCAGCAAGGGGGGTGTAGGCAAAACAACAACCGCAGTCAATCTGGCCGCGGGTCTAGCCCTTGCCGGAAAAAAAGTGTTACTGGTTGATACCGACACCCAGGGTCAGGACAGCTACATGTTGGGGACAAAGCCAAGAGCAGGTCTGACGGAACTGGTTGCAGCAGAACTTGCCCCGGAGGAGGTTATCACTTTGGCAAGGGAGGGGTTATGGATTTTGGCCGGTGGAAAATCACTTGCCGGGCTGAAACGATTGATCGACAGAAAAGATTTTGGTGGAGAACTAACCCTTTCAAACGCACTGGCCCCCCTGGAAAATCAATTTGACTACATTATTGTTGATACCTCTCCGGGCTGGGATCCATTGACCGTTAACGTTCTGTTTTATATCGAGGAAATATTAACGCCCGTTTCGCTTGAGGTGATGACCCTGCATGGCCTTTTGGAATTTCTAAAAAGCGTTTCGGCTATTCAGAGGTATCGAAAGGAACTCGCCCTTCGGTATGTCCTCCCGACGTTTTTGGATTACAGGGTCAAACATCCAACCGATATCCTAGCCAAGCTTGAAAAGCTATACAGTCACATGATGTGCACTCCGATCCGGTATAACGTAAGACTTTCGGAAGCGCCTGCATATGGACAGACAATTTATGAATTCGCACCAGGATCACATGGTGCAGAGGACTATCGCGAACTGATACGGAAGGTTGCCAACGATCCTTCCCTTTTCCAGTAGCCGCTTACTATCCACATCTTCATACTTTTGGTGGTTTGCTTAGACCACCGGTCCACCGCAAGTATTCTATCTTTCTCGGTTGTAAAATCAGATGATGCTTTTTAATGTTTTAAAACCGGAAAAAGGACACCGGTTTAGCGGATAACTAAAATGAAATCGATAAGTGAAGTTTAACCATGCTGGAAGACAGTGCCAGGGCCGGCAAAATCAGCAAGAGATTGCGATTGACGTATCCAGAGGTCACGACACAGCTCCATTACCGGACATCCTTCGAACTTCTTGTTGCGACCATATTGTCCGCCCAGTGCACGGACAAGCAGGTCAACGGTGTGACCCGCAATTTGTTTAAAAAGTTTAATACGCCAAAGGATTTTGCCAAAATTTCTTTAGAATCCCTCGAGCAACTTGTCCATCCCACGGGCTTTTTTCGCAACAAGGCTAAAAATATAAAGGCATGTGCCCAAGCTCTCGTTGGAAAATACCATGGCAAGGTCCCTGAAACACTGGAGGAATTGGTATTGCTTCCGGGGGTTGGCCGCAAAACCGCAAATTTGGTGTTAGGTGCGGCATTTGGGATTCCGGGTATTGTGGTAGATACACACGTGGCACGAATTTCAAAGCGGCTCGGGTTTACGGAAAGTAAAGATCCAGTAAAAATTGAACGCGATTTGATGAAAATCATCCCCAAAAAGGCGTGGAGCGATTTTTCTTTACACCTGGTCTATTTTGGGAGAGAATTTTGCATTGCCAGAAAACCCAGATGCAAGACGTGTCCTATGATCAAGCTCTGTCCCTGGCCTGATAAGATTCTCTGATTTCTGTTTGATCAATATCACAAAGAAAGCGTGAAGCTACCCTTCATGAACATGCTTAACCAGGTGACCCAGTTCAGGAAAAATTAGCGCCTTGCATGCGAGTTTACATGCTTTAAGACTGCCCGGCATGCAAAAGAGAATAGTCTTTTTGACCACACCTGCAGTTGCACGGGATAAAAGAGCGGCAGAGTCGATCTCTTCGAGGCTGAGTTGGTAAAAAAGGGGCCCGAACGCTGTAAGCTCCTTATCGAATAGCGGGCGCACGGCTTCGATGGTGACATCTTTGCTGCTGATACCGGTACCGCCGGTCAGCAGCAAAACCTGGACATCGTGTTGTGCGATGCAATCACAAACTTTTTTGGTTATGGTCTCGGTTTCATCCGGGATCACCTGATGAAGCACAACTTCATGTCCTTCCTTTTTGGCCTGTTTGCTAATCCAGTGACCACTCTTGTCGTCTTTCAGGGTTCGAGTGGTTGAAACCGATATGATGCCGACTTTAACCTTCTTGGGAGCACTTTTTTTGTGTTCTTTTGTACCCATCATTTATTCCCGTTCAACGACAATTTTATTTTTACCGTCCTGTTCTTAAGACAACGCCTTGACCGTCTCCTGACGGCCGGTTTCAATAAGTTTTCCCGCATAATTCGCCTGAATCAAAGAGGCACGCCGACCCTTATCCGGCCTTAATGGGAAGGGTCTAAAGGGGGGTGAAATTGCCTTGATTTTACCTGATTTTGTCTTTATAGTAAAGGGCAATTATTTACTTTTTGCCTGTTCTTGTTTAGGACCCCTCTGAGATGAAATATCAATGCAGCGGTGTGATATTGGCTGGTGGAGAAAACAGCCGATTTGCCGGGCGAAATAAAGCGTTCGTAAAAATCAAAGACAAACGTATTCTGGATAGTATATGTGGTGTTTTTAAAGAACTGTTTAAAGAGATTTTACTGGTAGCCAAGGATCCCTTGCCGTATATTCAGGAGGATATTCAGATCGCTGCAGATCTTTTTCCGGTTCGAAGCTCCTTGACTGGGATCCATGCCGGACTGTTCTATGCTACAACACCCTATGTTTTTTTTATCGCTTGCGATACACCTTTTTTGAAAAAAGAAATGGTCGAAACAATTCTGGACCATATTGAACAGGGAACCGATGTTATTATCCCCCAAACTGATGAAGGATTGGAGCCCCTTTGTGCGGTCTATTCGAAAAACTGTCTCCCTATTGCAGAGAGACATCTGGTTCACAATAAGCTCAAGATTTCACGGGTATTTCAACGGACCCGCGTTAAAACAATTCCAGAAAAAGTTTTACGTTTAAAGGATCCCGATCTCATTTCCTTTTTCAATGTCAATACACCCGATGATCTTATCAGGGCGGAAAAATTTTTTACGTAAAAAACAAGGGGGATGTTCAATGGCTTCATTTACCCATATCGATAAGGAAGGCCGTGTCAGGATGGTCGATGTTACTGAAAAGAAACCGTCCGTCCGTGTCGCGACAGCCCAGGGGATGATTTCGATGAATCCGGAAACCTTTGAACGGATTCGGAATAAAAGCGTAAAAAAGGGAAACGTGCTTGAGACTGCCCGAATTGCAGGTGTCTTGGCTGCAAAAAAAACCTCTGATCTTATCCCTATGTGCCACCCATTGAATATCACACACGTGTCAATCGATTTTTTTATGGATGAGGCAAAAAAATCAATCCGGATCGAATCTGTTGTTCGTATCGTTGGACAGACGGGCGTTGAAATGGAAGCGCTGACCGCCGTCACTGTGGCCGCTCTCACCATTTATGATATGTGTAAATCGCATGACAGGGAAATGCGCATTTCCGATATTTTCCTTCTTAAAAAGTCAGGTGGAAAAAGCGGAACATTCATAAGAGAAAAGACAGACTAAAATGCGTTACAGCATTAGACCCGATCGGTGTGCTTTATTGAGCAAAAGCATGAAAATAAGGATTGTTTCCGGTAGAATCATTTTTATTGTTTTACTTGTGCCTTTATTTTTTTTGAGTTGTACGGCTCTTAAAAAAGATTCTTCTCCCATCAACAAATCTGTTCTGATAAAATTGCCTCCCTCAAGGTATCCTGCTTTTATAGATGATATGAATTATGAGGGTCTGGAACACGCTATCGGACAAAGCATTGCATACCTTAGCCGGATCTCCCATCGCCAAACCTTTTCATTTGGAAAAGAAGAGGTTAATGCAGTTCAAATGATCGACTCCCTTGAACATTTTCTTCGATTTATACGGACAACTCCCTCCAAAGATGAGCTGAACCATTTCATTACATCGAACTATTGGGTCTATAAGGCTGTGGGTGCCTCCCATCCTGAACAGGTTTATTTTACCGGGTATTACGAACCGATCTTGGAGGGAAGCGCTGAGAAAAATGGAGATTACAAATTTCCTGTTCATCCCCGCCCCGGTGATTTGGTCACGATCGATCTTTCTTTGTTTTCAACCCGGTTTAAGGGCGAAAAAATCATCGGAAGGTATAGGGGCCGAGCGGTCGTGCCTTACTGGGAACGGGAGGAGATCGTAGATGGGGGCCAACTCGACGAAGTGGTGCTCCCTTTGGCCTGGGTAAAGGATCCGGTGGATATCTTTTTTCTTCAAATTCAGGGTTCTGGAAAAATTTATCTTGATAATGAAAAGGCCATAAATGTCCATTATGATACAACAAATGGCCGGCCTTATCGCAGCATAGGCAAACTCCTGATCGATCAAGGGAAAATACCCCGGTCAGAGATGTCGATGCAAAAAATTCGCGAGTATTTAAAAAACCATCCGGAAGAGATTGCATCTATCCTCAATCACAACCCCAGCTATGTCTTTTTTAAACTCGAAAAAGAGGGCCCTATCGGCTTTCTTGATGTAAAATTAACACCTGGCAGATCCATTGCTTTGGACAGACGTCTCTTCCCTTTATCCGCCCTGGCCTTTATTGAAACCCAGAAACCGTTCATCGACGGTGGCGGTCGGATTCGAAAATGGTCTCCTTTCGGTCGTTTTGCACTGAATCAGGATACCGGAGGGGCCATCCGGGGCCCGGGCCGAGCGGATCTTTTCTGGGGCAACGGCCCATATGCAGAAATTGCTGCGGGGTATATGCAGCATATGGGTACGCTCTATTTTCTCCTCCGGAAAGTCGACCGATGATCGGATAACCCAAAAGGGGCGATTATCTTTTGTTAAGTTCGCTTTTTAACACGCTTGGTTCAATGCTTGACACTTCTTCGGAAAATAAGTACAGATATAGATTTTTTAGCGCTATCCCCTTTCAAAGCATTCATATAGGAGTCTATTATGTTTGGCATTGGCATGCCCGAAATGATTTTAATTCTGGCCATTGCATTGATCGTTATCGGTCCTAAAAAGCTTCCAGATCTAGCAAAATCGTTGGGTCGTACGCTGGGTGAATTCAAGAAAGCCACACGGGATTTTAAAGAAACCATCGATCTCGACGATGATCTCAAGGATATCAAAGATGTAAAAAAAACCTTTGATGATATAAACGATGATTTCAAAGAGACCATCGATGTTAATCTTGAATCTGAAAATGAGAAAAAACCCGCATCTTCTCCCAATGACGAGGAAAAGCATGAACCTTCCATTACTGATGAAGAAAAATCCGAACCCGCCTCTGCTGACGAAGAAAAATCCGAATCTTCCCCTTCGGGTGAAGATAAAACCCAAAAAGAAAATTGAAATGTGATGATTAGAAAGGGTCCTCTGAGATGAATGAAGAGACCAATGAAGTCGGAAAGCTCCCCTTTACCGGCCATCTTGAGGAGCTTCGGAAACGCCTCATTGTTTGTTTTGTTTCTGTCGGTGTCGGATTCGCTCTTTCATACGGTTTCAAGGAAAAGCTTTTTCAGATCCTAACCCGTCCACTGATAGCGGTGATGGCGGCTGATGATAAACTGATTTTTACCGGGCTGCCCGAGGCTTTTTTTACATACTTGAAGGTCGCTTTTCTATCCGGCATCATGCTGTCTACGCCGATCATCCTTTATCAATTTTGGATGTTTGTCGCACCCGGCTTATATCAAAAGGAAAAGCGCCTTCTAATGCCGATCGTCTTTCTCTCCACACTCTTCTTTTTGGGCGGCTCACTTTTTGGTTATTTTGTTGTTTTTCCGTTCGGGTTCAAATTTTTTCTTGGATTTGCCTCTGAAACCATCCAGCCCCTTCCTTCAATGAAAGAATATCTAAGCTTTTCTGCAAAATTGCTCCTCGCATTTGGACTTGTCTTTGAACTGCCGCTCGTCATTACTTTTCTGTCAAAAATGGGTCTGGTTACGGTGGCTTTTTTAAAGAAAAACAGAAAATATGCCTTGCTGCTGTTTTTTGCCGGTGCAGCGATATTAACGCCACCTGATGTGGTAACACAGATTATGATGGCTCTTCCACTGATGATACTTTATGAAATCAGTATTATCGGTGCAAGAATCTTTGGCAAAAAGAAATCAACGGAAAACAACAAAAGCGACGATTGACCGGTTTTTTCCGTTTGACAGAACATCTTTTGATTGTTAGATAGGCGGCACTTTTCAGATTTTATGGAAAGAAAGAAAAAAAGGAGATGAAATGTATTTATGAACAAAAGATTTTTTCTGCCAATATCACTGGCTGCCGGAATCGCATCGCTCATTGTTGTGACCGGAATTTTTGCCGGTACAGAAGTGAAAGATGTGATCCGGTTTGAAAACAAAGCATATAAAAAGCACAAAAGACCGATCACCGTTTTTAATCACAGGATACATCAGGATGACTATTCAAAAAAATACCCGGAGTTTTACGAATCGCCCTGCGGAGAGTGCCACCACGATAAAGACAATAAGAAGCTCGTAAACATGAAAGAGGGTGACGAGGTAGAGAACTGCATCGAATGCCATAAAAAGCCTGCATTTATCACCGGTAAAAAGGCAAAAAAACTGACCAAGGAACAAAAGCGCGAATACCATGGCAATGCGTTGCATGACAATTGCAAAGCCTGCCATAAAAAGTACAACAAGAAATACAAAAAGAAGAGTAAAAGCGAAAATTACGCCCCGAACACATGTAAAACCTGCCATCCCAAAGAAAAGAAAAAGAAATAGCAACAGGCTGATATTGAAACCTGATATTAAAATCAGATCAACTTTTTATTCTTTGATGGAAAATCGCATTCCGGACCATTGCTCGAGCCCAGGAAGGTGTGCCCAGGGCATGGACATGGGTAAAGGTGGCCAGGACATTTTTATAGCAGATCCCATCTCTTCGGTTATGAAAACCGGTTCCCCGCTGCATGGAAAACACCATATCCTTATCATTTCCGCCCCACCTCAAAACCTTCGAATAATGGAATTCGTGGCCCTTAATTTCCATCCCTACTTTGAAATAGGGGTTTTTGGAGTCGACCTTGACAACCGTATACCCATGCCCTTCAGGTTTTTTTGAAAATCCTAAACCGATCGGTAAAACGCCTGCCATTTCATATGATTTTCCATCCAGGATCAACTCTTGCGCCAGATACATCAAACCGCCGCATTCGGCATATATCGGAAGGCCGTCTTCGGCAAAAGACCGCAGCCTGCCTTTGAATGCCACATTCTCCGCGAGCGCTTTTGCATGGGTTTCCGGAAAGCCCCCTCCGATATAGAGGGCATCTATTTTTGGAATCGTTTTGCTTTTAAGCGGGCTGATAAATATCGGTTCTCCGCCTTGAAAGGAAAGGGCATCGATATTTTCAGGGTAGTAAAATTGGAATGCAGCGTCTTTTAAAATACCGATTTTGGGCTTTGCCTTCTGCGAAATCCCCTTCGGCTTCTGGCGGCCGAGATTTCTTTTCTGACGGTTTTCCGATGAACCCGCCCTGCTCGATTCCATCTTAAAAGAAGGATCAGAAGCGATGTTTGCGATCCGGTCAAGATCGAGATGGGTTTTTGCAATTTCTGCGGCAGCATCGACAGAATCCTTGGCCAATTTAGATTCAAATATGGGCACTAGCCCCATGTGGCGTTCAGGAAAATCCTGCCAGTTCAGGTTTGGGACCGCACCGAGAACGGGAATACCGCAGTAATATTCAATACTCTTGCGAAGTATTCTTTCATGCCGAGAACCGGCGACGTGGTTTAAAATGACGCCGCTAATCGTCACATCCGGATCAAAATGAATGCACCCGGAAACAACGGCAGCCACCGTTCGTGTAACCTTTGTACAGTCAAGGACCAGGATAACCGGTGCATTGAGAAGTTTGGCGAGCTCTGCCGTACTGGTGGCTCCTTCAAGATCGATGCCGTCAAAAAGGCCTCTGTTTCCCTCTATGACGGCGATATCCTTATGTGAGGTGTGGGAAAAAAAAGATTGGAGAACGTGTTTTTTTGAAAAAAGGAACGTGTCAAGGTTATAACATGGCCGGTCCGCCGCCAGGCTGAGCCAGCCCGAGTCGATATAGTCAGGGCCTTTTTTAAAAGGCGCTATTGATTTGCAAAGCCTCCTCCATGCCGCAATAATTCCGATGGATAGAATGGTTTTACCCGATCCCCCCCGCAAGCCCGAAATAATGATTCTGGGCAAATCCACGCTTCTTTTCTCCCCGAGCCTTTACGTTTACAGTAACATGTCATTCGTTTTGAAGATGCTATTTCTCTAATTCCCTTCTAACAACAACCCCGATTTTCTCTATCAAATACGGTTTTTTGACATAGGCGCCGGCACCCAAGCTTTTAGCTTCTTTGACACGCTCTGATTCTGAAAAACCGCTTGCAATGATCGCTTTTTGTCCGGGGTCCATGATCATGTCCAACACCAGCAAATCTGCGGTATTGTTTTTCAAATATTCAACCGCCTCTTCACCGCTTGAAACAGCTTCGGCATTGTACCCCAGCTTGCTCAAAATCTCACATGCAATCTCTCTTTGTCTCTCCTCATCATCAACAACCAGAACCCGCTCACCATGTCCTATATAGTCCTCGACAGGAACCGCTTCCCCCTCAGCAACCAATCTCTCTCTGGTTGCCGAAAAATACAACTCAAATTCAGTCCCTTTCTTGCTGGTATTTACATTTATGTATCCATCATGATCCTGAATTGTATTCAATACAACAGCCAGACCCAAACCGGTCCCACTTCGACCCATCACCTTCTTGGTATAAAAGGGCTCAAATATCCTCTCAAGATCATCGGCGGATATACCCAAACCATCGTCAGATACGGTTGACACGGCATATTCACCCTTGCGGACATCTTCATATCCCCTTAGAGGCCCATCAAGATACCGATTCTCAGTGGATATGGTGACCGTACCACTGCCCTCAACGGCCTCAGACCCATTGACTCCATTTTCTGAGTACGTTGAAGTTTAGCTTCGAGCCTCACCTTTTCTTCCTCTGCTCTTTTACGTTCAGAAATGTCTCTTACAACGCCGCATAACACTTGGCGATCTCCCAAGTTTAACACCCCGGTAGATATCTCTACAGGAAATTTTGTCCCATCCTTCTTTCTGTGATAACGAATTGGAATCCTCGCTAACGTCCCATTTATCGCTTTTTTGTAAGATTCCATGGATGCTTCAGGCTCTGCTGTGATATCTGGGTGCCGTAATCTAAGGAATTCTTCCCTGCTGTAACCATACAGGCTCAAAGTAGCGTCATTGACATCTATAAATTCTGTCGTCTCAGCGTCGAAAAGCATAATTGCATCAGTGACAGTAGTGAAAAGCTGGCGGTATTTCTCCTCACTCTCCCGCAGCGCCTCCTCGGCCTGAATGCGCTCGGTGATGTTCTGGGCGAAAGACGTGACCGCAATTATTTCATCTTTTTCGTCATAAACCGGGTTATATCGAATTTCATAATAATAGCGTAGCTGACTTTCACCGTATTCTTCGATGGCAATATGACCCTCTCCGGCAAAAACACGGTCATAATGTTCCTTTACCTTTTCAATATCATCCTTGCCTTTCATGTGATCGAAGATGCAATCCCCGATCTTGGGTCGCGTACCAAAAACATGGCTCATTGATTCTGCGTGGGTTTTATTGAAATATAGATATCGATATTCGCGATCCAGTGAGAGGATGATCATATCCTTGGGACTTTCAATACTTGATTCCAATAAGATCTTACCGCGGCGGATCTCTTCTTCGGCCTGCTTGCGTTCAGTGATGTCCACAACCATGGAACGGCTTTCTACGATTTGTCCTTGGGTATCTCGAACGGCGTTCACCGTCAGGCTGATCCAGGCAGAGGTGCCATTTGCATCCTATCGAATTTGTATTCAAAAGTCAAAATATCATAAAAACGGAAGACCCAAAAATGAAATATCGGGATTGGAGAGGTCTTGCTTTGATTTCCGAGGAATGATTCTGGCATTGCTCGTGTTTGATAATCAGGAATATTGCACATTGATAGACATATTCCTGTTGTTGGTATTGGGTAAAAATGTCCTACTTGTTCATCCAAACAGGTACGAATAGATAGGTAGATTGCAGTTCCTGTTGACGGATCTTAACATGCACCGAGGCATTGACAGACATCATATAAGAGTGAGAATGGAATCGTGACGGTCTGGGTTAATCAAAAAGGTGATCCGTGAATCGGACTCTTGATATACCTTCTCATGGAAGACACATTCCTTTGAGAACTGAAAATGAGTAACCTTATGGTCGGCAGACCGCTTGGGGCAATTCGTGTGGGTTCACCTTCGGTATGCGTGTCAAGTACTGAAATGACATGATTCAATCGGGCCATGGGATACTCCATTTTTATCAGTTGCGTTGCTTACACGATAAGGGAACAAACCATTCATGTCACCTTATCAACCGTCGGTCTCCTGTCAACCCTTCATGGCAAGATTGCCGATAAGGCCATCAGTTGTTTTTATGCCGGACCTCCAGATTTCATTTAAAGGCACATATCGGTTTTAAAAAGCCTATTTCAATACACCTGATAGGATACTCATGACCCCGGATCCGCTTTTTGATTCCACATATTTGAGGATGACCGGCACAAAATTATTGACCATCCCAGCGTCCAAGCCCAGGGATTTAAATGAGCCTGCCAGACTCGCCAGCCCCCCGAGTTTTCCTGAACCGCCGGTCAATTTGGTCAATCCTTTTCCCAAGCCGCCGACCTTGGGGGCCGAATCGATCAGGCTATCCATTTCAGGAATGGCTGATGCAACTTTTGAAAAATTATCATCGCTCAGCTTTCCTTTAGCAAAGTTTAATATGGATCCGGCACCGCCCATTGCTTGATCCGGCTTAATAGAAAGCTCCTTGGTCAGCAATGAAACCAGTCCTGAATCCAGGGAACTTGCCGGTGTCAAACCGGGTTGAATCAAAGACACGAGAAAAACCAAAGTGATGATGAAAAAAGATCTCGATACCATAATCGCCTCCAATAGCCTTGCCTTAATCTCGAGCCGTTAAATGGATTGACGTTGCCCCAAATATCGCCTTTCCAACCCAAAGCCCAGCGAAAACTCCATTTGCACCTGAGATTTGAAAATACCTCTCCTGCCCGATATTTGCAAGGATTTTCATCGGCATGCCACCTCAGTGCTTCCAGCCAAACACAGCCCGGTAATGGTACCCCAATGGAAAAGCTGACGCCACATGCACATACCAATACCTGGCATGATAGATGATCCGAGCACCCGCCGCTATTCCGTCACAGTTTTAAACCGCCCTTTATGATTGCAGTTGATTCGGACAAGAGTGTGCTTTAAATATGTTTTGGCAAAATCCCATTGAAAAACTGAGGGAGTTTAATATATGATATTTAGCATTGTGGAACGAAAGAGGATTCGATTTGGCATGAAAAGCACGCGCTGGAGTTTGAACGACATCTGAATTTTGGTTCCCAGCGTGCATTTACAGTAAAACAAAATAGTAGTAATTATCTCAAACAAAAGGAGAATGCATCATGGCAGAACTTAAAGAGACCAAGACGGAAAAAAACCTGTTGTCAGCGTTTGCTGGAGAGTCGCAAGCGAGAAACAAGTACACCTACTTCGCTTCAGTCGCCAAGAAAGAGGGCTACGATCAGATATCTGCGATTTTTCTCGAAACGGCGGACCAGGAAAAGGAACATGCGAAGTTGCACCTGAAGGCACTTGGCGGGATTGGCGATACCGTTGCAAACCTGAAAGCGGCCGCTGCGGGCGAAGGCGACGAATGGATGGACATGTATCCCAGAATGGCGAAGGAAGCCCGCGAGGAGGGATTTGAAGATATCGCACGCGTTCTTGAAGGTATTGGAAAGATCGAAAGGGGACACCAGGAACGCTACAAGGCACTTCTGAATAATATTGAAAACGGTCGCGTGTTCGAGAAGACCGAGAAGGTAAAGTGGCGTTGCAGGAACTGCGGCTTTGTATATGATGGGACGAAAGCACCTGAGAAATGCCCTATCTGTCAGCACCCGCAGGCTTATTTTGAAATCGTTCCGGATAACTACTAAAACAAGTGAATCTTGATTGAAACAATAACTCACTATTCATTTTTAAAAGAAAGGAGGACACAATGAATACCGCTACGGAACAACTGGTTGTATTTGTGACAACCTATGGCTTAAAGATCATCGGTGCAATAATCATTCTGCTTCTGGGCCGGATCGCAGCTGGTATTGGACGCGGAGTTGTGAAGAGGACGTTGGAGAAAAGCAAAACAGATCCTGCAATAATTTCGTTTGTAGGCAGCCTGACCTATGTTATGATTTTGGTCTTTGCCATTCTTGCCGCATTAGCCAAATTTGGTATCCAGACCGCATCCTTTGTGGCGATTCTTGGTGCAGCCGGATTTGCAATTGGCTTTGCTCTGCAGGGCTCCTTGGCCAATTTTGCTGCGGGGGTTCTGATTCTTGTGCTCCGGCCCTTTAAAACAGGTGATTTTATACAGGGGGCTGGTGAAAGCGGAACGGTTAAAGAGATCCAGCTTTTCACCACGGTGCTTGCATCCCCGGATAATATCAAAATTATGGTCCCGAACGGTAAGCTTTTCGGAAATATTATCAAGAATATTTCGGCCTTTGATACCCGGCGGGTTGATCTTGTGATCGGCATTGGCTACACTTCGGACATTCAAAAAGCCTATGATATCATGATGAATTTAATAAAGGATGATACACGAATACTTTCTGAGCCGGCTCCCCAAATCGCTGTTTCAGAGCTTGGGGATTCCAGCGTAAACTTCGTGGTGCGTCCTTGGGTGAAAAAAGAGGATTACTGGGGTGTAAAGTTTGACCTAACCAGAAAAATTAAAGAAACTTTTGATAAACAAGATATCGAAATACCGTTTCCACAGAGAGTTGTGCACATGGTTTCAGAGATGGCAGAAGAATAATATCCAGCTCACTGTCCGGGTATGAAGAATGATTCTGGCATTGCTCGCGTTTGATAATCAGGAAGAGTGCACATTCATAGAAGAAGAACTGCGAAAACTGGAATTCGCAAACATGTAATCAACCCCAATATCTGAGGGGTTTGGAAAAGTTCTGGAAATTTAGATTACAGATTTTGTCAACTTACCTGACGTTTTCTGTAAACGAAGCCGCAGGATAGTCGCCTTTTAATATTCTTTTCATGGAAATATCCTTTTGTAATACTCTTTTTTTACTACAAATATTCGTTCCTGACAATAAAAAAAGGGACCATGTAAGAAACCTCGGGTTATCCAAAAATGCACAAGTGCGGTGTATCAAGAAATCTGCAACATTGTAATGGCAATGTGCATTCTATCTAATTTGTTTTCAAATGTCAAAATATCATAAAAACGGAAGACCTAAAAATGAATTGGCGGGATTGGAGAGGTCTTTCTTTGATTTTCGAGGAATGTATTCGAATGTTGCACTCCAGAGAGGATGTTAATGAGATATTCTTTTTTATGAGCATTACGTACTTCAGAACCTTTATGAAATAATTACCCTGTTTCTACCTTCATGTTTTGCCTGATATAATGCTTTATCTGCCAGCTCAACTAAATGGTCCGGCGATGTATTGGTTTGGGAACATAAGGTTGCTAGTCCAAAGCTCAGGGTCACAAAACTACTTACTTCAGACTTTTTATGGGGAATTTTTAGCGAATTAATATCCCTTTGTACCTTCTCCGCAATTTTAAAAGTATTTTCAGCATCTGTCATTGGCAATAAGAGGGCGAACTCTTCTCCGCCATAACGGGCAATCAGATCTCCGGCCCGCTTTCCTGAACCCTTTAAAACATTTCCCACCGATTTGAGGCATTTATCCCCCTCTTGATGTCCGTATGTATCATTGTAAGCCTTAAAAAAATCGATATCGCACATGATCAGTGATAGCGGTTTGTCAATACGGGTCAAACGCCTCCATTCCAGATTAAGATTTTGATCAAAATGGCGGCGATTAGCTACACCAGTAAGCGCATCATGATAGGAAAGGCGCTCTAATTCGGCCTCCATCCGCTTTTGTTCGCTGATGTCCCGCAGATTGACAACACTGGCCAATAAGTCGCCTTTCTGATCCCGATAAAAAGATGCGCTGATAGCTACGGGAATATTTTTTTTATCTTTGGTATATCTACGCGTTTCAATCCCTGAAAAGCGTTCCCCCGCCAGCACCTTATCGATCATAATCTTCGTTTCCGGCCAGGTTTCCTCTGGGACAAAATCATCCATTTTCTTACCTATCACTTCTTCCAATGACCACCCGAATACACGTGTAAAGGCAGGATTCATATAGGTAACTTTTCCAACTTTGTCATAAACCACCACTGGATCAGGATTTGATTCCAGGACGGTTCGGTATTTCTGCTCGCTCTCACGAAGGGCCTCCTCTGAATGTTTGAGCTCCGTAACATCACGAATGATGCCCTGGTATCCCACAATACTGCCTTCTCTGGAACGTCGGGCTGTGGCGGTTACCAGACAGTCTATTTCTGTCCCGTCCTTCTTTCGAAGCCTTGCTTCAAAGTCTTTGACAAATCCGTTTTCCTCTATCTCTTTCTTAAACCTGGATCTGTCATCGGGATCGACGTATGTGCTCTGCGCCTTCCATTCGAATATTTCTTCCCTGGTATACCCAAAGAGATCCAAATGTGATTGATTGGCTTCAACAATATCGCCTTCACGTGTGGTAATATAGCTGGGGTCTTTGGAGCTTTCAAAAAGGATGCGATACTTCTCTTCACTCTCCCGCAGTGCCTCCTCAGTCTGCTTGCGTCCGGTGATGTTAGTCATATAACATAATACAGCAGGCTTATTGTCCCAAGAGAACGGGGCCGCACTGAGCTGCACCCATTTAGTATCTCCAACTTTATTAATGATCCTAAAAGGATAGGTCTTAGGAAGTTCTTCACCCCTAAGCCGTCTTTTGTGGCGCTCTCCGACCATCTCCCGATCTTCCTCGTGGATAAAATCGGTGAGGGGTCTGGAGGCCAATTCTTCTTTTGAAAAACCATAAAGTTCTTCACCTTTGGGATTGGCAAATTTAAATACTCCATCCTGAGCGACGATAATAGCCTCACCAGCGTTTTCGATTAGAGTTCGGTATTTCTCCTCACCTTCCCGAAGGGTTGATTCGCTCTCCTTACTATCAAGGTTGAGTTTGCTGGCTCTTAATAATAGCAAGATGATTGAAATGAAAACAATTAAAGCCAAAGAAGATAGAAAATACAGAGAATGGCGCCACTGCTTGTTGAGCATTTCTCTTTTATCAGTAATGTCATAATATATTTCAAAAGCGCCCTGAAATTTTCCTTTATCAATTAATGGCACATAGATTTCAACTACATCAGCATTCAC
>Ga0255052_10000794_pt1 | contig 24949 bp, 21 predicted proteins | sample JV7_2_21_MG_FD_188632 | JGI IMG/M metagenome (GOLD analysis project Ga0255052, IMG submission 188632) | Seawater microbial communities from Jervis Inlet, British Columbia, Canada - JV7_2_21 | ecosystem: Environmental > Aquatic > Marine > Inlet | place: Canada: British Columbia | collected...
CGGGCGAATGCAGCGACCGCAATTGAAAGAACTGAAAGGCAGTATTGGCGGCGACGTTCTTGCATTCGAACTGGTCGATGCGACAGTCGATGTGGCCAACCTGCTCCGGACGCCGATGGTGTCCGACGGAGCAACAGCATCGATCGAGCTTGGCGGTGACAACCTGCAGGCACTGCTCGAGCCCTGGGTAGACGTGGCAGTTCCGGCACTGCCTTTCGACGTCGAAGCAAATCTCATGGGGTCGAACGGCGCGTTACAGCTGTCGAACGTAGCGTACCGTATTGGCGGCGTCCGGGGCACTCTGGATGGCACTACGGGTACGCTGCCATCGCTGGACGGGCTGCGAATCAACGCCTCGATTACCGGTACGAATTTCAGCGAGTTCAAGGAGCTGGTTGCCGACCCGGACGTGGCCGACCTGTATTTCCCGGCAGCGGACTTCGAGACCCGCACTTCATTGTCAAAGACGAGTGCGGGTTGGTTCGTCGATCCCTGGGTAATTCGAATCGGCGAATCGCATCTCGAGATGAAGGGCACACTCGGTGATTTCGAAATCGCGGCCGGTATCGACATCGACGTCACCGCATCCGGTCCCGACCTGCGCCTCTACGTTCCCGACAGCAACATTGACGTACCTGTCCCCTACGAATTCGCGGGTGGCATGAAGATCAGCGACACGACGATCGAGCTGCAAGAGATCGATCTGCGCGTCGGTGAAACAACCGCCTGGCTTGACGGCAGACTGCCAACCAGCGAGCAACTCATGAACGCAGAATTCGACGTTCGTGTCGCGGGCCCGAACCTGGAACGGTTCGGACAAGCACTCGGAATTCAGACACTGCCAGCAGAAGCTTTCCGTTTCGAAGGCGCCATGAAGCGCTCCGGGCAGGCCTACCGAATCGAGAAATTGAATGCTGCTGTTGGCGACAGCGACCTCAGCGGCGAGCTGGGGCTGGATATCGCAGACAAACTCCGTATTACCGGGCAGCTCGAATCCCGGCGCCTCAATCTGACCGATTTTTTTGGCGACGAGGACCAAGAAGAAGACGAACAAGCCGCTGTCGATGCCGCGCCGCCGGATCGACTGATTCCGGATACGCCGTTACCGCTGCACCTTCTGGACACAGTGGACTTCGACGTGACGCTCCGCCTGCACCAGTTTGACAGCGGCTACTTTGATGTTGGCGCCGTCGAGCTGACGGCAGTCGCCGCCAACGATGAACTGCACATCGACACGAGCCGGGTGTCATTAACCCACGGCGGTACGCTGACAGGCTCACTTGACCTTGCCCGCACCGCCGACCAGCGGGCAGACGTGCAGTTCAGCGCGGTCGCCACGCAGTTTGAGTTTCGACCACCGGTCGACCGCGACGGCGCTTCAATCGACCGGCCACCGAAGGACCTGGAACTGGAGCTGTCCGCAAGCGGCCGTACGATACGTGAATTGGCCGCGGGCGCTAATGGCTCGGTCGCTCTGCGCGTGGGCAAAGGCGAGCTTGACAACGAGCTTCGCGGCCTCCTGCTGCGCGACTTTCTCAAGCAGTTATTGTCTGCCATCAACCCGATGACCAAGGAGTCGAAGCGCACGAACCTGAACTGCGGCTTCCTCGAATTGGATGTGGTCGACGGCATGGCGAATTCGCGCGCTTTGGGTTTTCAGACCGATCAGCTCTCGGTCGCCAGCGTCGGCACGCTTGACCTTGCGACCGAAAAACTCGACCTCTCTTTCCGCGTCAAGCAGCGCGAGGGCGTCGGCGTCAGCCTTGCCGGCGTTATCAATCCCTACATCAAGGTCGGCGGCACTCTGGCAAATCCCGCTCTGACGATCGACACCAAACGCGGCCTCGTATCGGGGACATTTGCGGTGCTAACCGGCGGGCTGTCAATTCTCGCCAAAGGCGCCTGGGATCGCTATTTGTCACAAGATGATTATTGCGATGCCGTTATCGAAGCCCTCGATTCCGGCGAGATCCCTGCCTGGGAAAGCGGCAGCGACGCTCAATAAAAATTCGCCTAGAGCCAGAAGGCTAGAACGGACGTAAAACGGATAGCAACGGACTTCGGGCAAGAGTACTAATGATCGTGAGCATTCGGAGGCGCTAATGATGCGCGACGATCTGGGATTTGAAGTTCGCCTTACCTTGACGAAGGACGAGGCGATCGACAAAGTGACCGAAGCGTTGAAAGCCGAAGGCTTTGGTGTGCTCACGAGAATCGAGATCGACAAGGCTTTCAAGGAAAAAATCGGCGTCCAGTTTCGCCCGTACACGATCCTCGGCGCCTGCAATCCAAACCTTGCCCACGCGGCGCTGACGTCCGTCCCCGAAATCGGCCTGATGCTGCCTTGCAACGTTACAGTGGAAGCCGACATCAACGGCAGTTTGGTGCGCATTGTGAACCCGGCGATCATGATGCAGACCGAGGAACTGGCCGACAGCGACGAACTGCGTTGTGTCGCAAGCGACGCGCAGGAACGCTTGCAGCGGGTCGCCGAGTCGCTACGCACTGCGTAGCTGGCGCCTGCATGAAAAACCGAATGACAAGAACTAACGTGAGTTCCTGCTATCCGGCGGAGCTTTCGTTATTTGGGAGAATGTACTAGGCTCGCTCGACGGTCGGTCAGCCGCCGACAATAAGACAAAACTGCGGGGACAGGAATGGCACGAATCTCTTTCTCTGACTATATGAGCGCGCACCGCACCCTGAAGAACGAGGTCAGCGCTAATCTTTTCATGACGTTGCCGGAGTTCGATGCTAACGGCAAACCGATACCGGTGGAGCAGCCACCGATGCGGTTCACGGCCACCGAGGTCCTTAGGCTGATCCAGCCTTACGTCTCCACCCGGTTCATGGATCAGGTCAGGGCGGTGGTGCCACTGGCCCTGTACCTGGCCCTGTTCCAATTGCTGATCCTGAGGCAGGTCGTCGAGGATTCGATGTTGATCACGGGCGGCCTGTTCGCCGTGATCGCCGGTCTAATGATCTTCATGGAGGGGCTCGCTCGTGGCCTGATGCCCTTCGGCGAGATCATCGGCAGCACGCTGCCGCGTAAGTCGCCGCTGCCGGTGGTTCTGCTCATCACGCTGCTCCTCGGTATCGGTGTCACCTTCGCCGAGCCAGCGATCGGAGCGCTGCAGGCGGCAGGGCAAAACATTTCGGTGGAGCGTGCGCCGTATCTGTATGCCCTGCTCAACGACTGGGCCGACACGCTGGTACTGGTGGTGGGCGCCAGCGTCGGTATGGCGGCAGTGCTCGGCACCGTTCGCTTCCTCTACGGCTGGAGTTTAAAGCCGCTCATCTATCTCGCGCTGGCACCGGTGCTGGTTTTGACGATCTACTTCGCCAACGACCCGGACCTTCGCGTTACGCTGGGGCTGGCCTGGGACGCCGGTGCAGTAACGACGGGGCCCGTGACGGTTCCGTTGGTTTTGTCCCTCGGCGTCGGCATTGCTGCAGCCGCCGGCAAGAGCGAATCGGGTCTGTCCGGCTTCGGCATCGTCACACTAGCGTCGCTGTTCCCGATCCTCGGCGTGATGTTGCTGTCCCTCTATGTGGCAAACACCGTGACGCCAGCCGAGATAATAGAAGCCGCGCGACTCGCGACCGGCGCCGCTCAGGGTGTGCAGTTGGCCTGGTACCAACGCAGCCCGGGCGCTGAGGTCATCCTGGGAATACGAGCCATCGCGCCACTGGTGATCTTCCTGTTCCTGGTGCTCAAGGTGGTCCTGCGTGAACGACTGCCCAACACGGGCGAAATCATGTACGGCATCGCGCTCACGATCATCGGCATGTGCATCTTCAACGTCGGTCTGACGTATGGGTTGTCGAAGCTGGGCGGAAATGCTGGCAGCATGGTTCCGGCGGCCTTCATGGAGATCGGTGGCATCGCGAATTCACCCATGTACCTCTACGGGGTAGGACTGGTCATTGCGCTGGCCTTCGCCTGGTTTCTGGGTTTCGGCGCAACCGTTGCGGAACCTGCACTGAACGCATTGGGCGTCACCGCAGAGGAACTAACCGAGGGCGTGTTCAAGAAAAAGACCCTGATCAACGCCGTGTCTATCGGTGTCGCCTGCGGTATCGCCCTCGGGCTCGCCAAGTTGATTTTCAATTTGCCGCTGGTGTGGCTGATCATTCCCGGGTACCTCACCGCGATCGTTCTCACAATTTTGTCCAATGAGACCTTCGTGAATGTCGCCTGGGACTCAGCCGGTGTTACGACGGGGCCGATCACGGTGCCCCTGGTGCTCGCCATGGGAATCGGATTCGGTAACGCGACGAATGCCGTGGAGGGTTTCGGTATTCTGTGCATGGCGTCGATCGGGCCTATCATCACCGTTATGATTACCGGTCTGTGGGCGCGGTTCAAAGCGAATCGGCAGATGCGTGCTGCCAGGCAGGAGACAATAATTTCGAAAGAACAAGAGGTGCAGGCAATCCTATGAGCGAGATCATCTACCTGACCGATGTAGCCGTCATCAACTGCATCGTCGACAAAGAACGGACGGACGCCGTGCTGCTCGCGGCTCGCGATGTGGGCGCGCGCGGCGCCATCGTTCACACCGTCCAAGGCTGGGGCACTCGCGAGCGACTGGGAGCATGGGGCGTCGCGGTAGAAACCGAGAAAGACGTTATCGCGTTCCTGGTTTCTTCGGACCAGCAGGACCTGGTTTTCGATGCCATTTACCAGGTAGCAGGCCTGGATGCCCCCGGCCGTGGATTCATGTTTATCAGCCCCGTCGAAAGGGCAGCGACCTACGTACCCGAGGCGGTTCGCAAGCAATTGAACGTGAACCCGGAATGAGCACCACGCCCGATTCGGCTCTCCGAAAGCCGGACTTCCCGGCTTTCAAAGCCATCTACTGTGTCCTGCCCGACGATGGGACAGACAAGCGCGTGCTGATCGAGCTGCGAAAGAGACACGGTGTCATCAGGGCCAGCACCTGGGCCTGCCGTGGTATCGGAGCCCTCGCCCAGGTCAAGACGAAGCGCGGCAAGCTGCCGGAGTCGGACCTGGTCAAACAATTGTGCGCTATCTGTACCGAAGACCAGGCGGACGAAATCTTCGATTTCATATTCTGGTCCGCAAATGTCGACAAGCCAGGCCGGGGTGAGATGTGGCAGCAGGCGGTAACAGGCTGCACACCCTATGAGCTGCCAGCGGATATCCCGGATGAGAAGACAGGCGCTTAGGGCCAAATAGGCGTCACCAACGACGCCCAGAACAATAGTCGGGGAAATAATCACAATGAGTTTTACTAACGCCAACTTCCGTGCGGGTTTTTCGGTGCGCGGTATGCTCTTACTTACCCTCTTGTCGTTTGCGACCCTGGCCCTCGCCGCTGAAACGGCGGAAGCGGGGTCCATCGATACGTTCCAGCTCATCATGGGTCTATTCGGTGGCCTCGCACTGTTCCTTTTCGGCATCGACCAAATGTCCGATGGCCTCAAGGCCGTCGCCGGCGAGCGAATGTCCACGCTACTCGGCAGCGTGACCAGGAACCGTTTCCTCAGCGGCATAACCGGCGCTATCGTGACGGCAATTCTCAACTCGTCGTCGGTGACGACGGTGCTGGTGGTCGGTTTCATCACCGCCGGCATCATGACGCTGCAACAGTCCATCGGCGTCATCATGGGTGCCAACATCGGCAGCACCATGACTGCACAAATCGTCGCATTCAATGTCACGCAATACGCGATGCTGCCCATCGCCATTGGTTTCGGCATGATTTTTTTCGGCAAGAGCGAGAACATCAAACACTGCGGCGCGATGCTGTTCGGCCTGGGTCTGCTGTTCGGCGGCATGGGCGTCATGAGCGATGCCATGTACCCGCTGCGCTCTTTCGAGCCATTTCTCGACTTGATGGCGCGCATGGAAAACCCTTTTCTCGGCATCGTCGTCGGCGCCATATTCACCGGCCTGGTGCAGTCGTCCGCGGCGACCACGGGCATCGCCATCGTGATGGCGGCGGAGGGCCTGATGTCGCTACCGGCCGGTATCGCGCTGGCGCTCGGCGCCAATATCGGCACCTGCGTCACGGCGATTCTCGCCGCGCTCGGCAAACCGGTGGCCGCGAAGCGCGCCGCGGCCGCGCACATCTTTTTCAATGTGCTCGGCGTCATCATCTGGCTGCCCCTGATCGACGTTCTCGCGCAGCTCGCCACGGCAGCGTCTCCGTCGCATCCGGAGCTGGTCGGCGCCGCGCGTATGGCTGAAGAGGTGCCGCGCCAGATTGCCAACGCGCATACGATCTTCAACGTCGCCAATACACTGATATTCATCTGGTTTACAGGAACGATCGCGACGCTGGTCGAGAAGCTCGTTCCGGAGAAGCCCGAGATCGTGCCGGAGCGGGCTCAGCCGATCTACCTCGACGAGGTGTACTTCGAGGTACCGGCGATGGCACTCGAACGTGTACGACTGGAACTCGTGCGGCTCGGCGAAGGTGTCACAGAGATGCTGGACAAAGCAGTCACTGCCGTTGCGGCGGGAGGGCGCGAGAATCTTAAGGAGATTGTGTCGATGAATGATGACTTGTCACGCCTCTATGAGAGCATGATCGCGTACATCGCCAAGCTCTCTCAGCTCGAGCTAAGCGCGTTGCAGACGACGCACTTGACGCACCTTTCAACTGCCACGAACACAGTCGACAATATGGGTGACACGATCGCCACCAACCTGGTGGAGCTGGGTCAGCAACGACTTGCGTCCGGGGCGCAGCCCAGCGAAGTGACGCGGCAGGCCTTCCAGCCTCTGCGCGAGGCTATTCAGAAGTCCTTCCGCAAGGCGATCGAATCCGTACGTGATCGAGACGGACAGATGGCCGCGGACGTCATCGCGATGAAGGACCAGATCCAGGAACTGGCCCGGGGGCTGGAAGCGCACCTGGCCAAACGGGTTGCCGTCGACGAGCCGAATCGGGTCCTCGTATACGGTCTCGAAACCGACGCTGTGGAGATACTGCAGCGTCTCTACTACTTCGCTAAACGCCTTGCCAAAGCGGTGGTCGCGGCAACCGCGGCCAAGGATCAGGAAGGGGACTCGACCACAGCTTAGCGCTACCGGCTACTGGGTCGTTCATAATCGGTGATTTTAGGGCGCATTGCGCTTTTTGGATATGCATGGCAAATACTTGGGGTAGAATTTCGCCTTCCACCTCCAGCTTTAATCAGGGAGACATCATGAAAACACTAAGAATACGATTTGCAGGCATGTGTGCTGTCACGACCGCCCTTGCATTAATGTTGGCGCTCACTCCGCAACTCGATCTATGGGCAGCCGATGACGATACCTCGGAGTTTACCCATGATGGGTTGCAGCGGGTGATCGATTCGAAGGCTGCGATTGCCTACATCAAACCAGACGCGGATTTCAGCCGTTACAACAAATTCATAATTCTGGATTGCTATGTCGCGTTCAAGAAAGACTGGCAGAAGAAGTACAACCGGGATCAGCGTTCAGCGTCCGGTCGCGTCAACGACAAAGACATGGAACGCATGAGGAATGACATGGCGGAGGCATTCCGTGAGGTATTCGTGAAGGAACTGATCGAAAAAGGCGGCTATGAACTTGTTGACGAACCGGCAGGCGACGCACTTCTCCTCCGTCCCGCGATCATCGATCTCGAGGTTTCCGCGCCGGACACTCGAAGCGCCACCAGGTCGTACACATTCGTCGACTCGGCCGGTGCAGCAACGCTGTATATCGAACTCTACGATTCCGTCACCGGCGAGATCCTGGCACGGGCTATCGATCGCAAGGCAGATCGCAGTCACGGCAGAATGCAATGGGCTACCCGGGTCAGTGGCAGGGCGGATGCGAAACGAATACTGCGCAAGTGGGCTGGATGGCTGCGCCAACGGATGGATGAGATTCACGGCAAGGCTGGTTAGCCGAGCAACGCAGTGCAAACCTGATGATCTCGACTTCCATCGTTAGCCGTTGTGATCTTATACTCGCGTGTATCCTGAAACACATTCGCTAATCTATGGGACTATTCATATGGTCGTGACAAAGGTCATTATTCGTTGCCTGCTTTTGCTGGCTATGTTCGTCAGCCCGCTCGCACAGGCGGATGCGATGGACGACATCCTCAAGCGTGGCACATTGCGCGTCGGCATCGCCGAATTTGTCCCCTGGGCCATGCCGGGCAAGCGTGGCGGACATGTGGGCTACGACGTCGACCTCGGTGTCAAGATCGCCAAAGACATGGACGTTCGTGCGGAATTCAAGGTGTACGAGTGGAAGGACATCATTGCGGCGTTGGAGGCGGGTGAGGTCGACATGATCGCGGCCGGTATCGTAGTTACGCCGCAGCGCGCGTTGCGCGTTACGTTTACCGAGCCGGTTGCGTTGTCCGGTGCCGGGATGGCGACCAATACCCACATGACCAAGGACGTCGAGAATCTGCAGCAACTTAACGACCCGGATATCGTGATAGCCACCGTTACCGACACCTTTTCCGAGGGCGTTGCCCGCTCGATCTTTGACAAGGCGGAGATTCACTCACACGGCAACAAGGATGACGCGGAAAAGGAAATCCTGGAGGGCCGCGCACACGCTTACATTTCCAGCCTGCCGGCAGTACAGTTCCTGGTAACGAATAACAGCGACGCCATTGACTTACCGTTGAGCGAGCCGATTGTCGGTTGGGCCGAGGCATTGGCCGTGCAGAAAGGCGAGCAGGAGTTACTGAACTTCCTCAATGCCTGGGTAACGGCGCACAAGGCCGACCGTTGGCTCGATGCCACGCGCGAGCACTGGTTCGAATCGCGCGACTGGATGCAGGAAGTGACGCGCTGATGCGCTTCTTCCGCGTCGTTGCCGGTGTGACTGTGGCGGCCGCCATGTCCTGGGCCGCGTTCGCGAATGCACAGGTAGCCGGCGCGGATAACGAGTCGAAATCCGACGAACCTGCTGCAGCCGATGCGGAAGCACCGACCGAAATGCCAGAGGAGATGCTCGAAAGCCGCGTCATGGATGAAATCAAGGTCATTGCCGGTCCCCAGGGCCGAACCGCATTCCAGCTCGAGATGGATCGCCAGGCACGCATGAAAGAGGCCATCTACGCCGAGATGCGTTTGCGGGAGCGTGCCGAGGAAGAGCAGGCCTGGCGGCAGGCTGACCCCGATCTCAAGAACCCGGAGTCACGTATCAAATGGGGTTACAGCGCGCAGGCCGAGCAACGCATGCGTCGCCAAAATGACTTTATGTACGACTTGCCGATTGACCAGACGAAGCCCGCGACGCTATTCCGCGCCGAGTTCTGAATCCACGCAAAAACAAAAGGCTTAATAATGAGCCTCGTCGGCAATGAACTCCACTCGCTCGACCACCCAAGCCTCGACATCCGGATAATCCGGAATCATCTTATGATTTATGATCTCGCTGTAATGTCCGCGCACCCGGACCTCGAATGGAGCAAAACGGCGATGGCCGTGCTGGTTAGCGCCAGCCAGCCCAATCCGCAACAAGCCCGGACCGGGCGCCGTTTGAACCCGCGCACGCAAACGTAGCAGACGCGGATTGGAGTGGTACGAAAGCGTCCCGCGAAAGCAGAAAACTTCATCGGTATCACATATACGCTCGTCATGGAACAGGTAGCCTCGCGGGCCCGCAAGAGCACTTGCCAGGAAAAATAGCGCTGATACGCCCAGCAGTAGAGGCTGGCTCTTGCTCATGTGTACTTAACTTATATATCCCGTAATTTTTGAGACCCAATCGTCCGCTTTCTTTCGGTAATCAGCAGATTAACACCTGGTTAGCGGGTACTCGCGGCGCTGGCTACAAGATCCTTGTGCTCCATGTATTAATCTCGACAATGTTTTCCGGGAATATAACGAAGCCGTTACGCGGCAACAAAGCATTTCGGGAACCTCACAACGCGACACCCCGGCGGAGCAATCAACCCGCATCCAGTTGGTCGACTGTGTGGCGGGCGATCATCAGTTCCTCATCGGTGGGGATCACCCACGCAGATACCTCGCTGTCACGAGTAGTGATGCGTGGACCGTGCGCCTCGTTGGCCTCCATATCGAGGAGGACGCCCAGCCACGAACAGGCCTCGCAGATTCGCCGGCGTACCTCAGCGGAGTTCTCGCCGATGCCTGCAGTGAACACCAGCCCGTCGAGTCCGCCGAGCGCCGCGGTCAGAGCGCCGATTTCCTTGGCAGCGCGGTAAACGAAGTAATCCACGGCGAGCTGCGCCGCGGGTTCGTCGTTGCCGAGCAAAGCACGCATATCGTTGCTGATGCCCGAAATCCCGAGCAATCCGGAGTTCCGGTAGAGAATGTCCTCGACCTCGCGCGCGCTCATACCCAGTTGCTGGATCAGGTACAGCACCACACCCGGATCCACCGCGCCCGGCCTGCTGCCCATGCACAATCCGTCGAGCGCCGTGAATCCCAATGTACTGTCGGCACTCCTGCCATCATTCATCGCACAGATGCTGGCGCCGCTGCCAAGATGCGCCACGAGCACGCGTCCCGTCGCGATCTCCGGCGCCGACTGTGGCAGGACCGAGGCGATGTACTCGTAGGAAAGACCGTGGAAACCATAACGCTGCAGACCCCTGTCGCGGAGATCCCGTGGCAGCGGTATCAATTCGGCCACCGCGCTGTGCCCCCGATGAAACGCCGTATCGAAACAGGCCACCTGCGGCAGGCCCGGCAGGCGATCGAAGACGGCGTCTATCGCCGCGAGGTTGAACGGCTGGTGCAATGGCGCCAACGGCGACAAACCCTCAAGTTCCCGCACGATGTCCGGGGTAACGAGGGTCGGACGGGCGAACTGCTGTCCGCCGTGCACCACGCGATGCCCGACTGCCACAAGCGATTCGCGATCGAAGCGTGAGGAGAGCCATTGTGCCAACTGGTCTAGCGCACTGCTTCCATCGCAAACGTCAGCGCTTAAGTTCTGGTCGACCAGCGTCCCGCCTGCGTCATCTATTGCAGAGAGTCGCGGCCGTGTGCCGATACCTTCGACCTGCCCCTGCGCCACCAGCGCCAGGGAACCGTTCTCCGGCCGCTGGTACATGCCGAATTTCAGGCTCGAAGAGCCGGCGTTCAAAACCAGTACGTGGTTTACCATTCAAACCGATCCGGCGGCTGCCTCGCGGCGGGCATGGGCCGCGAGCATGGCGGCGCCGCAACTCGCGATGCGCGAACGGACGCTGTCCGCGCGGCTGGTCAGGATAATCGGCACCGTCGCGCCAAGCACGAGGCCGGCACTGTCGGCATTGGCCAGGAAGCTCAATTGCTTGGCCAGGATATTGCCCGCCTCCAGGTCGGGCGCCAGTAGGATGTCCGGATCACCGGCCACCTCCGAGTGGATACCCTTGGTCAGCGCGGCATCCTTGCTGATGGCGTTGTCGAACGCCAGCGGTCCGTCCAGAATGGCGCCCGTAATCTGGCCTCGTTCCGCCATCTTGCACAATGCGGCCGCGTCTATGGTGGCCGGCATTTTCGAGGTCACGGACTCGACAGCGGCCAGGATGGCAACCTTCGGGCACTCCGCGCCGATCAAATTTGAGAGGTCAATCGCGTTCTGACAGATGTCGACCTTGTCCTCCAGCGTAGGCGCAATATTGATGGCGGCGTCCGTGACGATGAGTACCTTGTGATAGGTCGGCACATCCATAATAAAAACATGACTGATGCGACGCCCTGTGCGCAGTCCGCCTGCGCGCGAAACCACGGCCCCTATGAGTTCGTCGGTGTGCAGGCTGCCCTTCATCAGGAGTTCGGCCCGGCCCGTGTGCACCAATTGCACCGCCTGCGTTGCGGACTCATGACTGTGTGGCGTATCGACGATTTCGACATCGCCGAGCGCAACCTGCGCTTTACTGGCGACGTCCTTTATCCGTTCCGCCGGGCCAACCAGGATGGGCCGGATCAGGCCCTCGCCGGCCGCTTCCATGGCTCCGGCCAGCGCAGATGCCTCACAGGGGTGGGCCACCGCTGTCGGAATAGCTTCCAGATTCCTGCATCTTTCGAGCAGTTGCTCGTATTTACCTGTACCGCGATTGCTCATCGAAGCGTCTTGGCGCAAACAGAAGCGGGCTTTCGTTCGCGTCTTAGTCGTGGTCCTCGTGGCAAATCATGCATTCCATGTGCCCCTGCTGGTTCCACCTGCGCGCCTGTTGGGTTTCAGTCGATGGCCCATGGCATGCGATGCAATGCTCAGTTTCATCTGATTGGTTCCAGGACGGTGCAAGCCATCTATCCGCGAAGTATTCGTTGAGCGCAAGCGTCACAGTATAGGCCACTTCACCTGCCACCTTCGCGCAACGTTCATACTTGTCTTCAGATTTAATTTGCACACCCGCCTCATGTACCCATTTCGACACAGACGTATGGCAAAGCGGTGACATGGCTTGGACCTGTATCTGATCCGGTATCTTGCAAATGTCGTCGAATCGTTTAGGCGGAAATTCCTGCTCGGAGTACCACCAGAACAGTCGGTCGACGATCTGGTTGTTCTGCAGGATATCGTCGCGCTTCTCGCCGAATGTGACCATGTTGATAATCGTGGAGGCGCTAGCCAGTGTCCCGCATAGGGTGCCGTGACCGCCAAAGCCTGACGCAGCATGAGCCATCATCATATCGGGGAGCGTCGTCCATGGATGTCCAACCTCCTCCTTCAGCAAACTAATCAGGCCCAAAAAAGTCGCTGTGCCGCAGCCATTTGCCCTGTAAAGTCGATACGCGCGCCGCCCGGCTTCCAGCGGATCGAGGATCTTCCATGGCCATGGAAGTGGTATCGCGTCGAAAGTCGGGGCGGTATTCGCCTCTTCAACAGCACCGGTCGCGACGTTGCCGGCAAATCCGCCCGCGAGCAGGCCCGCCGATGCGGTCAACACGTCGCGTCTGGGTATCTTTTTTTTCAGTTGACTCGTTTTCATGTTGACCTCCAAAGTGAACAAGCCGTTTTAGGAAGCCCCGGTTCCCCGATTTTCGAGATCAATGCAGTCTGATCGAGCTGCTCATTTACGCCCCAGCCCTAAACCGGAACTATCACGCCAAATGCTGGACTTTGCTGCGCCAGTTTCAATACGTTATATCCGAAAGCAGGCCTCCCCAATGCGAAAAGAAACCGCTGCGACTAGCGCGCCGTTTCCGATTAAGCTAGTACGTAAGGCGATGTACGGCTGACGCCAGGTTATTTGGAAAGGGGTAGCAATGAACAAATTTTTTCAGCGACTGAAGCAGGAATTTCTTGGCGTCATCCCGACAGCAGTGTTCTTCTTTATTGCATTCCAGTTGCTCGCGTTAACCCGTTTCCTAATTCTCCGAGAGTATGAGGTTCCGATCGAGACATTCGTTGCGGCGACTGTGGGAGCACTTATTGTGGCCAAGGTCGTTGTGGTCGTAGACTTGCTGCCGTTCGTTAATCGATTCCCTGATAAGCCCCTCATTTACAATGTCATGTGGAAAACAGCGATTTATCTGATTGCGGCGGTTCTTGTTCGCTATATTGAATACCTGATTTCCTTTGTTCGAAAATATGGCGACATTGCAGAAGCGAATAGCCATCTACTTGATGAAGTTATCTGGCCTCACTTCTGGCTTGTTCAGATTTGGCTGTTTGTGATCCTTCTAATGTACTGTGTTCTCAAGGAACTCAACCGCGTGCTTGGACGCGCGCGACTTCGCGCAATTTTTCTGGGTCCTGGAAAGCCAAGAACTGCCTGACAAGGCGCTACAGCCTAGATGTTGATCTCGCGCCGGACCTGGGCGCGTGACACCGCGGCGCGTCCGACGCGCTGGATGGCAAGAGCGAAGGCGGCGGTCCTCATGTCCGTTCGGTGCTCATTGGCCATCGCGCGTACGTCCGTGTAAGCGCGGCTCATCGTTTTCGCGAGCTCCTCACGCACGCGTTCCAGCTCCCAGCGGAACTGCTGGATGTTCTGCGCCCACTCGAAGTAGCTCACGGTTACGCCGCCGGCGTTCGCCAGGATGTCGGGGATGATTCTCACGCCGCGATTCAGCAGAATCGCATCCGCCTCGGGCGTGGTCGGTGCATTCGCCGCCTCGGCAATCAAGGAGGCGCGTACGTCGCTGGCGATATCTGCCGTCAGCACGTCTTCGATCGCGGCCGGGATCAGGACGTCACATTCCCAGGTCAGGACGGCAGTGGGGTCGATCTCCTCGGCCTCGGCGAAGCCCTTCACGCTGCGGTGCTCGCGCACCCATTCCGATAGCGCCTGAACGTCCAGCCCCTCGGCACGGGCAACCCCACCGAGGTGATCGCCGACGGCAACGATTTTCGCACCCCAGCCGGCCAGCGTCTGTGCAGCGAAGCTGCCGACGTTTCCGAAACCCTGGATGGCGACCGTGATGCCCTCCGGCGTGCGCCCCTCTTCCTTCAGGGCCGCAACGACAACGTGCGCGACACCGCGGCCCGTCGCTTCCTCGCGACCGTCGGATCCGAAAAGGTGCAGCGGCTTCCCGGTGACGACCGCGGGTGAGAATCCCTCGAACTTCGAGTACTCGTCCATGATCCACGCCATCACCGACGCGTCCGTGTTCATATCGGGAGCCGGGATGTCGACTGTCGGTCCGATCACGTCCTTCAACTGTCCGACGAACAGACGCGTCATGTTGTTCACGTCGATCGAATCCATCTCGTTCGGGTCGCAGTCGATACCTCCCTTCGCTCCACCGAAGGGGACGTCGACGACGGCGGTCTTCCAGGTCATGAGGTTTGCCAGGGCCACGGCGTGGTCCTCGTCCATCGCAGGATGATAGCGCAGGCCTCCCTTGTACGGGCCGCGACGGTTATTGTGCTGGGCACGATAGCCGATGTGATGGCGGATCGTCCCGTCCGCGCCCTCGAATGCGAGTTCCGCCTTAATGATGCGGTTGGGCGTCAGGAGAATCGAACGCAGTTTCTGGTCGAGGTCGAAGAGATCCGCGGCGCGGTGGAAATAGCGGTGGCTGGCTTCGAGCATGCTTATTCCTTTCTAGGTACCTGCAATTTCATGAAAGATTTGGGTGACGATCGTGCCTTAGCTCTTGCACTGCAGAATCGAACGTAGCAGGTGGTAGACCGCCGCGTCTATCCAGAATCCGTCAACCACGCCTGCACGTCCTCTACCGAGCCGAAACCGGGCCAGCTGTTGTCGTGACAACCCGAGTTGGCACAGAAGGTCCTGTCATTGGTGCCAAACGCAATCTTGCCGTGACAGATATCGCAACTGGCGTCCTCCTCCTCGGCAAGGTCATCGTGCACGAAGATGAAATCGTGAGCGTCGTGGCCCTTGGGAGCACGCATATCCGTCAAATCCATCAAGTCACCCCCGATACGGTTCCGGGTAGTCACGATGGGGACAGAGTGACACTGAGTACAGCCGACCGGAAGAAGATCGCTTTCGGAAGTCTGGTGCCGCCCATTGTGGCAGCGGAAACACCCGGGTGAGTTCCTGTGCCCGGCATTGTCGGGAAACGAACGCCATGAGATGTCTGCCGCGGCAAACTGGTTACGCCGCAGCAGGCCGGCCATTATTTCCTGCCGCTCGTCAAGCAACTCCCGGCTGCGTTCCCATGCGTCGGGGAATCTCTGCTTGATTTCGGGAAATTCCTCCTCGTAATTCGTCCAGGCTTCACGCACCAGTTCTCGGGCCTCGTCGGCATCCTCGAACTCCTTGTTCAGCAACTCGACGGCGCGCGCCTTTATATAGGGAAGCCGGCGATCGAGCGTACCATCGGCCAGCAACTCGTCGATCAATTGATCCGGGTCCCTGACGGGATGGCCGGCCAGGTTGTGGCAGTCCTTGCACTCCATGGTGTGTTTTTCCGCAGCGCTGATGTCGGCCTCGTCCAGCCGCGCGCTCGCGTCCTCGTAGACCACGACGGTCCCATCGGCGCGTGTCGCTTCGACCCAGGGGATGTTCTGTTTCTGCGGATCGGTGGCAATGAAGCGAATGGTGGTGCGCGTGTGCTCGTCGATACCCTTGCTTTGACCGCCATAAAACGTGCGGCCGACGGTACGCACCGGCAGGATCACCTTGGTCTCGGAATTCTTGTCGTTCGCGGCGAAATGCTGCTTGACACGTATTGAATTGTGCGGATGCGGTTTGGTCGTGTGGCAACTCTCGCAGGACTCCCGGGCGGCCGGCATGGACGGTGCCGTGAGCGGTCGCTCATAGCCGAATATCACGGACCACACATGGGACATGTGGCCGGTTTTCCTGACCATTTTCGGAAAGGCCGATATGCGCCCGACATGACACTCCACGCAGGCCACTTCGGCATGCTGCGAGGCCTTGTGTGCAAACGCATTCTCCGGATGGACGTTGTGGCATGCTTCGGTACAGAACGCATCGCTGTTGCTGTACTCCCAGGTGGCCACGCCCGCAGTACCCATGAGTGCAAATAACACCGCCACTCCAGCCAGAGTGCCCAATGTCAGGGGAATCATTTTTTTTGCCTTCATTGGTTTGCTCCCATTTACTGAAGTTTGGATAATAGCAACATCGGTCAAAGCGGCCAGATCACGGGTACGAGTACGAGGGTCACCGTGAGGAACAGCAACATCAGCGGCAAGCCAACCTTCAAGTAATCCGTGAAACGGTAGCCGCCCGGTGAGAAGACCATGATGTTGGTGGTCGTACCGATCGGTGTCAGAAATGCGGTCGATGCAGCCACCGCGACGATCATCAGTAGCGGATGGGGCGACACGCCCAGCTCGACCGCGGCCTGTATGACAATCGGCGCGACCAGCACCGCGGTAGCGGTGTTGTTGATCACCTGGCTGAAGCCGGTGGTGAGCAGGAATACGCCGGCCATGAGTGCCACCGGCGACAGATTGCCCAAAGTACTGACAAGGCCCTCGGCGACGACGCTCGCACCGCCGGTAGTCTCGAGCGCCCGGCCCATGGGGATCATCGCGGCGATCAGGACGACGCTCGCCCAGCTGATTGAGCGGTAGGCTTCGCGAGTCGACAGGCAACCGCCGAGGATCATGGTCACCGCCGCGAGCAACGCAGCAATCACGGTCGGAACGATCCCGCTCACCATGAGCACGACCATACCAACGAGTGCAGCAGCCGCCACGCCGGCGCCCGGACGCAAGCCGGCGACCTCGGTGGCCATCGCTTCCGGCGTGCCGACCACGATGAAGTTGCGCCGCTCCTTCTGCAACTCGGCGATCGCTTCCCACGTTCCGCGCACGAGCAGGGAGTCGCCGAGTTCCAAAGTTATCTCCTCGTCGTGGTCGAGTAGCGGTTGACCACGCCGTCGCACCGCCAGCAATTGCACCCGGAATCGCTCGCCGATCTGCCCCACCTCCATCCGCCGCCCGAGGTACTCCGACCGCGGCGTCGGGATGACCTCGGCCAGCCCGATCTCCTTCGACACGACGTCCTCGGGCGAATCGGCCGGCGGCTGCAGGGCAAGATCAAGATCCTGCATGAGCCGGTCGATGGTCTCGGACGGCGCGCGTACGACGAGGATGTCGTCCTCTTTGAGGACTTCGCGGACGACGTCCGGGGCTTTCTCGCGCCCCTCGATCCGCAGCACAGGCGCACCGTAGGTAGGCCCCAGCGGGGCGTCCTTCAAACTCTTCCCGATGAGGGTCGAATTGGAACGCACGCGCAGACGGTACTGGTTTTCGCCCAACGAATATGCCGATGCAATATCGGCCAGGTCGGCAGAAACGTCGACGGGCCGCTGGTCCGCGGACCGGGCAGGCAGGATCCTGCGGCCGACGAACCGCATGTAGACGACGGCCGTGATCAAAAGCGGCGCGCCGATCAGGGCATACTCGAAGAAGCTGAAGGGCCGCAGCCCCGACTGCTCGAGTGTCTGCGCCACGACGATATTGGGCGGCGTACCCGTCAGCGTTAGGAGGCCACCGGTGTTCGCCGCAAACGCGAGCGGCATGAGGAACTTGGACGGTACGCTGCCGACCGTCCACGCCGCCGCCACAACGGCCGGCAACAACGTTGCGACCGTGCCGGTGTTGCTGATGAACGCGGACAGAAGGGCCGTACCGGCCATGACGACGACGAGCAGCCGGTTCTGGGAGCCTTTCGCTATCTCGAGAAGCTGCTTGCCGCCCCAACCGGTCACGCCGGTCCGCGACAGCCCTTCGCCGACGATGAACAGTGCCGCAATCATCACGACGGTCGGGTTACCGAACCCGGCGACCGCGTCGCTCGTGCCGATCACGCCCGACAGCGCGAGCGCGAGGAGCGAGATCAATGCGACCAGGTCTGCCGGCCACCGCCCCCAAACGAACAGCACGATGGTGACGCCCAGGATGATAAAGGTCGTGGTCATACCTGACCCATCGAAGTTCTGTCAGTCATATCCTTCTTCTTTAACCCGCGCCTTCCGGTTTTTCTGCCACGATATAGATCACATCGGACCCACTGTAGTAAGGCCTGTAGTAGGTGTCGTTAAAGACAAAATAGGTCACACCGTCGATTGTCTTGGACTCCGCGCCGTCGGGCACATAGTCGACTTCGGCGCCGACCGGCGCCTCTACGGTTTTGAAACTGGGATCACCACCTTCCTCTTCGGGTTCCTGGATCTCGTAGTACGCGCCATTGGAATAGCCGTAGTCCTGGTCGTTGACGGTTACGTTTACGACCTGGGTTGGTGGTTGTTGCACAGTTACGCCTACCGGTGGTGCTGCCATAACATAACCGCCAGCCGGCGCTGACGTGTAGTAGTAGCCATTGGCGTAGTAATACGAAGTCGTGCCAACGTAAACGGTTTCGTAACGCGGAGGTGGGCTGGCGATAGCAGCGCCAATGACCATGCCCGCTGCCAGAGCCCACCACGCATCATCGTCATGCCAGTAATCATGGTGATAATCATGATGATAGCCGCCCCAATAATCGTCGTAAAAATCCTCGCGGGACTCAACCCGGTCGCTCATACCATCCTGGCGTGCTTCGGTACGATCCGTTCTGCCGTCCTGACGGTTTTCCTGACGGTCTGTTCTCTCTTCCGGCCGGTCACTGCGGGTGTCGCTCCGATCCTGTGACCGGCTATCGCGGGTATCTGTCCTGTCGCCCTGGCGTGAACCGGCGTTGTCCTGACGGTTGCCGCTTCGATCAGATTGTTGGCCCTGGCGTGTGCTTGCACTTTCGCCTTGCCGGTTGGTGCGATTGGTCGTTTGGCTGCCGGACTGGCGGGTGGATTGACGGGTGGATTGAGTGCTGGCTCGAGATGACTGGCCGCTATAGCTTGGCCGGTTTCCCTGGTAACTGCCGCGGCTGTTGTTCATTTGGCCTGTGGAGGAAAAACCGCCACTGGAGAAACGATTACTCGATCGACTGCGAGAAGAGGCGGATTGGCGAGCACGCCCCGCGGACGAGCCCCCGTATCGCCCCTGTATCGAACCTGACTTGGCACCACCACCGCCAGCACGAGCACCGCCGCCACGTCGTTGCGCGTCCGCAGGCTCAAGGGTGACGATAAACATGATGGTTGCTGCCAACACGGCGGTCAAGCTGACTGGCCATGATTTTGGTGATAAGCGCTTCATTTCTCACCTCGCACGGAAAGAAACTCGATAAGTAGAGCATCTTCCGGAATCTTCGCCTCGAACATATCGGCAGCGATCTCCGCATCCAGGTTCCATTCGCTGAAGGTCAATGCCTGCTGCGGCGCCCCCTCGATATCCCAGAAAGTGACCACCAGTTTGCGTAGCAAGGCTTGCTCACCGGTCGAAATCCATACCTGCAGGTCTTTGCTTTCTCCGCGAAAAAGCAGGTGGTGACAGGCCTCACCCTCGGCATCGTGGATTCCAAGGTAGCTGGCTTTACCGAGGGCCTCCAGGTTATCGGCCAGTTTTCTCTTGAGCAACGGCGACAGTGGCATCTGCAGGCCGTGCTCCTCACTGACCTGGATCAGTGCCGCGGCGTTGGACCCGGACGCAGGGGTCATTCCATACACGTTATTGATCGAGTCCAGCAAGGTCATTTCCTTTCCGTCATACCAGGCCTGCCGGCTGCTGAGATCGTCTCCATAGTCCAGGAAAAAACCACCGGTAGAATTAGCAAATGCGTCAAGGGCACCGCTGTACTCGACTTTCGCGCCGTCGATCAGGATAACATCAAATCGCTTCTCGACATGAAAACTCATGGCCGTTGCAGCGGCTACCCGAGCAGCGGCCTGGCGATAAATATCCATGGGATCCGGTTGCGATTGAGCGGCCACGAAAGTACACGGCAACAACAACCCCGCAAGCAATAAATACGATCTGTTCCACATGTTAGCGTCCTTATTTGATTTGACTGCAGTTCTAAATGGGCCTAGTCGGCAATGAAGTCGACTCGTTCGACCACCCAACCCTGTGCGTCCAGATAATCCGGAATTATCTTATTGATTTCTCGGGAACCGAATTTCGTGGGCGTTATTTTCAATCAACCACTCCCGTACAGGCAAATACTAGCCATATTGCGTCAATTGGCAAACGAGGACGGTATGCCCTCCCCTGGCAAGAGCCGCTGTGGACACGGCATTGTGGCGGTGGACCGATGTTCCTATACTCCCAAAGGGAGCAATAACGTGGGGCCGGAGGGTCAGTGAAAAGTATTTTGGTAGCAGTGGATTTTTCGAAAGCCACCGACCCTATTTTGCAGGCAACCGCCACTATGGCAAAGGCGCTGAACGCGAAGGTCACAGTGATGAACGTTGCACCGCGTGAGCCTGACGTCCTGGGGCAACAGCTGACCTGGAAGGTCATAACGGAACCCGTACCCGAGGACGTCAGGGAGCGGTATGACAAACTCATGGCCTGTGCGAAACAGCTGGAAGACGCCGACGTAGTCGTAAAACCGCTGCTCGTGCGCGATGACCGCGTGCGTGGTGTCATTCGGGAAGTCGAACGGGAGAAAGCGGACCTCATCGTTATGGGGTCCCACGGGCGCGGCGGGCTTTATCGCAGATTAGTGGGCAGTGTTAGCGAAGGCGTCATGCGCGCAGCAAAATGCCCCGTGCTAATTATTCCATCGAAGGCCCTGAAAGAAGACTAGTCGGCAAGATCGTCGGCATGCAGACGGCATGAGGATAGTCGAGCGACACCGCTCGTTGTAGCATTAGTGGACACAATCCCGCCCGACTCCGGAGGTAAACATGCGTCGTCTACTGATCGTCTTTTTCCTTTTGTCGAGCCCGGCATACGCGCAGAGCGATATTACCCAGGACATAGCCGCGCTTCGGCAACTTGTAGAAAGTCAGAATCGCCTGATTGCCGAGCAATCGGCACAGCTACGGCAGCTGACCGACCGGGTGAGCGAACTCGAAGATCACGCAACGGGGAGCGAGGCCGATGCCCCTAGCCTGGTCGCACTCGAGAACGAGCCGCTTCCGTCTCAGAAATCGGCAACAAACCGTGAGCGAACTGAAGCGCTCGACAAAGACGAGATCGCCCAGCAATATGAGCAATCACTTCGCACCGGCAAGGAGGCCGTGATTGTCGAAGAACCGGTCGCACTCAGCGACAAGCTCGATCTCTACGGATCAATGCGGATATTTGCCGAGACGGGCGGGAACGATACCACTCTCAATGACGGTTCGTCGCGGCTCGGCATCCGTGCTGCCCGCGATTTGAATAACGGGCGTACAGTATTTGGACGCATCGAGTGGAAAACCAATCTCGTCGACAATAACTCCCAGTTCGTGATCAGTGACAGCACGTCGGACGGTATCGCGGTGGGTCGCGAGGCATCCGACGACGCTTTTAGCACACGCCTCGGCTACCTCGGCATGCGGTTCGAGAACATCGGCGAACTGACTCTCGGCAAGCAGTGGGGCGTGTACTATGACGTCGCGGGCTGGACCGATGTTTTCAACGTTTACGGTGGCTCTGCCCTGTCCGTCTATGCGGCAGGGACGGATGGTGGGTCCCTCGGTAGCGGCCGTGCCGACAACGCCATCATCTGGCGCAATGCGCGCGGCAGATTCAGCTACGGTTTGCAAACGCAACTCCAGACCTCGGCCGATAATGACGACTTCGAGGGCCTCGGCGGCTCGCTGATCTTCGCGCCAAATGACAGTTGGGAAATCGGCGCTGCTGTCACTGCCTCGCGCATCAAGGGCGCATTCGAGACCATTACCGGAGACGACGATTCCAGCGTTACAACGCTTGGCGTGCGCTATCACAGCGGACCGTGGAATGCGGCCTTCGCCATTGCCACGTGGGACAAGCACGAATCGATATTCTTTGCAGACGATACGCTGATCTACGATGGTGACGGAGCGGAGCTGTACATCGATTACGCTTACTCCGATCGCTTGCGTTTCTACGGAGGATTCAACTACACGGACCCGGACATCGACGATCCGCGCGTGGATACGGATTTCGGACTCGAGCAACTGCTACTCGGCACATCGTGGTTCGCATCCGACGAGAGCTTTGCCTACATCGAGGCCCTGCTGTCAGGTGGCAGCGACGTCAATGGCAGCACTCCCGATTCTGTGCTGTCGGCGGGTTATCGCTTCGATTTCTAGTGCCGGCGCGGTGTGGTTGACGAGCGCTGACAACTACGTTAATTGCGTTATCATCGCGATCACCCATTCTGTCGTCCCACATGAGGCCCTGGCCGCAATGCACGCAGACGGAAAAACTGCACGTCGACTCACGGCGCTCGCCTTTTTTGGCGTGCTGGCGGCCTGCGAGAGGCCTGTCACCGAGCTTGAGTTGATAACGCCGGTGCAGGAGGTCGATCGCGCCATTGCTGAGCGAATTGTGGCGCTGGTCGATGAAGATTCAGATCTGCGGATTTCATTGATTCCACCACCTTCAGAAAGCCTGTCTGCCCTAGATGCTTTGCAGGCGGGCTACGGCGACATAGCCTTCGCTCCAAACAACAAGCGCTACCGCGATAATATCGCGACCGTCATACCGCTGTATCCAAGCGTCTTGCATATCATGTCGCGAAAGGAAAACGACACGCCTGACACACTTCGCGAATTGCTGTCCAATGCCAAGGTGTACGCAGGTCCCCCGGGATCGATTCCAAGGCTGTTGGGCGAGCAGATCGTAGGTGATCTGGATATGACAGACGGCGACGTATTTTTTGTCGATGAGCGGGGACTTGATGCAGAGGTGGTGCTCCTGTATGCCCCCATAGATCGTGACCGCGTTTTGAACGATCCGGGCTTCCGCGACGTAACACTATTCTCCTTCGGCAAACCAGAAGACATTGGCAGAGGCTCCGCCATCGACCGGGCTGTGCTTCTTAATCCAAGACTCAGACCGTTTGTCATTCCGGTAGGGACGTATGGCGACTTGACGCCTGAACCGGTTGTCACACTTGCAGTCGACAATCTCCTGGTCGCCCGCGACAATTTCGACGACGCCAGCGCCTATGACCTCTTCGCGGAGATACTACGCTTGCGGCCCGCACTGTTCGGTGAGCGTCCTGAGTTGTTTCAACCCCTCGATGAAAACGTCGCCACGGCTAACTGGACATTTTCTCTGCATCCGGGCGCAGTCGCGTTTCTGCAGCGCGATGAACCCTCGTTCATAGAACGCTACTCGGGGGTTGGCGAGGTCCTGATAACTCTTCTGATTGGATTGATCAGCGGCACTTGGGCGGTGATCAAGATTCACAGCATCCGTCGCAAAAACCGAATTGATGAGTTCTACACGAAAGTCATCGCTATTCGTGACTCGATTGGTCCGGCATCGAGCGCAGCCGAGCGCAGTGAAGCGATAGCAAGTATCCGGGCACTTCAAAACCACGGCTTCGAGTTAGTCGTAAGCGAAAAGTTGGCTGCGGATGAAAGCTTTCGAATTTTTGTCGAGCTCGCAAATGATTCAATCGGTGTCATCAGGGATACATCGCTCGGCTGAGTCGGTCTTGCAAAATTTGTGATTTCCTGCACTATCAATGCATATGGAAAAAGAAAAAAGTGCGTCAGCGGTAGGAAACGCTATCCACGACTTCATGAGACTGGAATCCGCAGGAGGAATCCTGCTGCTGATCTCGGCAATACTCGCGATGCTGGTCGCCAATTCGCCGTTATCACAACTTTATGAGGCGCTCCTCGGTACGACCGTCGCTGTTCAAGTTGGTGCACTGGCAATCAACAAACCCCTTCTCCTTTGGGTGAACGACGGTCTAATGGCTGTCTTTTTCTTTCTAGTCGGCCTCGAAATAAAGCGCGAAATAATAGAAGGAGAATTGTCGTCGTTTTCGCAGGTAATCTTGCCTGGTGTGGGCGCGCTTGGCGGCATGATCGTCCCTGCGGCAATTTACACGTGGCTGAACAGGGGCGACGCCGTTGCACTCGATGGATGGGCGATTCCTGTGGCAACGGACATTGCTTTCGCGCTGGCCTTATTGGGCGTGTTTGGCACTCGAGTGCCTATAGCATTGAAGGTCTTCTTACTCTCGCTGGCCATTTTTGACGACTTGGCGGCGATTGTCATTATCGCCCTATTCTATTCGGACGAACTATCCTTCACCGCTTTGCTCAGCGGTGCCGTGGCTCTCACTATCGCGGTTGCAATGAACCGCATGGGCGTGACTCGAACATCGAGCTACGTCTTATTGGGTTTGGTTCTGTGGATCGCCGTATTGAAATCCGGCGTTCACGCGACACTCGCCGGAGTCCTGATCGCTTTTTGTGTACCTATGCGGGACAAAGGCGGTAGGTCTCCTCTACGAGACCTGGAAACCGACTTACATGGGCCCGTCGCATTCGCGATTCTGCCGATCTTCGCCTTCGCAAATGCAGGACTGGCTCTAGGCGGCATCTCCGTTGACGATCTGGTACACCCTGTCACCCTGGGTGCCATGGCCGGATTGCTGCTCGGAAAACCACTCGGGATATTGTCGTTCGTCGGATTGGCCGTCGCGTTGCGATTTGCCCGGCTGCCGACGGGCGTCGATTGGCGTCAACTGCTCGGTGTGGCTTTCGCCTGCGGCATAGGATTCACCATGAGCCTCTTTATTTCAGGATTAGCCTTTGAGCACGACTCCGG
>Ga0255052_10000796_pt1 | contig 24929 bp, 17 predicted proteins | sample JV7_2_21_MG_FD_188632 | JGI IMG/M metagenome (GOLD analysis project Ga0255052, IMG submission 188632) | Seawater microbial communities from Jervis Inlet, British Columbia, Canada - JV7_2_21 | ecosystem: Environmental > Aquatic > Marine > Inlet | place: Canada: British Columbia | collected...
ATATCGGTTTCTCCGTGATTGAAAACGCATTTTCAGCCTTGCGTTTCTTCTTGTTTAAGCAGAGTACTCCGCGGCCCGTTCTGAGCCAAGTCCCGTCAGCGAAGGTACGTCGCCGAATGTCTGCTTTGCCAGAAGCGGACCTTGATTTTGCATTGGCTATTCCCCCAGTTCTTTTCGCACCTCGGCGTCGATTTCGCCCAGCACATCTTTGAATGCGGGGCGTAACCCGGGCGATAACAATCGGATCGAACTTCTCCAGAACGAGTTGACTGTCATCATGTTTTTGAGCGATTCACGATGGTTGAGCCAATGGTCTTCCGGGAGGAATTCTAGCTGGTACTGATAATAGGCGTTTTCATAAAGTGACATTACCGCGTTCAACGACCAGAATCCGGCCTGTTGCTCAGTTCCCGTGACGCTGTCGTCCTGCCCGGTAAAGCCTTTGAGGAAAGCGGACATTGCGTGTTCATTCGACGCCATTTCCATGACTACTTCAGCGACGGTGCTTGCTCTCGCCTGATACGCTTGAGACAACGCGATTTCATGAGTTTGCTTCATCTGCAGACCAACAAATATCAGCGAAGCTACCAATGCGAATATTCCGATTCCTTGCATCCAGTCATTCAGTTTTGATGAGTCCATGTTTCTCTCCCCTGTACTAGAAGATTAGGTTACGAGATTCAATATGTGATGTCCGCTTTCGGTTGCGATTTCAACCGGTCGATGCAACACCTAATCTCTAAGTATAGAGAGGAGGATGTTGTATATGAATCAGCGAGCAAGGATTTACTACACGCAAGATCAGAAAGAGCAGATGTGGGACCGCTGGGAGTTACCACAAAAAAGTTACTGTCTGGAATGGACTACAGCTCGCCGCTGGCTTCCATCGCTCTCACACGCACAAGCTGCGCCACCATGTCGGCTTTGATCTCCACCACCGTGGCTTGAAATTCCGGCTCGTCGCGAATTGAATCGAGATTTGGGTCATGTTCCAGCCAATACCACCAGAGCCCACGCCAGCCGTGGTCTACAGCTTTCCTTAACGCCTCCAGGGCTTTCTCGGTTTTCCCCTGTAGTGCATAAATCTGCACTTGCTGCGGAATTCCATATGCAACCGGATACCAGTGCAATCTGGGCATGGATGTCGATTCCGCATAATCCAGGCTCCTATCGAGCAGCAACTGCGCACGCGCTAACTGGCCAATATCGGTCATGACCAACCCGAGATTTATCGCAGCGTCCACATTGGATCTGTCGATCTTCGGCTCATCTTCATCGAACAACATCGGAAACTGCTTTTTGTAGCGCGCGCTGGCATTAGTACCAAGACTCGCCCGCAAATCCTCGTTTCTCAAATTTGCGAGTGAAATTGCCCAGCCAGGTTTTTGCTGGAGTACTTTGCCGGCATAGTTTGTTGCCTGGGTGCTTTCACCCTGAGAGAGCAAAAGCATTTCCTTGGCCCAATTAGAAAAAACGCCATCTGATTGTAGTTCAAGCGAAGTATTGATCCAATGTTCAGCCTCAGCTTCGCCGCCCAAATCAAGATAAAGCAGACCAATCAATGCTGTGATTCGCGCATGCCCAGGATTTCGTTCCAGAGCTTGCTTAAACCAGATTAGTGCCGTGTCCAATTGACCGAAATGAGTCCAATATATTCCACCGATACACCAATATGGAAGTGGAAATTCAACATCCATCTCAACGGTTTTCTTGAACTGGGCCAAGGCCTCTTCAGGTCGTCCAAGTTCATAAAGAACCGTGCCGAGATTGACATGTAACACTGCTGAAAATGGGTCAAGTCGGATTGCATCTTTGATCTGCTTCATTCCGGCATCGTAAAGGCCAGAGTCTCTGAGGAAATTGCTGTACCAGTGATGTGTGCTTACGTAATTTGGATCAATTTCCAGAGCGCGCTGAAATGCGGCATTTGCAGCGTCGGGGTCATTCAAGTATGTAGCACTTAATGCCAGCGTTGCATATGCTTCGCCTGTTTGGTCATCCAGTTCCAACGCTTTGTCGATCAATGGCGCAGCCAATTCAGCCGCTTTTTTTGGATTCAGGTTACCGTTGTCCACCTGCAGGATATAACTATCTGCCTGGCCGACGTAGGCAAGCGCGAAACCAGGATCGAGTTCGATCGCTTTCTTAAAATAATCGACCGCGTCCGCCAAAGCCGCGCCCGTTCGTCTGGCAAGGGCCTGTTTTCCGAGAAAATAAGCTTCGAGGGCGGCTAGGTTTTCCGTAGGAACGGCCTTCAGTCTGTCTTGTTCCGCCGGCGATAGCGCGGCCTGCAGCGCTTCTGCTATGGCCGTGGCAATCTCGCTCTGGATGCTAAAGATGTTTGCTGCAGACAGTTGCCGGTCGTAAATCTCAGACCAAAGATGTTCATCCGTTCGGGCGTCGATCAGCTGCACATTGATCCGTACTTGCTCTCCGGCCCTCTGCACGCCACCCTCCAGCACGGTGGCGACGCCCAACTCCTCCGCAATCTGCGGGATGGTCTTGGTTGTATCCCGATACTGCAACACTGACGTTCGCGAGATGGTCTTGATCGAGCCAATCTTCGAGACGTGACTCAGTAAGTCATCGTGTATCCCGTCAACAAAGAAGGCATCGTCCACATTGGCACTTCTATTGGCGAACGGTAGCACGGCAATGGATGGCCTCTCTTCGGAGACTGCTACGGTCGTAGCGGGCTTTTCATCGACCCATACGAATTTGTCTACCAGGAAATAGGCGATTGCGCCCGCCATAACACCGATGATAATGAAGTCGAGCTTGCGACCGGTTACGTGCGTGATGGACTGGCTGCGATCGACGTCTTTTTCTTTCCTTAGTCCTTCCGGCGTGAGTTCATAAGCCCACGCAAAGAACAACGCCAAGGGGAACCCGACGAGAAGCAGGAGAAATACGAGCTTGCCGACCCACTCAGGCAGGTCCAGCAAAGGAATCAGCACGTCTGTCAGCTGCAAAATCAACCAGCTAACAATGACGTAAGCGATCGCTACACGGACGACATTACGGCGCTTGAGTTCCCGGACTATGGACATCTGACGATTCTCCCGTCCTTTGCTGGGGGCAACTTTACGCCTTCGGGTGCCTTGAGACCACCAAGGCGCAGGTGATCAAGACGTGAGCTGAACGGCCGCTTTGTGGAATTACCTCAAGATCGCAGACGCGCATGTATTTCTCGGTAACGAAGATGCTGCAATTCACTGGATCGAGAAAGCGGTTCGCGAGAGGGAGTTCAGGAAATTCGATGTCTTTAAGGCTAAACGCTATGACCTGATTCGAAACGATCCGCGTTTCAAGGTGCTCCTCGATGAAATACTTGCCGATCTGGACATCGGCAAACCAGCGAAGGATTTCGTCGCAAGGTTGATCGATGGAAGCGAACTGTCGCTTTCATCTCTGCGTGGGCAGGTGGTATTGATCGATTTCTGGGCCACCTGGTGTCCGCCTTGTCTCGAGGAGTTGCCGAACCTGGAGGCAATGTATGAGTCGTATCACGATGACGGGTTCGAGATTCTCAGCATCTGTCTGGACGAAGGCGAAGACGTGAGTCGCGCACGCGACTTTCTAGCGCAGCACCAGCCCCCATGGAAGCTCAGGTTTTCTGAAAAAGGCTACGAGGACGAGATCGTCAAGTTGTACAAGGTCAATGGACTACCATCAACCTGGTTGATCAACCGCGACGGAAATCTGCACCGAGTAGCCATACATGGATATGAGCTGCGAGAAGAAGTTGCGAAACTGGTAGCCCGCCCCGTACCGCTGGAGAAGAGTTAATCCAACAGTAACGGCCCCTTTGGATCCTGGCTCGCCGAAGTTTTGACTGGCGGTATTAACCCAACAGCAGGTCTTACGCGGCAAGCGGAGTTGCTGTTCACCTCGAAATCAACAGACTGTTCGTGTAGTTTTCTAGTCTTGGAACCAAAAATCTCCTTAATCTATTTGTCTCGAGGCGACCCATGAAACCACTTCCGATGTTAATCGTACTAGCGTCCTGTGTGCTGGTTAGCTGCACACAGAGAGGCTCAGAAGATACTGATGCGAACTACGCCGACACCATATTCCGCAACGGTGCGGTTTACACGATGGACGAAAATCGTTCGTGGGCGACGGCTGTCGCCGTGCAAGGCGAAAAAATCGCGTACGTCGGTTTTGACGATGGCGTGAGCTCGCTAATAGGGCCACATACTCGCGTCATCGATCTCGGTGGCAAAATGCTGATGCCGTCCTTCCAGGACGTTCACATCCACCCGATTTCCGCTGGCCGGGAAGCGCTGACTGTCGATTTGAATGAACTGAGCTCAATCGAAGAGTATATCTCAGCGATCAGGACTTACGCCGACGCCAACCCGGACAAAGCCTGGATCCTCGGCGGCGGCTGGTCGATGGACGTTTTCGGGCCCGGCGCGCGCGCCAGCAAGAAACTCATCGATGCTGTCGTGGCGGATCGCCCCGTCTACCTGACGTCATCGGACGGCCACACAGGCTGGGCCAATAGCAAGGCACTGAAGATGGCCGGAATTGATGAAGACACGCAGGACCCGGCCAGCGGTATTGTCGACCGTAATCCGGACACAGGTGAAATCATCGGCAGCCTGCAGGAAGGTGCGATGGAATTGCTCACTACTCACATTCCGCCATCGACGCCCGAGTTCGACCAGCAGAGTCTGAAATACGCCGTGGACCTGCTGAACCGCTATGGCATTACTGCGATTACCGACGCGATCGTCACCCAACCGGACCTTGACGCATACCGTGCGTTGGACGATCGCGGTGATCTGACATTACGCGTCGTCGCGTCCCTGTGGTGGGAACGGACGGCAGGCCTCGAACAGATCGACAATTTCAAGCGATTACGCGACGAGTATACGCGCGGAAATCTGAATGCAGGCACCGCCAAGATCATGCAGGACGGTGTCATGGAAAACTATACTGCGGTGATGTCGGAGCCATATTTCGTCGATGGAAATCCTAAGGGCATCCCTATGGTCGAGCCGGAGTTTCTAAAGGATGCTGTGACCGCACTCGATGCCGAAGGCTTTCAGGTTCACTTCCATGCAATTGGCGATGCGGCTATCACCCAATGTCTGGACGCGGTCGAGGCAGCCATCAACGCCAACGGCAATGCGCATCGACGTCATCACATTTCCCATCTGCAAGCCATTCATCCGGATGACCTGCCGAGATTTCGCGAACTCGACGTTATCGCCAACTTCCAGCCGTTATGGGCTTACGAGGATGAGTACATCACCGAATTGACGCTCCCCTTTATCGGTGAGGAACGCGGTAACTGGATGTACACCATTCGTTCAGTCGTTAACGCCGGTGGCATGATCGCGTTCGGTAGCGACTGGTCGGTGTCGACGGCCAATCCGTTCCCGCAGATCGAGACCGCGGTAACGCGCACTGACGCCGACGGCGACGACGCTCCGTTCATGCCGCACGAGACCATCGATCTTGCGACGGCACTGGCCGCATTCACGATCAATTCAGCTTACGTCAACGGCATTAACGACATCAGTGGATCTATCGAAGTAGGCAATCTCGCAGACCTGATCGTTCTGGACCGCAACCTGTTCGACATCCCGGTGAAAGAGATATCGGAAACAGAAGTACTGCTAACACTGTTTGGCGGACGGCCGGTGCACGGAAACTTGTAATTCATTTAGATGACAGTGTATTGATATAGGCCACTACCTCAAGCAATGCCTGTTCATCCGGTAATGCATTTGCGAACGGTACCATCTGTAAGCCAAAGGTATCTTCTGCGTGATCACCTCGCAGACCGGTACGAAATTCTTGCAACTGCGTAACCATGCCATCATCGCGGAAAACTAATTGCTGCAATGGCGCAATAGCGGTTATTCAAAGGGCTGAAAATCCGAGAGTCCAATCTGAATGACTGCCAGCCCGAGGTATCCGGGGTTGCGCGTGTGTTTGTAGATTCCAGAAGTTACGAGTGCAGTTGATGCTGCATAGGGATCGTACGTCGTGCCTGCTCCGTCCATGCTCTGCATAGAACTACGAATGAGCAATACGTCACCTATTCGGTGATTTTAGTCCTCACGGCATTTGCGAACCGTTCCCCGTCACCGTACTCATGAGGTAACAAGAGATAAATCCAGTTGTCTTCCCCGGGTGCGCGCACCTCGTAAACACTGTAGTTCAGCGCATCACCTTCCTGGACCAGCGTTACAGACACGATCTCATCATTCGGGATGTCGTAGAAATTGATGAGACCGTCTTCATCTTGTTCATAGGCAATCACGCGAACGTTTGTCAGGATGCTGCCACCCTCTTTCACCGACAGAATACCTTCGGAAAAGAAATACTCGACCATTTCGCCGGTTTCGAGAATCCCCTCCGCAACAAGCTCTTGGTAGTAGCTATCCGGAACTTCCTGAGCGCTCAGAACTCGTTCAGATGGCACATGCCCGATGTCCATCAGAACACCGAGTACTCCGGCAGCAAAAATCCCAAGAACCACCACTGTTCCCACAATGTTCAGCACTGTGCGCACTGGGCTTCTGCGAACCGACACGCCGTCGACCGGCAGATATTCTTTAACGAAATGATTGGCGTGATAAACAGTGATCGCCTTTTCCATGACCAGCAAAAAGCCGAATACGGCGGCCGTCACAATGTCGCCGTTAGGTTGGCTACCAGAAGGAATAAGGCTCCAGATGACGATAACGAGGAATATCAATTCGATGGCCGCATCGACGATGCCGAGAAACGGATGACCCGTGTAGAAATAGCCACCGCCCGGAAAACACAAGGACAAATTCCGCGCTCTCACGCGGCTTTTGAACTCTTTACCGCAGCCAGGGCAATCGAAGCGGTCCGTTTCCAGTTCGGTCGTACATTTTGGACAAAGATGAACTCGGCCACCTGCTGTGCTGCGTACTCCCTGTAAATCGGCAGTTTGCAGCAGGGCTCGGATCTTCTTTCGCTCCGAACCCCGTATATACAGAAACAGATCTTTCTGTCCCGACTTGTAAGCGACCTTAAGTCGGCTGCCCTTTTGCGAAATCGACTCCAGGTCGCCATAGCGAATCTGAGCCACCGATTGGCGGTAGTCGTGACTCATCGTAGAGGGAATGTGAAAGACCCGCCGATTTGTAAAGACCAGCAGGCACCTCTTGAGATAGACAAAAATAAACCCCGTCGTCCATTGCTCAAGAAATGACGTCGGAGAAACAGCCGTAGTGACGGCAAGCAATTGCTCATCGTCGTCGAGAAAGTCTTTTAGAAATGTGACCTTCTCGACAAGTTTGCGTTGCTTCTTCTCGATTCGAGGTTTGTGGGTGCCAGCATGATCCGCGAACATCGTTCCGGCATCTATTGGCAGATCTTGCTGGTTGCCTGATCCCGCTGTGTAAGACTCGGGTGAAAGTGTGTCAACCATTATTGGTCCTTGTTGTTATTTTGTGCTCAGAATAGCAGACACTCGATATTGCTACGCATTTCTCCGAATTGACGTTGCCTCCGTGTTCCTACATAAGTCTCAAAGCTAACCGGCAAAGTATGGTGGGCCGACAAGAAGGGAGAGGCCGATGCAATTAATATCCAGCAGTTTCGACAACAACAAAAGCATCCCGGAAAACTACGCATTCGGCATACCCGATGACGAGTCACACATGGCGCTGGGACAAAATCGCAATCCAGGGCTTGCGTGGACCGATATACCTGAAGGCACAAAATCCTTGGTCCTTATGTGCATTGACCCGGATGTACCGTCAGTCGCAGACGACGTCAACCAGGAAGGCCGCACGATCTCCCCCACCCTGCCGCGTGTCGAGTTCTGCCACTGGGTCTTGACTGACATCGAGCCCACGGAAATATCGATTGCCGAGGGCAGCTGTTCCGACGGCGTTATCGTCGGGGGCAAAAGCTCACCGAATGGTCCCGCTGGCTCCCGCCAGGGTATTAACGATTACACCAGCTTTTTCGCCGGCAACACGGATATGCAGGGCGACTATTTCGGTTATGACGGACCCTGCCCGCCGTGGAACGATGAGATAATGCATCACTACTATTTCGTTCTCTATGCGACGGATCTGGAACGTTGTCCGGTCGCAGGGACATTCACAGGAGGTGATGTTAAGCAGGCCATCGAGGGGCATGTCCTCGCAGAGGCTCAGATCATGGGGACCTATACACTGAATCCCGATCTGGCTTGCGGTTGACAGCGGGAGCGCCGAAGGAGTTCTGTGGGCGATTAGCTCAGTTGGGAGAGCGCTGCATTCACATTGCAGAGGTCACTGGTTCGAGCCCGGTATCGCCCACCAATAATGTCTTTATGGCGCCGATAGTCCCGTCAGAAACGTCCGCAGCCCTTCGACATAGACGCGTTCATCCCTCAGGAATGCGTCATTGTGGGTGCCGCGAATCGCCAGTAGAGTTCGTGGTTCATTCGCAGACGCAAGAATTGCTTCGCCGTGGTGGAACGGGATGATCTCGTCGTCGCGACTGTGAACGACCAGTACCGGGCAGTGAACATCCCGCACAAAATCACGTGTCGCGTGACTAAGGCGGCTCAACCAGCGTGCCGGGAGCCATGGATAGAGATCCTGGGCAATGTCCGGAACTGACGTGAACGACGATTCCAGGATAAGGGCCAACGGTTGGTGTTGTGCAGCCAGCCATGACGCAACAGAAGCCCCGAGGGAACGCCCGAAAATTACGATATCACTGGCGACAACGCCGCGACGCTCGATGAGGTAACGCCATGTCGCATCAGCGTCGCGATAGATCCCCTTTTCCGTGGTCCGACCTTCGCTCTGACCGTAACCCCGATAGTCGATAATCAATACTGACAAGCCCAAGTCCAGGAACTGCGCTATCGAGTCCAGACGATGCGAAATGTTTCCCGCATTACCGTGAAAGAACAACAGCACCTGAGAGGATCGCCCGGCGATGAACCAGCCATGCAGCGTCACTCCGTCAGCAGTCTCGATGGAAACATCTTGATAGTCCATACCAACATCGGTCGGCGTCATGGTCAACGCCCGGCCTGGCACTTCCGCAAGATAGAGCATGCGCCCCTGCATGAAATACACGACGACGACGAGTAAACCGTAACAGGCAGCGACGACAATGATGAATTTCAGCATGGCAGTCCGCATTTGGATGCAGGCGACGATCCGATGTATTCAATACAGGGAGCTACCCTGCCATGATTTCCTGGGTAGGCTTTTCGAATCCGAAATGCAGCAACATGAATCGTTTCACTTCGCTCTCCTCACGGTGACTCTTTCAGGACGGCCGACGGGCCCAACCAAGTGCCCTGGAAAAGGTGGCGATTTGCTTATCCAGGGTTGCATGCAGTATACGCATTTTCCGAAGTCACCAACGAAGACACCGTCTCTGGCAATGCCGTGTCAGCGTTCATTTGATATAGTCCGCGGATTCACGTTCCAGGGATGGCCCCATGCCGCAAGTTGTCGCCTCTCGCAGTACGGAATCGCACTTCGCCTGCCTCAGGGAAATGCGGAATTTCGGCGGTGCCGCGCAGACCGGTGGTCTCGCTGAGGATGTCATTCAGGATTTCCTCGACGATGGCAATCACGAATTAGCTATCGCCATCGAACGAGCTTACGCGCGCTTTCTCGAGCTGCAGCAATCGGACGCCGACTACCTTGCGCTGGATGAAATCGAACAAATCCACCGGTCGCATGCCGGCCTGACCAATTTCTACTCTGAGGACGCTGTTAACCCGTATGTTGCGGCGAGCGCCTTTGGGCCGTGGATTGTCAGCCTGAAAGGGGCCGTCATATACGATTGTGGCGGCTACGGCATGCTCGGTCTCGGTCATGCGCCGGAAGCCGTGCTGGAAGCGATGAATAAGCCGCACGTGATGGCAAACATCATGACGGCCAGCCTGAGCCAGGTCGACTTTGTCAGTCGCCTTAGGCGGGAAATCGGTCACACACGGACTGGTGGCACACCTTTCGCGAGCTTTCTTTGCCTCAATAGCGGTTCCGAATCAATGTCGATCGCATCGCGCATCGCCGATATCAACACCGGGATTCTCACCAGCCCTGGTGCTCGATATGACGGATGCAAAGTTCGAGGGCTGACCTTGCGAGGCAGTTTTCATGGACGGACCGATCGCCCGGCCCGCTACTCACATTCGACCTCCAAACAATATGAGAAACACCTGGCCTCCTTCCGGGAAGGCAGTTACTTGCTGACAGTAGAGCCTAATAATATGGAGGCGCTGGAAACAATTTTCTCCGAGGCAGAGAACGAAGGGACCTTCATCGAGGCGTTCTTCATGGAGCCCGTGATGGGAGAAGGTAACCCAGGCTTGGCAATCGAGCCAGGTTTTTATGCGCGTGCCCGAGAATTGACTCGGGAACATGGTTCGATGTTGGTCGTTGATTCCATCCAGGCCGGGCTTCGTGCCTACGGTGTGTTATCGATCGTGGACTACCCGGGCTTCCGGGAATTCGACGAACCGGACATGGAGTCCTATTCAAAGGCACTGAATGCCGGCCAGTTCCCGCTATCTGTTCTCGCGCTGTCAGAAAAGACCGCCGCCATCTACCGACGAGGTCTTTACGGCAACACAATGACGACAAACCCTCGCGCTCTGGACGTCGCAATAGCAGTACTCGACTCATTCGATGCTGAGCGACGCGGGAACATCCGTGCGCGCGGCCAGGAACTTGTCAAGGGCCTGGCTGCACTGGCAAATGAGATTGACGACGCGATTACCAATACTCAGGGCACCGGGTTACTGGTGAGTTGTGCACTCGCACCGCGATACAAGGCTTATGGCACCAACAGCACGGAAGACTACTTGCGGAAAAATGGCCTCGGTGTGATTCACGGCGGTGAACGTTCGATACGCTATACGCCCGTATTTAACATCGGCGCCAAAGAAGTGGACCTTATTATCGAGCTGACAAGGGACGCACTGCTGAACGGCCCGACTCGGCCGGACGAAGAAAAATAATGCGAAAAGACGGATTGAGCCCGAAAGCCTACGTGCCTGTTCCTGAGGGCGACACGTACGACCCCTTTGTGCCGGCAACTGAATCTCCCGCCGAATTCACCATCAAGGCAGTTGGATTGGGCATCCTGTTCGGCATCATTTTCGGTGCTGCCAATGCGTACCTGGGACTACGAGCCGGACTGACCATTAGCACTTCGATCCCGGTTGCGGTCATGACCGTCGCCGTATTTCGCGCGCTGTCCAGCGTCGGTGTCCGCAGCACAATTCTCGAGACCAATATCTCGCAAACGACCGGGTCCGCGTCGAGTTCCCTGGCCAGCGGCGTAATCTTTACCCTCCCCGCGTTATTTATGTGGGGGATGGCCCCGGAACTGCTGCAGATGACGCTACTGGCAATGTGTGGCGGGCTGATGGGTGTCCTCTTTATGATTCCGCTACGACGTTTTCTCATCGAACGCGAACACGGCAAGCTCCCATATCCGGAAGGAACGGCGTGCGCGGAAGTACTCGTCGCGAACGAGATCGGCGGAGGTCGTGCGCGCTTCGTGTTCTACGGTCTCGCCGGAGGCGCGCTGTTCAAATTCCTCACATCCTGGCTGCGCGTAATACCCGGCGATGTCCATCTCAAGATTCCTTTTCTCAAGAAAGGGGAAGTCGGCATGGACCTGTCGGCTGCGCTGTTTGGCGTTGGTTACATCCTCGGGCCGCGAATCGCCACCGTCATGGTGGGCGGCGGCCTGCTCTCCTGGCTGGTGATCATCCCGGCCATTGCCACGTGGGGTGAGGCGCGCACCGTGCCGTTCTTCCCCGAGACGGTGCAGCTCATCGTTGACATGTCGCCGCGCGAGATATGGTCGCGCTATGTGCGCTACATCGGCGCGGGCGCCGTCGCGGCCGCCGGCATCATTACGCTGATTCGCAGCATCCCGGTGATGATCAGTAGTTTCCGCATGGGCGCGGCGCAGTTGAGCGAACGAGTCGGTGCCGGCGCTGAATCCATGGTCGTCGAGCGGACAGCCAATGACCTGCCACTGCGCTTTGTCGGTATCGGCATCCTCGTTATCGCGGCCGTACTCGTTCTCGTACCGCAGGTCTTCGGCGCCGTCGGCGACGTCAGTATCCGTGCAGCTGCCGCATTATGTGTCGTAGTCTTCGCGTTTTTCTTCGTCACCGTTGCCTCGCGCATCGTCGGCCTGGTCGGCGTCACCAGCAACCCGACCAGCGGGATGACGATCGCGGCGTTACTCGGCACCGCTTCCATATTCCTGTTTTTTGGCTGGACCGATGCGCTGGGCAAAGCGGCCGCGCTTACCGTCGGCACCGTGGTCGCCATCGCCGCCTCCATTTCGGGCGACACCTCGCAAGACCTGAAGACGGGGTACCTCCTCGGCGCTACGCCGCGTCGGCAACAAACCGCGGAAGTGATCGGTGTACTCACCTCGGCCGTCTTTGTGTGTCTGACAGTGCTGGCACTCGGCAAGGGCTTCGGGTTTGGCAGCACGGAGTTACCCGCACCGCAGGCGACCCTGATGAGGCTCGTGATCGACGGTGTCCTGGACCAGAACCTGCCCTGGGTGCTGGTCGGAATTGGTGCCGGAATCGCAGTGGTTTGCGAAGTTGCACGTATCCCATCGCTGCCATTCGCGGTCGGTGTGTATCTGCCCGTGTCCACGATGACGCCCATATTTGTCGGCGGATTAATCCGTCTGTGGATGGAGCGCAATGCGAAAGACGAGACAACCGCAGCCGACCGCCGCGAGCGCGGCGTGCTACTTGGTAGCGGTTTCGTTGGCGGCGAAGGATTGCTTGGCGTCGGTATTGCGCTAGTCGCTGTCGCCAAGAGCCGCCGGCCGGACGGTATTGGCACGGAGTGGCTCGGCAATGACATGATTGCAATGCTGGTTGGAGCCGCTGCCTTCGCCGTGTTTATCGCCTGGTTCTTCCGCTCGGTGCGAGGCCAAACGGAGCGTTGAAAATGAGAAAACTCGTCCTGTCGTTTGCCCTGTTGATCAGTTGCGCTTCACAGGCGCAGCAGATAGACGACTTCGACTATTTCGCCGCAAACCGCACGATGGTCCGCAACGGTGTTCAGGCAGTCCTGATGTGCAACGGCCTGTTTACGTCCGGACGAACGCTTGAGCAGGTGTTTGCGCAGGAGCTCGCTTACCTGCCGGAACCTGTCGGTTCTGTCGATGGCGGCGAGTACCTCATCGATACCGGCCTCAGGGCTGTCGCCATTGGCGGCCCGCAGTCGGGGCCGGTGATGCGCGCCGCGTTTCGTGAAGGCATTGGTTGCGTCGTGATGGCCCCGAACCAGAGTCTCGACGATATCGACTCACTTCCCATCCTGGACTTACCGCACCCGGCAGGCGACCCGGGCGCGATGCCCTGGCCGACAGGTGATCTCGTCAAACAAGTGCCACTTCCGGAAAACATTGATTCAGACGCGCTCCTCGCCGCATCCGACTGGGCTTTTGATCGTGAGTCGGCAGAACAAGTCACTTTAAGTCTGATCGTCATTCACAAGGGCACCATCATCCACGAGCGTTATGCGGACGGTGTGGATATGACAACGCGTACGCGTACCTGGTCGACGGCGAAAAGCATCGCAGCGACGCTGTTTGGAATGCTGGTCGATGACGGACGTCTCGACCTCGATGCCTCGCTTGGAATCAAGTGGTTGCCAGACGTCGAAGGCGTTGACAATGATCCGCGCAACGCCATTACGCTGCGACACCTATTGAACATGTCGAGCGGCTTGTATCCGGTTGATAGTTTTGGGATGGAGTACGCGACTGGTTCCGGCCTCGCCTATTGGGCTGGGGCGAGCTCAGTCGATGGCGCACGTCGTCGTGCCCAGTTCCGCCAGCCGGGTACGTTTTGGGACTATGAAAATTACGACACGCTGCTCGCCGTCTATGCGATGAAGCTCGCACTCGGTGATCGCCGCAGCTATGCCACATTCCCACGCAAAGCGTTACTTGACCGGATCGGCATGCGCAACACGCTGGTCAGCACAGATCGCTTTGGAGATTTCATCTTCAGCAGCCAGGTTTATACGACCGCCCGAGACCTCGCCCGCTTTGGTCTGTTGTATCTGCAAAATGGCGTATGGGAAGGCGAGCGGCTGATTTCAAATGAATGGATCGAGTTCGTACGAACACCTGCGCCCGCAACTGCGCAACGGGGCAATATGTACGGTGGACAGTTCTGGCTCGTCCCGGACGGGCGCGACGATGTGCCGAAAACGGCATACGCGACTTCAGGCAACCGCGGGCAATACGTCGTGATCGTACCGTCGCGCGATACCGTCATCGTGCGACGTGGCCTCGACTATGGCAAGCAAGGCTTCAACCGCTGGGATCTGACACGAGAAGTGCTCAAAGCCATTCCGCGCTAGTACACATATTTCGCCGAGAACGACAGCCTAGCTGCCGTGCGACAATCCGTAGTTTCATCCACCTGCCAGAAAAGCTCCTGTACGCTTGCGCCATGCACCTACAGACCTATTTGGATCGAATCAGATATCGCGGTGATATCCGTCCCGATCATGCTGCACTCGCTGCTCTGCAACAAGCACATATTTGTGCCGTGCCATTCGAGAACCTCGATGTGCAGCTTGGCAGACCGGTCACGCTTTTTGCCGAAGACGCGTACGACAAGATTGTCGCTAACAATCGCGGTGGCTGGTGCTATGAGCAGAACGGACTGTTTGGGTGGGCACTGACTGAAATGGGATTCGACGTCACCCGCGTCGCTGCTGCCGTCATACGCCAGGACAGAGGCGATGCGTCATTGGCAAATCACCTGTGCTTGTTGGTAAGTACGTCCGACTCTGCTGCGACGTATCTCGTCGATGTTGGCTTCGGCGGTAGCATGATCAAACCAATCGAATTGGCAGAATCGGAACACGAGCAGGCGCCCTTTCGTCTTGGGCTCGAGAAGCTCACAGACGGCTACTGGCGCTTCTGGGAAAATGTTGGCGACGGAAAATTCAGTTTCGATTTTGTTGTCAGGGCCGCGGACGAATCGGCATTGCAGGACAAATGTTTGTCCCTTCAATCCGAACCATCATCGAGTTTCGTGCTCAACCTCGTGGCGCAGTTGCGGTCCCGTGAGCAGCACAAAGTGCTGCGCGGTCGGGTCCTGCGAATCGCCTCGGCTAACGGTATTAGCACGCGTACCCTCGCTTCGAGCGATGAAGTGGTCGCCACTCTGGCCGGTCAATTCGGGCTGGATCTACCAGAGGTTGCTGATCTTTGGCCCAGAATTGTGGCGAGACACGAGGAAATACTCCGTACGAAGCCCGAAATCAGGGGGGGCTAGCCAGCTGCTCCGCGATATACGCGTCGACGACCTGCTCCAGCACCGGTAACGGCACACCACCGTTTTCAAGCACGGTTCTGTGGAAGTCGAACAGGTTGAACGCGCTGCCGAGTTCGTCCATTGCTCGCTGACGCACTTCAAGGATCTTCAACATGCCGATCATGTAAGCCGTCGCCTGGCCCGGTATTACACTGTAACGTGCGGCAGCGCCTTGCGACGAGCCCGTCGGATATCCGACATTGTCATCAATGAACTGCACGGCCTCATCAAATGACCAGCCCAGGGAGTGGATGCCGGTGTCGACCACCAGGCGGACAGCCCGAAGCGCTTCGTACTGCAGTCGGCCGAGGTTGCCGTAAGGATCGTTGTCGTACCAGCCAAGCTCGTAGGCCAGTCCTTCAGCATACAATGCCCAGCCTTCGACAAACGCTGTCGACCTGACAAGCTTGCGGAAGAACGGCACATCGGCTTCCCCAGCGAGCGAAATCTGCAAGTGATGGCCCGGCAGCGTTTCATGAAACGTCAATGACGGCATGTCGTAATATGGCAGGTCACTCTGCGTGCCCGCATAGAAAGCACCAGGTCTCGTTCCGTCGAATGACGGTCCGACGTAGTAGCCACCACTCTCGACGCCAATGACTATGACGTCAGCCGTCGGAAAAACATCGAAAGCCTGATCCAGATTCTGATTAGCGAAATCGATTAGCGCCTCAAAGGTGGCAACCGTATCGGCAGCCGGAATGACGCCACCATCCGTTGTTACGCGACCGAACAATTGTCGAAGTGTTTCATTCTGCGGGTAGCCGAGCTGGTCAAATATCAACCGCATCTCGAGCAGGATGCGCTGCAACTCGTCGAGTCCTAATTGGTGAACCTGTGCCGCTGTCAGGTCGGTTGTCGTGTGATGTCCGAGCATGAAGTCATAGTAGGCAGCACCGTCAGGTAATTGCCCGACGCCAATGGAAGGCGACGCCGAACTTCGAAGACCATCAAGAGTGTCGTATAGATCCTGGTAGGCCGGAATGACACTGTTTTGCACTGCCGTCAACGCGTCGTTCTCCAGTGCTTGGCGCTGCCCTGAAGACAGCCCGGCAATGCTGGCAATTTTGTCGCGAAATACCGTGTAGAACGGGCTGGAGGACGCGGCGGATTGCCCGTGCAAGTTGACTTGGTATGCCGCCCAATCCAGCGTGACATATGGTTCGACGATTCCGGCACTGCGCTGACTTCGAAGATGGTCTTCGAGCTGCGCGAGTTTTCGCGCCACCAGGCCAAGACGCGTGATGTAGTCTTCAGCATCCTGCCGGGTCGCCAACGGGTGGATGTCCGTGAAAAACAACCGCAGGTCTTCCTGAACGCCGAAAAGTCCAAACGAGGCAACGAAATCATGGTAGAAAAACGGCTGCCGGTCGACCCGGTCTTGCACATACCAGTGATAAACGTCGTACGAAATCCTGCCATTCGCGTCCAGGCCGGCACGATCGTAAGTGGATAATTTGTCGAGGATCACCTCATACATCGCGTAGGTATCGCGAACAAATTCGTCCGAGATATCGGTGAGTTGTACGCCTTGTATCGGAAAACGAGCAGTAAGCGCCAGTGAGATGACGCTTTCAGGATCGCGCAGCATCAAGGCTTTGTAAGATTCCTCATAGAAGTCATCAATGGACAGGCCTTCCAGGGCCAGAGCAAGGTCTGCCGCAGGATCTGTGTCGACAGGCGGGGCTTGCAGTTCAGTTTTGGCTCCGCCGCCACATGACGACAGCAAGACGGTTATGAGCAATATATGCAGTGCGTTTTTCATTGGTCGCACTCTTCTTGAGTTCTTGACGTTGGGTTCGACCGTACGTCAGTTGACTGGTTCCGTCACTAATCGTTCTGCCATTTGGCCATAGGTGATCTGACGTAGCAGAATGACTTTAGCTATATTTATCAATAAGTTATGTTGCTTATTTAATTCTCTTTATTAACTCGGCACCTGGTTGCCACTGGCGTCTAACTCGACGATCTCGTAGCCGAGTTCTTCGAGCTGAGGGAGAATCACGGCCTTGTCGCCCACGACGACAATAATCATGTCCTCCATTACCAGATGCGTGGATGCCAGCTCGCCTATTTCTTCCTGTCCAATAGCTGCCAGAATCTCATTCTGTGCATCCACGAAATCGTCGTCAAGATCAAACTCCAGAATTCTCGACAGAAAGCCGAGTTTTTGTGTTGGAGTCTCATACCGCCGGGCATCGCGCTGTCCGAGTGCTCTGCGCGTAAACGCCAGCTCATCCTCGCTAATGCCTACCGCTGCATAACCGCGAATTTCATCCTCAAACTGGATGATGCCGTCGCCCGTTGCGTCTGTGCGAATGCCAGCGGCCGCCGTAAAGCTGCCGCGATCATTGCCGCCCTTAAATCCTGAGCGGGCACCGTAGGTGTAGCCCTTGTCTTCACGGAGATTGAGGTTTATGCGGCTATTGAACGCCCCACCCAGTACGAAGTTCATGAGCCCGGCGCGATAAAACTCTCCGGTTGCGTCATATTTCAGGGAACGCTTGCCAATGCGAATCTCTGACTGTGCGGCACCAGGCTTGTCCACGAGATAGATTTTCGTCTTTCCCAGTTGCGGAAATGGCTGCAGCTCAACCGCGGCAACGTCCGGCCCCTGCCAGCTACCAAGAACAGCAAGTTTCTCAAGCAAAGTTTCCTGCGGCAGATCGCTGACAGCAATTATGCTCGCGATATCCGGTGAGTAGTGCACAGCGTGGAATTCCGTCACGTCATCCAGCGTCAGGTCGCGGACAGAGGCTGCAGTGCCAATATCCGCATGCGCAAAGCTGTTTTCCTTGCCGAACAATAAGAGCTGGTAGATCGTGTTCGCAGTGACGGAAGCCTCTTTCTTATTGTGTTCGATGATCTGCAGAAACTGCGATTTCACACGCTCAAAGTCTGCGGGGTCGAATTTCGGCATGAGCAGCATCTCTGCCGCCACTGCCAATGTCTCGTCGACATTCTCGCTCAGGCTGCGAATCGACATCATTGTGTCGTCATCGCCGGCGCCGAACTGAACACTGGAACCAAGTTTGCGCAGTCGGTTACTCAGCTCTTCATTTGACGATCGAGTTGTCGCCTCATTCATCATCGAGGCTGTCAGTGCAGCGAGACCCAGCTTCTCAAGCGGTTCATTGCGCTGCCCCGCTTCAATGCGCAGCCGGATAGCCACGGTGGGCGTCTCTGAATTCAGTGCCCCTAACACCGGTATGCCGTTCTCCAGTTCGTCGCGCCAGATCGCCGGCAGGATGACACCAGGATTCTCTCCGACTGGCGGCATCAGGCTGCGATCGAACTCATCCACAGCACGCCGAAAGTCGAGGTCGCCTGCGGTGACTGCGACGTATTCCGGAAGTGTTCGATCTGTTCGCGTCCACGTATCGGCGTGAGCGATCTGAGAAACTTGCCCCATCGGCACGACGCTCATGATGACGGCTGGTTGTCCCTGTATGTACTGACGATAGACACGCAAGACATTGTCTTTCGTCACGTTTTCGTATCGCGCAATATCAACGCCAGTAAAATTTGGATTGCCGGCGAAAGTCTCGTACGAGGCAAGGCGCCTCACCTTGCCCGACACGCTCTCGAGGCCATAAATCATGCCTGAAACAATGCCCATCTTGACTCGGGTCAGGTCGTCTTCAAGAACACCTCTGTCTTCGAACTCGAGCAACGACTCTCTTGCGATGCGCTCGAGATCGGTCAGCGTTTTCCCGGACGGAGGATTTGCCAACGACAGCATCGTGAACGTGCACGCCAGCTCCAGGCATGCATGCCCGGCGCCGGCCTGCACGGCCAGACGGTTCTTCACCATATTCTTGTAGAGCAACGACGTTTCGCCCTGGCCGAGAATAGATGCCAGTACATCGAGTGCTGCCTCATCCTCGTGCAGGGCGTATACCGTCGGGTACGCCATGTACAACAGGGGCAGAGCGACGTTGTCCTCCATAGAGAGGTAGCGGTCTGCGTCGAGCTCAACGGTCGGAATCTCGGGCGCCGCAACTTCCGGCCCGCGCGGAATCGACCCGAAATATCTGTCTATCCACACGAGCAATTCAGCTTCGTCGTATCGTCCGCCGATAGTGAGCGTCGCGTTGTTTGGCCCGTACCACCGCAGGAAGAACTTCTTCAGGTCGTTAACGTCGACCCTGTTCAGATCTTCGATGTAGCCAATGGTCTGCCAGGAATAAGGATGTCCCTCGGGATACAAGCCTTCGTTAACGCGTTCAATGAATCGTCCATACGGGCGATTGTCCATCCTTTGGCCACGCTCGTTCTTGACGGTGTCGCGCTGAACTTCGAACTTATCCTGCGTAACGGCATCGAGAAAGAAACCCATGCGATCGGCTTCCAGCCAGAGCATTTTTTCAAGCTGATTGGCCGGCACTGTTTCAAAATAATTGGTTCGATCGGTGTTTGTCGTCCCGTTGAGTGTGCCCCCCGCTTCCGAGACGATCTTGAAGTGCTGTTCATCGCCAACGTTTTCCGAGCCCTGAAACATCATGTGCTCGAAAAAATGTGCGAACCCGGATTTTCCCACTTCCTCGCGGCCCGAGCCGACGTGATAGGTCACATCAACGTGCACCAGCGGGTCAGACCTGTCTTCGTGAAGGACGACCGTCAGCCCATTCTCGAGCCGAAACTTCTTATACGGGATTACGATGCCGTCATCGTCCGCCTTCTCGACCGTTTCCAGCAATGCAATACCTTCCGGAACTGCGACCGATCCGCCGGCGGTTTCAGACTCATGCCCTGATTGGCAGCCTGAGACAGTCAATACGAGAGCGCCAATCAAGATGGATTCTTTGATCAATAGCATGCTGTGATCCTGCATTTTAATTCGTTGTTGCAGTTATCGGACCCGCGCAACGTGCCGGGGTTCACGACTCGTTGACGATGATTTCCGGGTATTCGGGAATCCAGCGGTATTCTTCGATCCTCGATTCGAGCTCATCAGCTTCGACGTCTTGTGCGACGCCGTCTTTGACAGCCTGCCGTGCCACTGCCAGCGCGACGTGACCGCAAATATCCCAGAGTCTCGACACTTCAGGCATCAGACACTGACTTTCTACGTCGTCGTCGCTCAATGTTTCCGCCAGGGCTCTCGACGAGGCAGCGATCATCGTCGTGGTGATCTCTGTAGCGCCGCTGACTATTGCACCCAGGCCAATACCGGGAAAAACAAACACGTTATTGGCCTGGCCAATTCGGCGTTTGCCATCGCTGGTGTCCACCGGGTCAAACGGGCTGCCCGTCGCAACCAGGGCCTTACCATCTGTCCAATCGAGAATGTCCTGCGGATTTCCTTCGCAGATGGCCGTTGGATTAGACATCGGCAGAATAACGGGTTGTTCGGTATTCGCTGCCATGGCCCTGACCGTGTCTTCAGTGAAGGAGCCACCCTGACCTGAGGTGCCAATTAGCACTGTCGCCTTGTAGGCGCTGATTACTCTCTCAAGCTGAGCGCTGTCGCCTTCGCCGAGGCCGAGACTTGCCAGCATTTCAGCCGACCAGGCCAGTTCTTTCTTGTATTCGTCAAGATTCTCTCTGTCGCTGCTTATGATACCGCGACTGTCCATGGCGATGATGGCCCGTGTCAGCTCCTCATCCTTCAGGCCTGCATCACGCAGTTGCCCGCGCAGCTGGCGCGCAATTCCCAATCCCGCGGCACCCGCACCATAGATCACGATTCGACTATCCGTGAGCGAGCTGCCGCTGATCCGGCACGCGGCATGCACGCATGCAGCCGCAACGGCCCCTGTACCCTGAATATCGTCATTGAATGACGGCAATGACTCCCTAAACCGATTCAGCATCATCAACGCATTGTCTTTGCGAAAATCCTCCCACTGAATGACGACGTCCGGAAATACCGCTTTCGCGGCTGCCACAAACTCATCGACGATTTCCAGATACCGATCACCTTGCAAGCGTTTGTGACGCCACCCCAGGTACAGCGGATCATCAAGCAAAGCCTGGTTATTAGTGCCGACATCCAGGCTGATCGGCAAAGTCTGTGCCGGGTGAATGCCGGCACCGACACAATAAAGGGCCAGTTTGCCGATGGAGATTGCCATGCCGCCGACGCCCTGGTCGCCAATACCGAGGATCGCCTCGTTGTCAGTAACGACCATAAGACGGACGCCGCTAAACGGTGCTGAATCTCGCAGGACTTCCTCGATTCGCCCTGCATGCTCGGGGGTGATGAAAACCCCACGAGCCCGGCGATAGACGCGGGAGAAAAAGCGCGAGGCCTCACCAACTGTCGGCGTGTAGATAACGGGCATCAGCTCCTCAAGATGCATGTTGAGAATCTTGTAGAAGAGCACCTCATTGCGATTGAGAAGCAGCGAGAGGTCTATGTGCCTGCCGACCGGATCAGGGTTAAAACAAATCGACAAATACGTTCGCTCTGCCTGGGTCGCAATATCGTTATGTTGAGCAGGCAACATTCCTTCTATGCCGAACTTGCGGCGCTCCTCGAATGTGAAGCCCGTACCCTTGGAATACAACGGTAATCGCAGCATCTCCCGGCCGCTCTTGGAAGTATGCAGCTGATGCCCCGAAGCTGTCTTTCTCAGATCGAATTTTTCCACGTAACCACGCCAGTGCCGATCGAATGACCGGCACTAGACGCGCTTACGAACGTGGTGTCAAGCAGGGTCTTGCAATGCCCGTTTGAGCCGTGATTCTTGCCGCGGTAGTTTTGTTCCCAGCACGAACGTATTCCCGGCCAGAACAAGGACAGTGCCGAGGACAATTGTCGCGTCCAGCTGCAGCCCTTCGAACAGCATCGACAGTATCAACGCCACGACCGGAAACATAACCATCGCGTAGCCCGCCTTATGCGCGCCGATACGACCCAACAATGTCAGGTACGCACCGAACGCGATGATCGAGCCAAATACCGTTAGATACGCCAGCGACGTGACGTAGCCAGGTGACCAATCGAAATGAAAGGAATGACCCTCAGCGAGGGCGACGAATCCTGTCAGGACCGCACCGTAGAACATGCCCCAGGCGTTGGATTGCACAACTGGCAAACGCCGCCTTTGAGCGCCTTGGGACACCATGTTGCCGAACGACGCGAGGACCGCGCTTAACACCGCCAGAACAGAACCGTAGAACACGGTATCGGTCAGCGTCAGCTCACCTATCTGCGGAGCAAACAGCGTGAATATGCCCGCCACGCCCAACAAAGAGCCGAATAGCACCCTGCGCCCCGCCCTCACACCGAAGAAGATTCGTGCGTTGAGAATATTCATCCAGACAATCGCCGTGAAGGCTATCGCCGTCAGCGCCGACGAAATGTAGATCTGGGCCCGGTAAGCGAGTATGTAATTAAGGCCGAACAGAAACAGGCCGAGCAACAGGAACCAGCCATGTTGCCGCAGTCCGAACGAGAGACGCAGCCCGCGATAACGGCTCCAGGCGAATAGCGCAATCGAGGCACCGATGTACCGATAGACGATCGACACTTCCGGAGCGACGACACCGAGCTGAAACTCGATCGCAAACCACGTCGAACCCCAGACCAGGACCGTAATGATATAGAGCACCAGGTTGCTCATCATTTGTCCTTGCAGTCGAGGTCACACAGTGCCTCATAGAACATCGATTTGTGCAGGTTGCGATATTCATGGACCCGCATCGCCGGGGATGCGAGCGCCCGGAGCGCATCTCTCCACCTGGGCTTCTCCGGATTGTGCAGGTCCGCGAAACGGGCTTTCGAATTGCCTCGAAGGGACATCTCAACAGTGTCATTCACGCGGTGATTCATTGTCATTCCCTCGGATACCTCAAACATGGACTTGACTATACGGGTCTATTAGCGATATAACAGATACAGTTTTTCAGAAATGTAACCTATACAGTTATGCTCGCCATCGACAAGCAAGACAGCACGTATCTCTACCGACAGGTTATTGATCTAATTAGTGAAAATATAAACTCCGGCACACTACGGCCGGGCGATCGACTGCCCTCGCTGCGCAGAATGAGCCAGAGCGCCGGAGTGAGTGTCCCGACTGTCAGGCAGGCCTATGTTGAACTCGAGCGTCAGCGCCGCGTTGAATCCCGCCCACAGTCCGGTTTTTACGTACGCAGTGTCGCGTGCAATGACATCGTCCACCCCGCCCCGTCGTCGACCGGTGATCCTGTCTGCCTGAACTGCCGGCCCTTGATGGTGCGGGTGTATGAGGGAATCAACCACCCGGACCTTGTTCCGCTTGGAATAGCCAATCCGTGCATGGCCAAGCCGGCTGCGAAAAGCCTGCACCGCGCTATGAAACGTGTCATGGCACGCGCCGAAGAACGAAGCATCAGCTACGCATCGACCCTTGGAGAGGCCTCACTGCGGCGTCAAATTGCCTATCACTATCTCGACACGGCCGGAGTTCAGGTGGAGCCGGATCAGATCGCCATTACAAATGGAGGCCAGGAGGCACTGCTTCTTGCCCTGAAAGCGGTCGCATCTCAGGGCGATGTGATTGCCGTGGAAACGCCGACGTATCACGGACTGCTCGAATTGATCGATAGCCTGGGCATGCTGGCGGTGGAAGTCGAAACCTGCCCCGAAGAAGGTGTCGTACTTGAGGAATTGCGGCGCACTCTGGAGCAACACCCGGTCAAGGCATGCATGTTCTCCACCGCCCTGTCGAATCCACTGGGCGTTGCAATGCCTGAACGTGATCGGCGCAAGCTGGTCGAGATCCTGGAAGAATTCGACACGGTACTCATTGAAGATGACGTATACGGCGATCTCCGTTTTGATGGCGTACGTCCTGTACCGGCGCAATTCCTGAACAATAATGCCCGGGTAATGACTTGTGGATCATTTTCGAAAACCGCTGCGCCCGGCTACCGTATCGGTTGGGTGGTAAGCAATCATTTCATGGATAGAATCACACGCCTTAAACGAGCTTTCTCCTGTTCATCGGGTTTGCTGCAACAACTTACGCTCGCCGATTTTCTCGCCTCCGGAAATTACTCTCGTCACCTGAAGACTTTACGGCCTGTGCTGAAGCGAAATGCGGAGCGTATGAGCGCGATGGTGGCTGAACACTTTCCTGCAGACACGCGTACATCGAAACCGGTAGGCGGATCCGTGCTCTGGCTTGAACTGCCCGGGAACATTGATTCGGAGCAACTCTTCGACGACGCGATCGAAGCAGGCATCAGTATTGCGCCCGGACAGATTTTCTCGCCGTCAAACCGGTACTCGAATTTCGTTCGATTGAGTTATGGCCACCCATGGACTGAGCGCACTGAAAATGCAATTCGCTGGCTTGGTCAACGCGTCGGCGAACTAGCTGCGTGAGTCATCCCGCGGTATGAGTCTCTTTCGATCACCTGACCGTTGACACCTCGACAAGATCAGCGCTCATCAACTCACCAGTCAACTGGACGACGGTTGCGACCTGGCGCCGAAACAGACTTGCATCAAAGCGTTCAATGTCGGAGGACGTCGCCCAGTACGCGCCCATAAACCCCATTATTGCGAAAGCCGGAATACCGAGTTCCGGGGCATACTTTGCCATGCCATACCACTGACCCTGATGCCCGCCGTGCACGCCCGATCGTGCGACGT
>Ga0255052_10000797_pt1 | contig 24918 bp, 18 predicted proteins | sample JV7_2_21_MG_FD_188632 | JGI IMG/M metagenome (GOLD analysis project Ga0255052, IMG submission 188632) | Seawater microbial communities from Jervis Inlet, British Columbia, Canada - JV7_2_21 | ecosystem: Environmental > Aquatic > Marine > Inlet | place: Canada: British Columbia | collected...
CAACCGACATGACCTGGTCATCAGCATAGAGGTATTTGGCAGAAAGCCTCAAGTCCATGTTGGCGCCCACTGGAAACGTATAATCAGCCCCGAATACCGCCGAGAATTCGGGCGCCACAGGCAAGGTTTCACCCTTGAGGTCCTGAATACCCACTCTTTGTCCGGCACCAATTGTCACATTGGTGCACCCGGTACCGTTTTCGGGTTGGCTCAGATAACAGGGACCGATAAAGTTATCGTAGGTAGAATCCGTGTAAGCGCCAACGAAACTAAGCACCAGACCGTCCGCCGGTGTCGCCCAGTACAGGTCAACCTCAACTCCTTCACTGGTCGCATCGGCAGCCGCAACGGTTTGCTGGATGAGAACCGGATCATTGGACGACACTTGCAGGTCGTCAACTTCAGTATGATATAGCGTCCAGTTGAATCTCAGCGAGCCATTAGCCAGCGTGTGTCTGCCGCCGACCTCGAAATTAGTGGACTCTTCTTCACCAAAAACAAAAGAGGCAGGATTACCCGCACCCCTGAGATCGAAGCCACCCGACTTAAAACCCGTCGCCGTACTCACATATAAATTAGAATTGTCGCTGACGGCAAATTGCAGCGCGACATTATACGAAGTATTGGTGTCATCGATTTCGCCGGTTATGGATCCTCCGGGGGTCAAACCGTCGTCACCCATCGTACATGCCGATAACGGTACGGTCGGCGTGTTACAGGGGACCGGGGCATTTGTCAGATCGCTCGTGTAGACCTCGCCAACGACCTGGGACTTCGATCCTTCACGCTCTTCACTGGTCACTCGAGCGCCCAATGAGAGAGTCACCCGGTCGCCGAAGTGAAAGTCGAATTGGCCGAAGGCGGCCAGGGAATCGGTCTCCGACGCCTGAAACTCGTTGCGAGAAACCGCCGGGTTAATCGCCGGATTTGGCGGACCGATAACCGCCGCAATCGCATGAAATGACTGCGTGGCATCCAGATCGCCATTGAAATACATCAGGCCTGCGATGTAATCCAGTGACCCCGAGCTGGAACCACCATTGATACGAAACTCCTGGTAGAACTGCTCGTATTCTTCCGTGTTTTCGATGCTCACCCTTTCGGCATCTAGCTGGTCACCACTGAAAGTGTCATCGATATCGTAACTGGTGAATCCGGTCAGGGATGTAAAGGTTAAATTGTCGAAATCCGCCGTGAACGTAAGCCCGAACATATCGGATTCGATTATGAATGGTTCTTTGGAATTGAAAACCGCACCACCCGGTGTTGTGCGTCGCTGGTCGGTGGTTGAATTGACATCCGTCGCACCACTACAGATAAATCCTATGCCCTCCGCTCTGGGTATGGAATGGGGTGGCCCCGCCGGTGGTTGGTATTCCAGGCAGCCGCCAATGACCCTGGCCTTACCCTCCCGATCGAAGTCGGTACGCTGGTACAACAGTTCCGCTGTCACGTTGTCGCTCAGATCAAAATCCAGCATCAGCCTGGCGGTCAGATCCTCACTTTGTTGCAGGTCTTTACCGGTGACAGTATTACTGACCCATCCCTCTGTATCCCGGTAGTTAATCACCGCCCGCCCACGAACCCGATCGGAGAACGGCCCGGACAACACGCCTTCAACCTCGATTCCTTCGCTGGCTTCAAAATTGAATTGCGCGGCGATCAGAGCCTCGAATTCGTCAGTCGGTCTATTCGAGGTGATATTGATCGCACCCAGCGACGTATTCTTGCCGATGATCGCACCCTGGGGACCTTTCAGTATCTCAACTTGCGCCACGTCGATAAGCGCGCTGCGACCCAGGCGGCTTCGAGTCGAGAAAAACCCGTTAAAGACCTGGCCAATGCTGGGTTCAAAATGAATTCCGCTGCCATACGTGCCCAGGCCACGCATGAAATAGAGGTCGGAGGCGCCGGCAGCCGTGATGTAGCTGAAATTCGGCGTGTAGGGAGCGAGTTGCTGGATATCGAGAATCCCCTGTTCGGCAATCTGATCCCCGCTAATTGCCTGAATGGAGATCGGCACGTCTTGCAAAGATTCTTCCTGCTTGCGCGCAGTCACCGTGATTTCTTCAAGCTCCGCCGCGGTCGCAGACTGAGACGCTAACAGCACTGAAGTACAGGCTATTGCCCATGTACAGGCAATGCTCATTGATTTGTAGTTGACACTCATCGATCGGTCCCCCGATTGGAAATCACGAAAATATGGTTATTAATCAACATCATCCATTTAGTGCGCTTTGCTCCGGCCTGCCGAGAAAAAAGCGAACTATACCGTACAGTATCATATTCTTTACTCTTCAGCACAGCCCGATGTCAAGCGGCCTGCTATCTATCGCCTTCCGGGCTGTCGAAGACCTCGCTGTTTGGATAATAGTCAGCCCACACGTACCAGAAAATCTTGTTGTAATGCGCTACAGGAGCAAGCTGTCTGCCCAGATGTTCACCGCCAACACACGCTCCGACCGCTGACCACTCGGACCCACTCTCCCGGTCAATAAACTTGTCGGCTTGTTCCGACCACTCGAATGACAGCACCGTAGCGTTGTCGATACGGCGGTCATATACCTGAGCGAAATCGTTATTGCAGAATATTGCCAGGGACTTGCCACCCAATTGATCGTTTATGACCTTTCGCGATGTCACGATCGCAATCGGGTACGCCCTTGCCAGACCGCCCTCCAAAACACCGAGGACGAGTGACTTCATCGGCAAGCGTTGGTCCTGCTCGTGCTGTAACGGGTACACCATCACCGGACTTGCCGGGTCGATCACATTGGCTCTCGACAAAAGCCTGAGGTAGAAAAAGTCCCGCCACGACATCGCCCGCGTCCAGACAGGCGATTGCGCGTAGTATTTTTTCCAGCTGCCAAGACTGGTCATGATGGTCGGCAGCGTGGCCAGGGCATCATTTCTGCCTTCGAGTCGATTGCGAAGCTGCACGACCGAACAACGGCTGGTCTTGTCGTAAAAAACCATATTATTTGCCAACGCCGCCGTAATCGTGACATCTGGGTCACTGAAGTTTCCCTCGAGCGCGTAGGACATTGAACTATGCGCCAGGATGCAATGCGTCATGACGAATGGCACGTCTCCCTCTCGCTGAAAGACGATATGCGGCCGACGAGCAAGCCGAGCAATATAGGCGAAAGGATTTCCGTTTCTGTCGATCACGCCGACAATCTCTTCATCCGGACCAAACTTCTCAAGCGCCTCGTCAATCGATACATAAGTCGGTTTCGTGATCGGTCTGAAGAGCATCTTTGCATGCATCAGAAAACCGTAAATCAGCAAGAACGCCACCGCGGCCGTACAAACAATAACGATGTCCGAGTAGGCACCGGCCTGATTACTCCGATAGCCGACGTAAGTCATCAGCACCAGCGCCACGACTACAATCACACCGGATTGAAAGTAAATGTACCGAGCTCCCACCGGCGATGCGGCGATCTTATTCGTCAACTTCAGTATTCCCAGCGTACCGGGGAGCACCGCGACGGCGGTCAACAGGGTCGCGACGATGGCGATCGCATCCAGTGAACTCATCTACCTCGCCCCGGAGCCACATGATGTGCAGAAGTTGCGCATCTCTGTACTGTACCGTACGTTTTGCCATTGTGTCCAAAAAAAAAGCCAATTCACCCCGCTCAGCCAAGCTGGCCCACTGTGACAAGGGCTTTAGCCGCCTTCGGGCAAGTGGTAAGCCTCGAGAAATCGATCGACGACATGACGTGCCCGCACTTCGACTTCCTCAGCCGATGGAACCGGCCTGTCCAGATACAACTGATCGATATAGCGCTGGTGCAACAGCATGCCGCGGAAAAACTCTGAGGCCTCCTCGGCGCTTCGGATATCGATAAGCCCCTGGTCTATCAGTGTCTCGAAGTAATCTCGAAGTAGTATATGGCTGCGTAACGGGCCGCTTTCATAATACATTCGCGCGATGTCCTGGAAGTGGTCGCTCTCAGCGATAATCAGTCGCATCAGGGAACGGTGCTTACGCGAAAATACAACCGACATCCGGTGTATCGCAAATTGCACCAGCGTATCGTGAACATTGTCCAGCGACGTCAGTTCAGTATGTTCATCGCTCGAAACAATCGAGTCGACGACGGCACGAAACAGGTCCGCTTTGGTTGGGTAGTAGCTGTACAGCGTCGCTTTGGACCCGCCGGATTTTTCGACAATGGCATCTATGGAGGTTTGTCCGTAGCCGCCGGACAAGAATAAATCGGTCGCTGCAGAAAGAATTTTCGCTTTTCTGCGATGGCCGCGTTTCGACACCGGGATCAACGCTTTCCTGCTCGCTCCGCCAGCCTTTGTCGCTAGTTCCTTTGCCATTGTCAGCTAATCTCCGCCACTTGTCGCGTCGGCAAACACGCGTCCATAGTAATCGAAGAAATTGCCCTCCCAGTTTCGCATCATTATCTCGAGATCATGTGGGCTATCAGGCACTACCCCCCATTCGTGTTCAATTCCATGCTTGTCCAGTACGACATGATAGTTTCTGTTCCAGCCTAAAAGGCCATCGTCGGCGCCGACGAATACGCGCATATTGACTGTGCCACGAATGGCATCCGCCTGCTCCTCAATGACCGTCCATGGTGAATGTTCAGTCGCATAGTCAACATCACCCGAGAACACATTGTCAAAAATGGCTCGGCGCCGATCGCGAAATGTTTCCGGAGTATGCAGCGCACCAGCGAGAACGGAAGCGGACGAAAACAGTTCGTTGTACTTTATTCCGAGGTAAGCAGAACCATAGCCTCCCATTGAGAATCCCTCGATCCCTCTACCCTGCCGTTCGGCGATTGTCCGAAACGTCGTGTCAATATGGGGAATCAGCTCATCGATAATCAGCGACTCCATCGGCAGGCGACCGTCTTTCGAATCCGTCCACATGCTCAAGCCGGTCGGGTCAAAGCAACTGACAACGATGACTTCTGGCGCATTGCCAGCACGAATCGCGGTGTCGAGCCTGCGAACGACCGGGCTGGCGCTGTGCGGGCGCCCGTACGCACCGTGCAACCAATACATCACAGGGTAACGCTTGTCACCTGCGCGATATCCGGGTGGCAAATAGACGTAATAGCTAACATCGCTTTTGACAATGGCACTTTCGAAAGTCCCGATTTGCCAGACGTCAGTCCACGACCCGATCTCCCACTCGAGTTCCATGGCCACATCCGGATTGGTCACTGTTTCCTGGGCGGACACTCCTGCCGTCACACCCAGCAACATCGACAAGTAAATCCAACGCATCGCGAATCGCCTGCTCACTTAATACCCTTATTAAAACTAGTTGAACAGCCAGCCATCGGGACCTGAAATACTGTGATACTCCTGAAACTCGATGATTCCTTCATAGCCGAGATTTCGGCCGATGCCACTAGACTTGAATCCACCGAATGGTCCGCGATTGTCTTGTGCCAGGGGCCCATGGCCGTTCAGGTACGTGTAACCAGCCTCAAGCTGACGTGCGACCCGAATGGCCGTCTCCCTGTCTTCGGTCCAAACGGATGAACACAGACCGTACTTTGAATCATTGGCCAGGTCGATAGCCTCTTCCTCACTGTCAAACGGGATGATCGGCAGGGCGGGACCGAATTGCTCTTCCTTCACAATATCGAGGGCCGAATCCGGGTCGAATACCAGTGTCGGTTTTTGGAAATAACCTGTGCTATACAGGTCCTGATCCGGCACGTTTCCGTACTCACGCACATCTGCGCCCCGGTCCCGTGCCTGGCTAATCATGCCGGTCACCACGCCATGCTGGCTCTTATTATTAAGCGGGCCCATGGTTGTTTCCGGTAACAGGGGATCACCGATTGTCTGGCGTGAGGCAACCGCGATGAGGCCAGCGCAAAGTTCATCGTACCGGGATCGATGCACATACAATCGTTTCAACGCCATGCATATCTGCCCCGACGTCATAAACGCCGCAAGGTATGTTCGCATGAATGCCGAGTCATCAAGCTTGGCGTCCTGCAAGAATAATCCAGCGTCATTGCCTCCCAGTTCCAGCGTTACTGGCGTCAGATTTTGAGCCGCGACTTGCATGACATGTCGCCCGATCGAAATGCTGCCAGTGAAATTGATTTTTCTCACCAGTAAGTGCGACAACAATGGATCGCCGATTTCAGACGCGGATCCAGTAACAACATTAAGCACACCCGGCGGCAAGACTTCCGCGATTCTTTTAATGGTCAAAGCCGGAGCCATGGCGGAGTTCTGCGACGGCTTGACGACGCAGGTGTTCCCGGCCAGGAGTGCCTGTGGAAGCTTGGCGCCGAGGATTGAAAGCGGCCAGTTCCATGGCACGATCAATGCAGAAACACCGCGTGCCTGCCGCGTGATAATGGTATCGAACGGCGGTCCTGCATGCCTTTCGTCGGCGGCAAGCCGTTCTGCCATGTCGGCACAGTGCACGAAGCGATCCCCGAGGCGAGTCATCTCGATCGTGGATTCTTTGAGTATCTTTCCGTGCTCGCGTGTAAACAGATTGATTCTGGCGTTCAGGTCTGCCTCATCCGCCGTAAGATGTTTGGCGATCTTTCGCAGGTATTGTGCACGTTCTGCATAGGACAATGCCGCCCATGCCGGAAACGCCGCCTGCGCTGCTTCGCAGGCCAGATCTACGTCGGCAGGTGTCGCGCTCGCAGCCTCTCCAACCAGTTCCCCAGGGCGTGCAGGGTTATACAATTGATAGTATTCCTGGCCAGTTGGCGGCCGTTCCGCGCCGTTGATATAGAGTTCCGTTTTTACCGAAAAATCTTTGCCTGCCATGCTTAAATCCTGGCCCGTGATGCCGATACCGTACATCAGGGCGCAAAAGTTTTCATTTGAATTCGCAACTCAAACGAGTCGTCAAGTTATTTGACACGCGCTGTGATGTACATGCATATAGTGCATCCGGTTTGGTGATTGCACGACTATGAAGCTAAAAAGTTTTGTTAATGGACAGTGGCTCGAGGGCGGCGGCGACACAGTTGCCTTGCTTAATCCTGCGACGGAAGAAGCGCTTGCGGAAACATCAACCTCTGGTATCGATTTTGCCGCAGTGCTAGATCATGCGCGCACAACGGGTGGGCCGGCGCTGCGCTCTCTGACATTTGCAGAACGTGCGGAAAAACTACAAGCGCTCTACGATGCGCTGTTTCCACACCGGGAAGAATTCATCGAATTATCCATCAGCAACGGCGGCAACACGCGCAACGATGCGAAATTTGATGTCGACGGTTCCACCGCGACATTGCTGTCCTACGTCGATGTTGGCGCGGCACTTGGCGACCGTCATCTGCTTAATGACGGCGAAACCACCCAGATCGGCCGCACGCCGCGTTACGGTGGCAAACACGTTTTGTCACCGATGCACGGTGCCGCTGTGCATATCAACGCGTTCAACTTTCCTGCCTGGGGCATGATAGAAAAAGCCGCAGTGGCGCTTCTCGCGGGTATGCCGGTTATTAGCAAACCAGCGACGAGTACGGCGTTGCTTGCATATCGCATGACCGAGGTCATCGTTGACTCGGGCGTGCTGCCGGATGGAGCTTTTTCCTTTATCGCAGGCTCAAGCGGCGACCTTCTGGAGCATTTGGGCCCACAAGACGCATTGGCGTTTACCGGATCAGGCGATACAGCTGCCCTTCTCCGCGGGATGGATGCCCACACGCATCGATCCGCACGAGTGAACGTCGAAGCTGACAGCCTCAACGCCGCAATCATGGGTCCGGACGTCGAGTCCGGCAGTGAAACGTGGCAGATGATGCTCAACGAAGTTACAAATGATGTGCGCCAGAAGGCCGGGCAGAAATGCACGGCAATCCGTCGCGTCTTTGTGCCGCCTGCACAAGTCGATAATTTCGTTGCGGCGCTGCAGGAGCGTCTCGAGGACATCATCGTCGGCAATCCCGCCGAGGCCGATGTTCGCATGGGACCGTTGGTTAGCCGCAGTCAATTCGATGATGTTGCCGGTGGGATCGAAGCGCTCGGTAAACAGGCAGGCAAGGTAACCGGCAACCTGCACCCCGGCGGGCTACCCGGTGTCGAGCAAGGCAAAGGCTTCTTTGTGACGCCGCATTTATTCCTGGCGGATGACCTGTCGTCGGCGCCGTTGGTTCATAAGCGAGAAATTTTCGGGCCCGCCGTTACAATCATGCCGTATGACGACGTACCGCCGCTTGTTGCTGCCTGTGCGGCGGGTGGCGGCTCACTGGTCTCATCCGTGTACTCGGACGATCGCAAATTTTCACACGAGCTGCTGGTGGAACTCGCACCGTATAACGGCAGGCTGACCCTCGGTAACAGCAAGGTTGCCGGAAAATCTCCGGGACCCGGAACGGTTTTGCCTCAGCTCGTGCATGGCGGCCCGGGGCGTGCCGGCGGCGGCGAAGAATTGGGCGGTACGCGTGGCATGTCATTTTATCTGCAGCGAACCGCCATTCAGGGCTACAGTGCCCTACTCGACAAGTTTTTTCCGGACTAGTGAACGCAACACCGCCGGTACGTGCAACACCGTCCGCGACAATTGTCATGTTGCGGGAGTCGCCGCACGGCCCCGAATTGTTGATGGTCAGGCGACGAGCCGGAGACGCGTTCGGTGACAGCTACGCTTTTCCTGGCGGCATCCTCGACGCGGATGAGTTCCTGGCCCGCAGCCACTGCGCGGGCATCGATAACGATGCGGCTAACGCCTTGCTCAAACTTGCGCAGGGCGGACTCGATTATTTCAGTGCCGCAATCCGGGAACTGTTTGAGGAGACCGGGGTCTTGCTGGCGAGACATGGTGATGACTGGGTTGCAGACAGTCCGTTGATTCAAAAACTCAGGATTCGCGTCGATAAGGCGACCCTGGCCTGGCCTGATTTCCTGCGTGATCAGAATCTGCAAATGGCCGGTGACGCGGTCCATTACTTCGCACACTGGGAAACGCCGTTGCGCAGGCCGAAACGATGGTCTACACGCTTCTTCCTGGCGCAGTTACCGGCGGGGCAGAATGCCAGCCACGACGACGGTGAGCTCACCGAGATCAAGTGGTTGACTGCCGCTGAAGCATTATCGGCCGGACGCAGCGGCAACATGCAACTTCCCTTTCCGACGATCAGGAATCTGCAGGCATTGGCCGAATTCAATACCGTCGATGCCTTAGTGGAGTGGGCACGGCAAAAAGCCCGGGATGGCATAGAAAGAATACGCCCGGTCGAGATAACCCGTGATGGCAAACGCCAATTCGTCATTCCCGGTGACCGCGACTATCCCTAAAGAACTTTCAGGATGTGACGGGGTTGCGTCCGTTGCTGGGGCAGTCCCGCAACTTCCCGAAGCGCGGCGCTGACGTATTGCACTGTCATCTTGCCGCGCCACGAAGCGGCAAAATCGGTATTGTCCATCGGTTTCGCGATCTTGTGCGCCGCCTGTGCGATTTCCGCTATGCTTTCTTTAGTAATCTTGTTGCCGACCAATACCGACTCGACTTCCAATACGGCCATCGGGGCGGAACCGACTGCGCCAAGGTACATGGACGCTTGAGTGACGACGTCGTGATCGTCAGTCCAGACTGCGACCGCGACCGACAAGGTTGCGAAATCTATGGATCCGCGACGCCGCAGCTTCCAGAAAGCAGAACGGCAGTGCGAAGCATCACTTGAGCCCGGCATCGTGACTTCGGTCAGAATCTCGTCCGGCTGTTTGGATAAATAATCGATACCGTCATCGACATAGATATCCTTGAGCGGCAACTCGCGCTCGCCAGAGGCCGATACCAGTTTCACGTTTGCACCGAGTGCGCAAAGCACTGGCGCCGTGTCACTGGCAGTATGCGCCCAGCAGCGGGGTGACTTGGTTGCCACCCAACAGATCTCGCCCTCTTCTTTGAGGCAGTAGTCGATCGACCGTCGCCATTCCTCGGTCTGGTTGTAATAGGTGCAGCGCGTGTCGACACAGAGATTGCCGCCAATGGTGCCCATGTTTCTAAGAGGCGGCGAAGAAATTGAGGCAACAGCCTTGGCAAACGCGGGAAATCGCTCACGAATAATTTCATCGCGAACGATGTTGGCCAGCGTTGCTGTTCCGCCGATGCGGATATCCGATTGGCTGCTGTCAATCCTGTCGAGACCCGGAATCGACATCAGGCTGACAACGGTTTCGGCTTTTTGGTGGCGCCGTTTCATGTTGGGCCAAAGATCCGTGCCTCCGGCAACAATACGCACACTACCTGCGGCGATCAGCTTCGCTGCTTCCTGAACCGTTGTAGGTTTGCGCAGATCAATCGGTGGTAAGCGTAGCACTGCTGTGCTCCTTCAGAGCCTCATCGCGATCTTTCATCGTGCCGGATGCCGAGCGCACACCCTTCTTCTTTGCCTTCGGATCGTTCGCGGCACGGCCGTCACCGCCCTGCTCCGGCGTATGCACGATGAGCGGCTCGCCATAATCGATGTCAGGGAACTTTGCAGGGCCCACGCGCGGCTCACGACCTTTGTCCCTGGCCTGTAATCCTTTCAACACCAGGTCGGGATGAATCGGCACCTGGTCGACACGCACGCCGACGGCATCGAAGATCGCATTGGCCAATGCCGGCATGATCGGCAGCAAGGGCCCCTGGCCGGCTTCCTTGGCGCCGTACGGACCACGCTCATCATCGGTCTCGATCATATAGCAGGTCATCTCGGGCATGTCGTGAAAGCCCGGGCTCTTGTACTCGAGCATCGACGGGAATTTGTGTACCAGCGATGATGACAATTTCTTCGGCAGGCGACGAAAAGCCTGCTCTTCCATCATGGCCTCGCCGAGGCCCATGTAAACGCTGCCCTCGATCTGCCCGAGTGCAAGAACGGGATTCAGTGCGCGGCCGATGTCGTGGGCAATCCAGACCTTGTCGACGGTATACACACCGGTTTGAGAATCGACGTTCACTTCGAGCACGGCAGCCGAGTAGGAGTAGGTCGGTGACGGGCCGACCCCCGCACCTTTGAAGCGCCCCGGTGAACGCGGCGGAATGTAGGAGCCCGTCGTCCCGATTGTGCCGAAACGTGACTCCGCGATAACAACCGCTTCGTGAAACGAAATGTGCTTGTCAGGGTCATTTGCTGGGAAAACGCGGCCCTCGGTGAACACAAGCGACTCGGCCGGTGCTTCCATGTGCTCACCGACCGCCGCGGCGATTTTATCACGCGCCCTCTCGGCTGCCTGTATCGCTGCCTGGCCCATCATGAGCGTCACGCGTGAGGAATAACTGCCAAGATCTACCGGCGTCAGATCGGTGTCAGCAACACACAGGCGAATATCCTTGATATCGATGCCCAACACTTCGGCAATCATGGCGGCTAATATGCTGTCGGACCCTTGCCCGATCTCGGCCTCGCCGCAAAACACGGCAACGTTGCCGCTGCGGTCGAGTTGCAGTTGCACGCCCGACTGCGGCATATGGTTCCAGTAAATTGGCAACCCGGCCCCGGTCATGTACGCGCTGCAAGCGATGCCCAGGCCACGACCTTCCGGCAGCTTGCCATAGCGTTCCTGCCAGCCACTGCCTTTTACGACCGCGTCAATGCATTCCTGCAAACCGATCGTGCCGATGCGCAACCAGTTGGCGGTGATCGTGTCGGGCTCCGCGAGATTACGCAGACGCAACTCTGCCGGGTCGATACCAAGTGTATGCGCCGCCTTGTCAAGTTGCACTTCGTAGCCGAATCGAGGCTGCGGCGTGCCATGACCGCGCTTCGGCCCACACGGTGGTTTATTGGTGAATGCGCGCGCGCCTTCGAACCAGTAATTCGGCAGTTTGTAGGTCGTCGTTTGCAGAGCACCCGTGTAGAACGTGCTGGCAACGCCATAACTGCCGAAAGCACCGCCGTCCAGGGTTGTGCGCAAGTGCTGAGACGTCATCGTGCCATCCTTGTTGAATCCGGTTTTCAGGTGCATCTGCACCGGATGCCGGCCGCGGTGGCAATAGAATACTTCTTCCCGGGTCAAGGTAATCTTGACGGGACGGCCGAGCTTGAGCGCCAGCTTGGCAACGACAATCTCGTGGTTAAACGGATCGCTTTTACCACCAAAACCACCACCATTTGAACAGGCGATGACACGGATGCGTGAGCCCGGAATGTCGAGTGTCTTGGTCAGCGCACGATGCACATAATGCGGGCACTGGGTGGACGAATACACGGTGACGCGATCGTCATCTTCCGCAACAGCAACTGAACAATGTTGTTCGAGCGCCAGGTGATTACTGCCCTCGTAATAGAAGTTGTCTTCGAGGACCAGGTCTGCCGCTTCGAAACCGGCCTCGACATCGCCGAATTTCAGCGAGACCTTTTTGTGAATATTGCCGTCGTCCGCATAATCGTGAATTTGTGGTTCGGGAGTCGCGAGCGCCTCGGCCACGCTGGAAATCGTCGGTAATGGTTCGTATTCGACCTTGACCGCCAATGCGGCCTCGTGCGCAATGTCTTCGGATATGGCAGCGACTGCGGCGATCGAGTCTCCAACGAAACGTACTGTGTCGATAGCGAGCGCATGCTCGTCCTCGGACACGGGCATGATGCCGAAGGAAGCGGGTGTTTCCTCACCGATCAGCGTTCCGAGTACGCCATCCATAGCCAGAGCTGCGGAGAAGTCGATGTTCCTGATGCGGGCGTGCGGAACGGTGCTGCGAACGAGTTTGACGTAGGCCGTACGCGGAAAGTCAATGTCATCTGCGAATCGCGTCTGGCCCGTTACTTTTGCGCGGCCATCGACGCGACGAAACGGCTTGCCAACGATATTGAATTCGGAAGCCATCTAGCGCTCCTGGTTCGGAATTTCGGCGCCCGTAAACAGTTCTTCATCGGGACGCCAGTCATCACCGCGTTTTATTGCGGCTGCCCACTTCACAGCTTCGATGATTCTGTTGTAGCCGGTGCAACGGCAGATATTCCCGGACAATGCTTCGGTGATCAGTTCATCGTCAGGCTCAGCCTCTTTTCCGAGCAGTGCTTCTGCAACCATGAGAATGCCAGGCGTACAGTAGCCACATTGCGCGGCGCCCAGATCGGCGAACGTCTCTTGCAGCGGGCTCAGGTCGTTACCATTTTGCAGCCCTTCGACCGTTTCGATGGATTTTCCGATGACGTCGGACGTGATTTGCAGGCAGGACAAAATCGGCTCACCGTCGACCAGTACGGCGCAAGCACCACACTCACCCAGCTCACAGCCGTGCTTCGTGCCAGTCAGCTTGCATTGTTCACGCAAAACCTCGAGCAGCGTGTGATTGGTGGAAAACACGACCGGGTGATCGTCACCATTGACTTTGAGCACTGCAGCGGTCATGCCCTCTGGAATTTCGTTCGCCATCTCAGGTCACCGTCCAGGTATTCGTGCTGCGCAATACGTCTGCAACGCTGCTGCTTCTTTTGAGACCGTTACTCCTGGCTGCGTACCACGACGTTTCGTAGCTATCTGCAGGATCCTGATAGATCACGCCAAGCACCATCGGCGCTTTGAGGTCGACAAGCATGCTGGCGATAGCTTTGTTTGTTTCATCGTGTACCAACACCTGGTGCGGGTTGGCCTTGGCATCGATCACATCAAGCGTGAAGGCCCCGGTATTGAAGCGAATGCCTTTCTCGCCATCTGCACCAAACAGCATGGGTTCGCCGTGTTTGACGTAAAGTTGTTGGTCGACAGCAGTCTTGCGATCGGTAAAGTCGGCAAACACATCTTCGTTGTAAACAATGCAGTTCTGGAAAATCTCGATCAGTGCTGCGCCATCAAAAGCGTGTGCCTGTTCGAGTACATCGCAAAGTCCTGCCTTGTCGGTGTCGATACCACGCGCGAAGAATCTGCCGCCCGCTCCGAGCACAAATTGCCCCGGCGACACCGGTGCGTCCACGGATCCACCTGGCGTTGAAGGCGACCGTGTACCCACTCTTGATGTTGGTGAGTACTGGCCCTTCGTCAAACCATAAATCTCGTTATTGAATAACAAGATCTTGAGGCCCACGTTGCGCCGCAACGCGTGTAGCAGGTGATTGCCTCCGATCGACAGGCCGTCACCATCACCGGTAACGACCCAAACGTCGAGTTCAGGGTTTGCCAGTTTGAGACCCGTGCCAATCGCAGGTGCGCGCCCGTGAATCGTATGAAATCCGTAGGTCTCGACGTAGTACGGAAAGCGTGACGCACAGCCAATTCCAGATATGAATGCTGTCGTCTCGGGCCTGGCGCCAACATCGGCAAGCGTTTTCGTGACCGCTTTGAGAATCGCATAGTCGCCGCAACCCGGGCACCAGCGTACTTCCTGTGACGTGGCGAAGTCCTTGGCGGTCAGCACGGCGTTCATTGTGCTTTGCCTTTCTTCGCTGGCACGGCCGCAGCAACCATCGCCGGCGGTAGCATTGAACGACATTGCGCAACGAGTTCTGAGATCATGAACGGTTGTCCCGTTACCTTGGTGAATGGCACGGGATTCGCATCGAGTTTGTCACGCAGCACGGTCGATAACTGCCCCATGTTCATTTCAGGAACGAGTACCTGATTGAACCCGGCGAGCAAGGTCTTCAGATTCTTCGGTAGTGGCGACAAGTACCGTAAGTGGGTGTAACTGACATTGGCATGTGACTCGCGAATTTCTCGCACCGCCTGATAGATCGGGCCGAAAGTCGATCCCCAGCCGACCACGAGCAATTCACCTTCATCCGGGCCAAGTTCCATCGCCTGGTCCGGAATAAAATTGGCGACCGACTCGACCTTGGCGGCCCGCATATCGGTCATGCGCTGGTGATTCTCCGGGTCGTACGAGATATGGCCTGTGTCGATGTCTTTCTCGATGCCGCCGAGTCGATGCATCAGGTCCGGCATGCCCGGCGTTATCCAGGGCCGACCCTGTGTTTTCGGGTCGCGATCGAACACGAGGCTTTGCGTGTCCCGGGCATTGTCGGCTGCCGGTGCAGGATTCGACTCAATCGGTTCGAATTCACCCATGTCGGGTATCAACCAGGGCTCCGCTGCGTTGGCAAGATAGCCGTCACTCAGCAATATGACAGGTGTCATATGCCGCAATGCAATGCGCACTGCCTCAATCGCCGTCGCAAAACAGTCACCCGCGGATCGCGCGGCGAGTACGGGCACCGGAGTATCCGCATTGCGGCCATAAACAGCCTGGTACAGGTCCGATTGCTCAGTCTTCGTCGGCAATCCGGTGGACGGTCCGCCGCGCTGTGAATTGACGATAACGAGGGGAAGCTCTGCATTCACAGCGAGACCCATCGCCTCTGTCTTCAATGCGATGCCGGGACCGGAGCTGGATGTGACTCCGATCGAGCCGCCGTAGGACGCACCAATTGCCGCGCAGATTGCTGCAATTTCGTCTTCGGCCTGAAAAGTCCCAACGCCCAGATCACCAAGTCGGGACAAGCGGTGCAATAGCTGTGATGCCGGTGTGATTGGATATGAGCAAAAGACGATCGGTTTGTCGGCCAGTTCACCGGCAGCCGCGAGACCGAGCGACAGTGCCTCGGACCCGGTAATGCCGCGATACTCTCCAGCAGGCAGCGCCGCCTTGCTGACGTCAAACCGCGGCAAGGCTTCAGAGAGTTCTGCGGTCTCGCCGTAGGCATGGCCGGAATGCAGCGCGGCTACGTTCGCGTCACGCACGACTTCCTGCTTCGCAAACTTGGCATTGATCCATTTTTCGACCGCCGCCAGATCACGATCGAACATCCACATCAGCAAACCGAGTGACCAGAAATTCTTGCAGCGGCCGCCGTCACTTTTCGACATACCAAAGGGTTTGACCGCCTCGAGGTTCAGGTGGCTGACATCAACACTTACGACCTGGTAGCTGTCGAGTTCACCGGTCTCACGTGGATCTTTCTCGTAACCCGCTTTGGTCAAATTACGCGGCGTGAAACTGTCATTGTTGACGATCAGCAGCGCACCTTCGTCCAGTATTGGCAGGCTCACCCTGAGCGCAGCGGGATTGAACGCCACCAGGACGTCGGGCTTGTCACCGGCCGTCGTGATCCGTTCCGCACCCAGGTTCATCTGGTAAGCGGACACACCGAAGGTCGTACCGACAGGCGCACGAATCTCTGCCGGGTAATCCGGAAACGTCGCGAAATCCTTGCCACTCAATGCCGTCGAGGCGATGAATTGCGAGCCCATTAACTGCACCCCGTCGCCCGAATCACCGGCAAGGCGTACGACGATCGATTCCATTGAATTGCGGTCGGACATGATTATTGGCGTTCGGGAGCGGCGCGCGTGAAATCGATAGCACCGTCGGGCAACAGATAGAGCACTATCGCCTTGCCGCCGCTGACGGTCGGGTAATGTTCCGACTCCGGCTCATAGACCAGCCAGCCCTGACCCTGGCCATCGAATTCCGCACCCGTCAGCTGTGGAATGACCATGTCGATTTCGCCGTTCGGGTGGCCGTGGTACGGCCCGCGAATATCGTCCATTTCAACGACGTCGACAGAGAAGCCATTGGTCGCAGGTCCGGGCTTGATAATACGGCCGAACCTGATGCCGCCCTGCTCCCGATCGCAGAGCCAGCCGTCGTCAACGCCTTGACGGCACAACTCGGCGAGATCGTCGAACGCTTCCCCACCGGGTGGAAAATTCTCGTCCAGGAATAGCTGAAGACTCCCGTCGATCGGCTTGCCGGCAATACGCGCGGTAATGGTTGCGACTGCGTGGGCGAATGCCTGCTGTGCATCCATCAGCGTGGCCCTACGCCGCCAGCTTGACGTATTCGAAATCGCCAGGCTTGCCGTTGATACCGGCTCGCGGAGCCGAAATCCAACCAGCGTACTTGCCAGGCGTGGTCTCAGGCTGCATTAATGAGAGGATGTATTCGAGATCTTCGTCCGACGCCAGCCACTCGCCCTTGCGATCTTGCCACTCGGTCTCGGAAATGACCTCACCCGCAGCGGTGACACTTACGTCTGCGAACTCGCCAACGGCACGGTTGAACGCGCGATGTGGCAATGACAGAGTATGCTCGATCTCTTTGTCCTGGAACACGCGGTTCCAGCGTTTCATTACTTTCTCGCAGTCTTCGATGAAGTCATCGGCGAGCCGCGCATTGATGGCACTGAGCGCCGGGGTGTCGACCATTTGCACTTTGCCATCGACAACACGCGCTACCGGGTAAATATCGCTCTCCAACTGATGATCGTCATCGATTTTCGGTTCGTGGAAACGTCCCTTCAGACTTGCGTTGAAAGAGTTCGCCGCATTGGTCGATATCTCGGCACCAAACAGGTCGAGCGTTACCGAATAGTGAAAGTTGATTTTCTTCTGGATGGTTGGCAGATCAATGCCACCATGTTGACGCACGGCGACGATATCGTGCGGGTCGGTAATGCCATTCTCATTCATGATTTCACAGGTTCGTTGAATGACGCGTTCGACACCCGTGCGGCCCACGAACATATGGTGACCTTCCTCGGTCAACATGAAGCGCGTTGTGCGCGCAAGCGGGTCCCATCCGGAATTGGCAAGCGACTCCAGCTGCATCTTGCCGTCGCGATCCGTAAACGTGGTAAACATGAAAAATGACAGCCAGTCCGGAGTGGCCTCGTTGAATGCGCCGAGAATGCGCGGTCTGTCTGCATCGCCGGATCTGCGCATGAGCAAATCCTCGGCTTCTTCGCGACCGTCGCGTCCGAAGTACTTCTGTAGCAGGTAAACCATCGCCCAAAGGTGACGGCCTTCTTCGACATTCACCTGGAAAACGTTGCGCATGTCATAAAGCGACGGCGCCGTCTTGCCCAGGTGACGTTGCTGCTCAACTGACGCAGGTTCGGTATCACCCTGGATGACAACGAGGCGACGCAACATTGCACGATACTCGCCGGGCACGTCTTGCCAAACCGGCTCGCCTTTATGCTGGCCGAAGGCGATCGTGCGCCCTTCTTCCCTTGGCGCCAGCAAAATACCCCAGCGGTACTCAGGCATTTTCACGTAACCGAATTTGGCCCAGCCTTCGGAATCGACGCCAATCGCCGTACGAAGATAGACTTCGTAATCCTGGAATCCCTCAGGGCCCATGGTCTTCCACCAATCGATATATTTCGGATACCAGGCTTCGAGTGCACGTTGCAGGCGCGCATCCGATGAAAGATCAACGTTGTTCGGAATCAGTGCTGCATAGTCAACCTCGGACATGACTAAACTCTCCCACGGTCATATTTGGCACGTTTGCCAGTGCCATAAAGCGTTAATGCGCCTTCTGTGCCAGCGGCATTCGGGCGTTGAAATATCCAGTTCTGCCAAGCACTCAAGCGGCCGAAAATCTTGGTTTCCATTGTTTCTGGACCCGCGAAGCGAAGATTCGCCTCCATACCGGTGAGTGCGTCGGGCGAGAAACTCGCGCGCTCTTCGAGCAGCAAGCGGATTTCATCGTCCCAGTCGATATCGTCCGGCGCATAAGTAATCAGACCGGCATCCAGCGCTGCTTCGGCATCGAGGTCGGTACCAATGAGCTTGTGGACGTTTTCGAGACTCTCATTGTCGTCGAGGAAGCGGGTTTCCAGGCGCGTCAGGCCATTCGCCATGCGCAAACTGCCGAAGCTGAGCTCACTCAGCTGGATTACCGGCGCTGGCCTGTCGTCCAGCTGTCCGTCCAGCATGTAGCTTCGATCAACCGAGAAGAGCAGGTCCGCAAGCATGCCAACGAAGCAACTCCCCGGGTCAACGAATGCAAATGTGGTTCTCGATGTGACATCAAGTCGTTTGAAGGCGCGTTGCATGTACAACAACATCTCGCGAACCAGCCAATCATCCCGATTCCCATCGAGCAGCGCGGAGTAGTCGGCCACTCGAGAAGCCTCGCCGGACGTCTTGATTATTAGTGTTCCCAGGGTTGGCTCATTGAAGCGCAAATGCAGCAGCGCATCGTCCAATGCGCGGACAACCGCCAATGGCCAAAAGCCGACACCCAGTTGCTTGATGTCGTCGACACTTGCAGGTGCGTCGCTATCCGGCGCCTCGATTGTCAGGGTTGCACCGCGGCCTTCACGATCGAGGGTAACTGTCACGAACGGATAGCGAATCACATCGCTTTCTTCTATGCGTTCAAGTCGTTCCAGCTTAATACCAGCGTCGCCGTCCGGGCGATCCGATTGCGCAGCCAGTTCCAGCGCTTTCTCGGTCACACGCTCATCAAATTTCGAACGCGGCACCATTTCGTCTATCAAACGCCAGTCGACGGCACGCTTGCCCTTCATGCCTTCTTCCACCGTACAGAAAACATCGGCAAGATCGCGACGGACTTTTCTTTTGTCAACAACGCGAGTCAGACCGCCCGTACCGGGGAGTACCGCGAGTAACGGAACCTCCGGTAGCGACACCGCTGCATTGCCGTCATCGATAAGCATCAGGTATTCGGTTGCCAACGCCAGCTCGTAGCCACCGCCTGCTGCCGTGCCATTCATCGCTGCGATGTAGGTTTGCCCGGAATTTCGGCTCGCATCTTCAATCGAATTGCGCGTCTCGTTGGTGAATTTGCAGAAATTCACTTTGTGCGAGTGGCTCGAGGTCCCCAGCATGCGGATGTTTGCACCGGCGCAGAACATGCCCTGAATGCCGGAGCTGATTACCACTGTCCGTACCTCAGGATGCTCGAAACGCAATCGTTGAATGCCGTCGTAAAGTTCGATATCGACGCCAATATCGTAGGAATTGAGCTTTAGCTCGTAGCCATCTGCCGCAGGACTGTCCTCATCAACAGCCATCACGAGCCGCGCCACGGGTCCATCAATAGAAATCGACCAATGACGATACTCATCCGGCGACGTGCGGAAGTCGAGCCGTCCGACACCCCGACCGCCAGGTTCTGATGTTTTATGCATTATATTGCAGATTTATGTTACTGTTAGCTAGAAACATGCATGATAACATACCTTGGAATGGCTACGCCCTCAAAAATGAGTGAAATCGAGCCCGACCGGCTGCTTGCGTTGCTGGGCGGGCGCGTGCGCACGCTCAGGGCGCATCGCGGCATGACCCGCAAAGCCCTGGCCGAAGATTCGGGCGTATCAGAGCGATACCTGGCACAACTCGAACAGGGACGGGGCAACATGTCGGTGGTTCTGCTCGCACGCGTTGCGGCGGCGCTGAGAACCGACACCAGCGACCTGCTGCGATCGCGTGAACGCCATACTGCCGAAGAGATTCTGATCAGTGACTTGTTGCGGGAACTGGGTCCCGACAATCATAAGGCGTTTCTGCAATTGCTTATCGAGCACTTCTCAGTACCCGTAGAGTCTCGTCAACGCATTGCCCTGGTCGGTTTGAGAGGGGCCGGCAAGACGAGTCAGGGCAAGAAACTTGCCGGACACCTGGATTATCCGTTTGTGCAACTGGGCAGTGAGATCGAGAAGCTTGCAGGAATGAGCACGTCGGAAATATTCGCGCTGTCTGGCGCGACCGGTTATCGCCGCCTCGAAGAAAGAGCACTGATGCAGACCTTGAAACGTTACGACCAATGTGTCCTCGAAACCCCCGGGAGTATCGTGATGGACCCCAGGCTATTGAGCACGCTCTTAACGACATGCTTCGTCGTTTGGTTACATGCGCGACCTGAAGAGTACATGCGTCGCCTCATCGCCTTGGGCGACGTCCGGCCAATGGAGCATCAGGCAGATGCTATGGCCGACCTGCGGCGCATACTGGCAGAACGCAACGAGAGCTATTCCAAGGCACACGCGTCGCTCGACACGAACGATAGGAGTATTGGCGAGTGCGTGACTGAATTGATGCGGATCATACCGAGAGGAATGAAGAACACGATGAACGAAGCGCTGGAATCCTGAGGGATGGCGAAAATAACCTATATCGAGTTTGATGGAACTGAACACGTGGTTGACGTCCCGTCAGGATTGAGCGTCATGGAAGGTGCTATCAACAACGACATTCCCGGCATCGAGGCGGAGTGCGGCGGCATGTGCAGTTGCGCGACCTGTCACGTCTACGTGGATCCGGCCTGGACGAACGCAACGGGTTCGCCAGGGGATATCGAGCAAGGCATGCTTGATAGCGCCTTGGACCTGCAGGACGAAAGTCGCCTGAGTTGCCAGATTGATGTTGGCGACGAACTCGATGGCCTGATCGTTCGTATGCCCGAACTACAGATCTAGTCTGACTCTAAATCTTGCGATCGTGTCCGGACCAATACGGTTCTTTCAATTGATTCTTCTGTATCTTGCCGACTGGTGTTTTCGGCAGGCTGTCCACAAATTTAACGACCCGCGGCCTCTTGAATCGGGCGATTTTGGACGCGCAGAATTCAATCAGTTCGTTCGCAGACATTTGCGCATCTGATACCAGGACAACATGCGCCGCAGGTACCTCCCCCCAACGATCATCCGGAATGCCGAATACCGCACACTCGGCGACCGCTTCATTTTGATAAAGGGCGTTCTCAATTTCCGCCGGGTAAACATTCTCACCGCCTGATACCAGCATGTCCTTGGAACGATCAACCAACGTAAGAAAACCATCCTCGTCGATAAAGCCGACATCTCCTGTCAGCAACCAGCCGCCGGGCGTCGCGAAGGCTCTCCTGGTTTCCTCCGGGTCGCCAAGATAGCCGTCAAACAACTGGTCCCCACGCGTGGCGATATCCCCGGTTGCGCCGGCCGGCAGCAAATTGCCTTCTTGATCCATGATCCCGATCTCGGCGTTACACGTCACTCTGCCAACGGTACCGAGTTTCTCGTCACCATGTTTTTCCTGACGCACCGTGATGGGACAGGCTTCCGATTGCCCGTAGTTCTCGGTAAATGCGACATGCGGTAATGCGCCGCGAACCCGCTCGAAGAGCGCGCGCCCCATCGGCGCACCGGCGTAACTTATATGTTGCAATGTCTTAAGTTTCTTTACCGAAAACTCTGCGTGGCTGATGAGGTCGTTCATTTGGCTCGGCACGAGGAATGCGGCGGTAACTTTTTCCTGTTGAACAAGCTGAATAAACAAGAACGGGTCCCACGCCTGCGGCAGGATTACCGTCGTGCCGATCATTACAGCCGTACCAAACCACACGAACAGGCCCGCCGTATGGAACAGCGGCGTGGACGCAATGAGTATGTCGTTCTCATCCAGTCCGAAATCCTCCGCAGCCGCTATTGCCGATGCACAGCGTGCCTTGTGACTGACGAGCACAGCTTTGGGCAACCCCGTCGTTCCTCCCGTCAGAGTAATCGCAAGCCCGTCGGTTTCCTTTATCGTAACCGCCGGTGGCTGATCTGATTGCCCACTCAGGAAATCACTCAGGCGGACGATACCATCGAGCTGAACCTCGCCGACGTCACCGTCATCGAGCTGAATCAGCGTGGGTGGATCGTCGAGTTCATGCAATGTATCTCTTATGACGCGAGCGAAATCGGATTCGAACAACAGTACGTTAGCCGAAATCTTGCCCAGCACATACGCCAACTCGCTTGCAACGCTACGTGTCGAACAATGTGCCGAAATGTACGGAGTTCTCGCAATTGCAAAGTAAGCGATCGCATACTCCGGGCGATTGTTGGACAGAACGGCCACCCGGGCCCCGTGTTCGAGATTGAGTTCCACAAGGGCGTTAGCCAGCCGGTTTGCCTGCTGGTCAAATTCTGCATAGGTCAAGCGCTGACCATTGCCAATCAGTGCGAGCCGATCGGGAGCACGCGCTGCTGAATCGCGAAGTAGATCACCTACGAGCATCTTCTATACAGTCCCCCCAGTGATGCAGACCATAACTGCCGCATGTTTAGGGGTCAAAAGATGCACTATGTTGCAGTTGAACCGAGAACTCAGTCAGGACTGGCGCGGTAAATTTTTCGCCACAGAGAAAAAGTCGTACCAGTTCGAGTCCTTGCCTTCGAAGCGCCGCTCAATAACAACATCGAGGAGATAAGGCCTGCCTTCTGCCATCGCGTGTTTGCAACGGCCGATTGCTGCGGCGAGGTTGCGCGGGTCTTCAACACGCTCACCCTCAATGCCGTAGGCATCGGCCATCGAGACGTAATTTACATCCGGATGTCCGAGCTGGACGCCTGGGTATTTGCCAGTTTCGAACATACGACCCTTGTAACGCGCCATGTTCATACGATTTGCCTGGTATTGGCCGTTATTGAAGATCACGATACCGATTGGTACCTCGTAACGGCTTGCCGACCACAGGGCCTGCGACCCAAAATTAAATGAGCCGTCACCGGTCAGGCACCATGTTTCCTTGTGTGGATTGCCGATCTTGACGCCGATCGCGGCTGGTAGTCCCCAGCCCAGAATGCCGCCGGTGGTGTCGTAGTTCTTGCGTCGCTCACCCACCGGCCGATTATGGTCGAAGGTGATGTAGCGACGAATATGATCATCGGACGTGACAACCTCGCTGACGATCAGGGCATCGGACTCCATCTGCCTGTCCAACTCACGCATCAAGCGCGGTAACGCGATTGGCGAATCATCCCAGCGAGCATTCTCGTCATCCTTGAGGCCCTGCAAGCGCCTGGCGTGATATTCCATTATCCATTGCTTGCGTGCCCGAATAGCCGACGTGTTCAAGTTCTGTTGCTTGAGTTTCTCAAGCACTTCAACCGCGGTCGTCTTGATGTCTGCAATGGCGGCTGTGTCCACCGGGTAGTTGCGCGCAACATCTGCGGCGGCGAGACCCGTTTGCATGATTCGAGTTGAAGTATTGAGGTAAGGCACTTTCGGCTTGGCACCACGTTTGAACATGTGTGCACCGAGACTCCAGAACGTATCAATGTCCTTGACGACGTCAGGATCATCGAGGAATTGACCGGCAAAATTCGTATGCGTATTCGGGTAGACAACCGGAACCTTGCTGCCGGTCATCACCAGCGCACCGATCGCTTCGGCGATGCCTCGGACCTCGTCGCTGATTTCATAGCGAATCGCTTCATTGCCGATAAACAAGACCGGCAACTGTGCACTACTCAGCAAGTCGGCAACTCTGGACACGTGAGCCGCGGGCGGCCGAACGTCATAGGCGACGCGTGAACGCGAGCGCGGCACGATCTCCGCTTTGTCGACCGACACTTCCCATAAGTCCTTGGAAAATGTAACAAATGTCGGCCCGCCTGGTGGCGCCTCGGCAAGCAGAAAAGCACGCCGCAGCACCTCGGGTATGGTCTCCGCCGACATCACGTCCCAGGTCCATTGCGCGTAGTCCCTTGGCATCTCATGCAGGTTCGCAGCCTCGAGAAATCCATCCTGGCCCCGATAGTCAACCGCCTGGCGCCCCGCGGTCACTACGACCGGGATGCGGTCGCGGTAAGTGCTTACCATCTGTCCGAACGCGTACGCCGCACCCGCTATCGAATGCAGGCAGACGATCGATGTGTCACCGGTCGATCGCGAATAGCCGTCCGCCATGGCCATTGCGACGTGTTCGTGAAGGCACGTCGCGTAATTGAGTTGCGTCCGATCCACCAGGGCGTCAAGAAAGCCGACTTCCTCCGACCCGGCCAGACCGAAGACATACGGCACGTTCCAGTCGATCAGGAACTCGGCCATCAACTCGCCACCCGTATGATTCTCCAGTACCCTGCTCTGCGCCGGCGTCGCGTCGTCCGTGTCCTCGCCTGTCAGTGATTCGGCCATGGCCTTAGCGCCGACAAGTGAAATCCCGGCAGCTGTCATGCGCTGTATGAATGCCCGTCGGCTAATCAACTTGTCTATGAGTTGTCTGGACGGTCCGAACATATTGGCAACCTCCATCGCAGGGGCATCGCAACAATAGCATTGCGATGCCTTGTGACAAAAGATTGGACGATATTGCTGTGATTTAGGCCTGCTAGCCGAAATCTCGATCTGCGTGTATGATGCGCGCCTGTTCGGGGTGTAGCTCAGCCTGGTAGAGCACTGCCTTCGGGAGGCAGGGGCCGGAAGTTCGAATCTTCTCACCCCGACCAAACATAGTCATATATTTCAATG
>Ga0255052_10000798_pt1 | contig 24908 bp, 20 predicted proteins | sample JV7_2_21_MG_FD_188632 | JGI IMG/M metagenome (GOLD analysis project Ga0255052, IMG submission 188632) | Seawater microbial communities from Jervis Inlet, British Columbia, Canada - JV7_2_21 | ecosystem: Environmental > Aquatic > Marine > Inlet | place: Canada: British Columbia | collected...
CTTCCTCTACCTCTTGTGGCACCAGGCTCAAGAATCTGTTCCACCAATACGGTGTAAACAGGAGTGGGAAATCACGGTAGCGATGGCTTGTGGCTTCTGGATGTCGGCTCAGTAGTTCGAGTAACAGTGTGCTTCCAGAACGCGCAAGCCCCGAGACGTAAATTGGCTTTTGTACAGTTATCGGCTCCAGAATTTCGCTAAGCAGCCACGTCTCCAGGTTGCCAAGTCGTCGCCAGAATTTGGGGCTCTGTGCTACCCACGCGCTAAAAAAGCGGGTCCACCATGTAATCTGGGGATCTTGCGTTGCAGCTCCGTTGTTTTTTTCCTGACGTTCAGTGTTCACGCGATCTTGAATTTCACTTTGATTGCTACAGCCGTTGCCATGAGGACTGCAAAGTAAGAAACTAACCAGGAATGTAACCAATGGGGCCCAAAATCAATTAGCTCTCTAGGAGGGATTTTGAATTCGACAGAAGTTATTGGAGCGCTTTCGTCGATATAGCCGGCCGGGTTCCCAATGAATATGTTCCACCACTTGCGTTTATGAATCAGCGGGACATGCGTCGAAGAGGGTATGGAAATTATGAGATCGCCGGTGAGCGCCTTTAGTTCAATCTGACCGGATTCTGGCCAAGTGAGAGAATATGTTTGGCCTTCGGATCGATGAACGCCGTTGCCCTCTTGCAGGGGTACAAATGGGTCAGTCAGCGCTTGGATTATGCTGCCAGCCGATGGCGCTTGATAGGAGTAGGAATTGTCCAGCCAGACGAGGACAAAGACGAGTGGGAGCGATGCTAATAGCGCTGGGATTGCAGCAGTCTTTGTTTGCTTGAGCGGCTCGGCAATGGCTTTGCGCATCGTAGCGAGCACTACGCGAAACTCCGCTTCAGGATCGAGTTCTCTAAGCCGGGACAGCGCTTCTTTCGATGCCTGCTTGCCCTCCGTTAGGGCATCTTGATTCGAAAACTTCGCATAGAGCAGCATGGTCACTATGCCGGAGCCAAGGCCATAAAGGGCAACTCGGGCCCACGCGGGGATCCAGCTCAAGCAGTAAGTTTCAATCCCCGTGAACAAAGGATTCAGAATATCGAAAAAGCCCATCTAGTTTTCCGCAGGAGCACTCTCTCTTTCTGGATCGTCTTCTGCCGGCTCCTCTGCGTCTTGGCGTTCCATAGCCTCAATGTTTTCCTTCTTGGCCTTCATTCGCCTCCAAACCCTTCTGACCGGCCAGAAGAGGATAAAGCTGATCGCGCTTAGAACCGCCAGGACGAGCCCTATGAGAGCTCCGATGAAAGTAATACCCGCACCCGGGCCGATATAGGCCAGAGCGATGTCCGGCAGAGCAAGTAACGCCAGAGATATCGCGACTAGCCCTGAGTGTTTCATGAACATGATGATGGTTCTCCGTCACGTTGAACCTATTCAGTTAATTGGAGCGGAACTCGTTCGAATGAAATTCTCTCAGCATCCATGACCTCCCTTCCAAAGTACTCCCAAACAACGTCCTTATCTGGAGTCACTTCAACTAATCTGCCCGATAATGTTTCAGAAACGAGTACATTTCCATTGGAAAGTTTTTGCAGCTCGCCGAGTTCACGACTGTTCATTGGGTATTCGTCTGTTCCGTGATACTCCCATACTATCTCGCCAGATGTAGGAGCATATTCGACGACTCGCGAAGCACCACCGGTATGAGTTACATCACCAATGTTGTCAAGCATCAGGATATTCCCATTTGAAAGAAAATTCGCATCATGTTGGTAACGCCACTGTCCGGTTGCTACCCACGTGACAGTTTCTTCTTCCAGATCTACGAGCAAGAGTGCATGTAGTGTCCGCGTAGAAATCAGTACGTTTCCCGGTTTGGCGAAGGGTATCTGTCCTGCTAGAGCTTCGGTTACTACCTGAATACTGTTCGCGTGTAGGTGATCGCCCTGATCATCCAGGGGTGCGACCCCTAGCAGTGGGACAAACTCAGAGCTTGCCAGGGCCTCTACCAATGAGAGCGACGCAAGTTCTTGTCCCTCGGGTGATAACACAACGATCGTGTCATCAATGAAAGGAGTCTTGACCATGATGTCGTAATCTAGTGTCTGTAGCGCATCAATGGCAGGCGAGCCTTCTGTCTTCAACTCATGGGACATGGTGTAAATGCGGCCGTCTTCCGCAACGCTAATGTCGTGATGTGCCCAACGGTTGTACGTCCATATTAGCTTCGAATTAATATCCAATTTGGCCAAGGCTACTCCGAACGGGGTTCTTCCTCTGGCATGCATTACAAGTAGGAGGTCGCCGTTTGGGTACAGATGCGTGCTTCGAGGATAGACGGTCTGCCTGCTCATGGGCAGCCCACCACCCGCTGTATCTGGCCAGCCGACAGCTTCAATATCTTCCCAAGGTACTGTCCACGTGTGCCTTACTTCGCCGTCATGAGTAACTAAATTTATTGATGCGGTTTGGAGTGTCCTTTCCCCAGTTTCAATCAGTAGAGTGAGACCAGCCGCCATTTTGGCCAGGTCATGTGTGACTACTCTTGGTGTCGTGTCCCGTTGTTGCGTTTCGTCGTCAACGCCGAAGTCTTCCCATCCCATTTGGATGGCCTCGATTGCATAAAAAGCCTCCCGCATGAATTTCGAACTTGGCAGCTCAAAAAACGCTACTGCCTGTCCAAGTACGAATGCGATGAGCCCAATGCTTATGGCCAGCCCTACTCGTTGAATTACATCCATTTTATTCATGTACTAACACTTGAAGGTAGTGAATGACTGTATCTTAGGTGGCGGAATGGCCGATTCCGATACGGGATTCCCGCAGGGTTTGCACAGCGCCGGTTGAAGCAGTTCGCCATCATTCAGCTTGCTTTGCAGTCGTCAGTGAGGTGCTCCTTATTCTAGTACCTGGCGATTATAAGTAGTTGTTATTAATAGGCATGTTGGAGACACCCATGGATGTGAGTGCCTAACAAGTCATAACGGGTCCGGACGGATCCCGGCAATTTTCCGGCAAATGGATTTTCGTAAATCCACGTTAGCTGCCGGAAATGTAGCAAGTCGTTAATAACATGAAGAATAATTGGTCGGGGTGAGAGGATTGATTCGGATCGCCCCAAGGCGATCCTCACCCTAAAGGGCGCCTGCGGCGTCCAAAACGCTCGCGCGATTTGTGATTCGGGCCTACGGCCCTCACCCTACGGGCGCACTTCGTGCGTCTATCGGCTCGCAAGCTCGCCTCGGTGTGAGCTTCCCGCCCCTGCCTCCCGAATACAAATGCACAACCTTTTGTAATCAAGAAACTAAAGAGCAACGCCAATATCCTAATTCAGCAGCGCATGTTCGGCCGGTAATTTATGGGATACCCACTTGGCGAGACGATGCTTCATGTTGGGTAATGTCACCTGACCCGTCGGTAGTGGAATAATCTCTTTGTCGTGGACCAATAGACGGTAAGCGTATTCGATTTTGAGATTGTGAGAATCAGTAGACTCGAATTCAACGATACCGCGCTTGACCGCATCGGCCATGACCATCCGCAGCGCTTCTTTCAGCAGTCCGGGCTCGTTTTTGAGCTTCTTTGCCATGTCGCATACCGAGGATAAGGATATTGCTCTAGTTCAACAACCGGGAAATTGGTCGGGGTGAGAAGATGGACTCGCGGCTTCGCCGCTCGGTCCTTCGGGCCGCACTGCGTGCGTCTGTCGGCGCTGCGCGCCTCGGTGTGATTCGGATCGCCTTAGGGCGATCCTCACCCTAAAGGGCGCCTGCGGCGTCCAAAACGCTTCCGCGTTTTGTGAACTTCCGGCCCCTGCCTCCCGAAGGCATTTGGGCGTTTATAAGTAGTTGTTATTAGTAGGCATACTGGAGACGCTCGCGGACGTAAGTGCATGACGAGTCATAACGGGTCCGGACTGATCCCGGCAATTTTCCGGCATCGATCGATAGGTCAAATTTTGAGACATTCGATCAATGTCACAAATCGACATCTCAGACCGCAAATCATTGCGCTGACCAACCACCATCGATGGGCAAGATCGAGCCCGTGATCGCCGATGCTTGATCGCTGCAGAGGTAGAGGACCAAGTCAGCTACCTGCTCGATGGTGACCAAGCGCTTGGTCGGTTGCGCGGCAAGCATGACGCCCTCAACAACCTCTTTTTCAGTCATGCCACGCGCTCTTGCCGTATCGGCGATCTGCCCGGTCACGAGCGGCGTTTTGACATAGCCGGGGGCCACCGCATTGACAGTGATGTTTTTTGTCGCAAGCTCGAGCGCCACGGTCTTGGTCAGACCGGCAATGCCGTGTTTCGCGGAGACGTAGGCCGCCTTGAAGGGTGACGCGACGAGGGCGTGTATTGAGGCGACATTGACGACACGTCCCCAGCCACTCTCGATCATCGCCGGTGTTGCTGCCCGAATCGTATGGAATGATGACGACAGATTGATCGCAATGACGTCGTTCCACTTTTCGATCGGAAAATCCTGGATCGGGGATACGTACTGGATGCCGGCGTTATTGATAAGGATGTCGATGCCGGAAAAGCGATCGTTGGCATTGTCGATCATCTGCGCGATCTCATCGGGCACCAGCATGTTCGCCGGCGAGAACTGAACCTCGCCGGACGCGATCTCGGATACCTCGCTTATTGCCGCCGCGATTTCCTCATCTGTGCCGAGGCCATTAAGAATAAGGTTAGCACCGTCTCGGGCCAGCGCTTTGGCTATTCCAAGGCCGATGCCGCTGGTAGAACCGGTAATGAGGGCCGTGTGGCCCGAATGTGGCAGTAATTCAACTGACATAGTCTGGACCTTCTATTTCTCCCAATCGTTCTTGAGATATTTCGCACTCAGAAAGAACAGCATAGCAGCGAGAACGTAAAAACTCGTTCCTGCGAGAATCGAATAGCGAAGTGAGTCATCGCCATATCGAGCCTGCAAGTTGTCCGATAGTATGCCAATGGCAACGGTACCTGCACCGATGCCGATCAGGTTGTTGATGAAAAGAAAAATAGCCGATGCAGTCGCCCGCATGTTTGGTGGAACAACGTGTTGAATCGCCGACAACACCGGTCCGAGCCAGACAAGTCCTAACGCGGTCGGAATCAGCATTGCGAAAAAAGTCGTTGTCAGGTTGGGTGACAGTATCGCGACTACATAGAAAGGCACACTAGCGACAAATGCTAATGCAGGGATGACGACATACGCGCCGCGCCTGCTCGCACCGAATCGGTCCGCCAATGACCCGCCCAGCCAGATACCGGCGAGGCCTCCGACAAGCAGGATGGCGCCGTAGAATAGCGAAGCGTCGATCAGGCTGATGCCATAGCTGCGCACGAAGAATGAAGGCAGCCAGAAGAACAAACCGTAGCCCATCATTGACGAACAGGCTGCACCGAACGACATGATCCAGAAGCTTGGTTTCTGTGATAGCTTGCGGATGATGTTTACAAGTGCGGGCGGTGAGGCCTTTATATAATTCGGGTCAAATTGGCCGCGCTCGGGTTCGGCGACGGTTAGCTTGAAGATTGGTGCGATAATTATTCCGGCAATGCCGACGGCAAAGAACGCGTAGCGCCAGTCAATCTTGCTGGCGATAATGCCGCCGAAGACGATGCCGAGCGAGCTGCCAATTGGAATGCCGAATGAATAGATGCTCAAGGCACGGGCACGTTGTTGTGGCGGAAAGTAATCGGAAATCAGGGAATAGGCGGGCGCAACGCCACCTGCCTCGCCGACGCCGACGCCAAGGCGCGCCAGGAACAGCTGCCAGAAATTCTGCACGGTGCCGCAGATCGCCGTCATCGCACTCCACAGTGTCAATGCTATTGCCATGATCCAGGTACGGTTGCTGCGGTCGGCCAGCATCGCGATCGGAATGCCAAGGGCCGTGTAAAAAAGCGCAAAGGCCAGGCCACCCATCAGACCCAACTGGGTATCGGTCAGTGTAAGGTCGGCTTTGATCGGTACGGCAAGGATGCCGATGATCTGACGGTCTATGAAATTAAAGGTGTAGACCACCACCAGGATGAACATGACGTAGGCGCGATAACTCGCAGATGTCGGGTCATTCGTCATGACGGATTACGCAGTACCAGAAAAAATGTGCCGCGACGGGCGTCCATGCCCGACGCGGCAGGGGGTCTGTCAGAACCGATATTCGACTGTCGCGGTGACCGTAGTCGGATAACCGTAAAACGCCGTCACGTTACCTTCGAGACCGAGAGTCGGAAAGTCATAGCCGGCCACTTTGTATTCCTCGTCGGTCAGGTTCTTGCCGTGTATGCCGGCCTGCCAATGCCCTTCGTCGTCCGCCCAGACCAGGCTCAAGTCCCACAGCGTGAAAGATTCCTGATCAAGCAGGGCATTCGGGAACTCGAACTGGCTCGTGTCGTCCCGATAAGACAATGATGTTATTACAGCAATTGCACCGGGTGTGCCGAACAATGACAACGGCGTTTCGAAAGTCACGGATCCGCTGGTTGTCAAGTCGGGCGTATTCTGGAATACCGCTTGGCTGGCAACGTTGGTACCGGTGGAATCGATGAACTCCTTGTACTCTGCATCCAGGTATCCGACTGCCCAGCCGAATGACCAGTTGTCATTGGCCCGGAACAAACCCTCGAACTCAATACCGGGCAATTCTGCCTTGCCGGCATTCGTTGTTACGCCGGCAAACGTGTCGTTGATACCGTCGCCGTCGGTATCGAAAGCCACAGAGCCGGGGATCTGCACGTCTTCGTAATCGGCGAAGAACACGGCCAGGCTGGTCATGAGCCGGTTATCCAGCAAGGACGCTTTCCAGCCGATTTCGTAAGATTTTACCGTTTCAGGCTCGAAGCGCATGAAGTCGAATATTTCCTGCGAGGTAACCGTTCCATCGCCATCGAGGTCGGGTGCGGTGCTCGTTTGCGCTCTCGGGTCGAAGCTACCGCCCTTGAAACCTTCGCTATAGGAAAAATACAGGTGTTGCTCATCAGTCGGTTGCCAGCTCAACGATACGCGAGGTGAGAATTCGGTATCTTTCGCGCTGCCATTGAAATCGGACGTCGTTGCAAATACGATAGCGCTGCCGCCGAACGTTGGTGAGAATCCTCCGGTGAACGAGCGCCGCAACACCCTCGAGCTTCTTTCGTCCGAGGTGTATCGGCCGCCAAGCGACAAGCTGACGGTGTCGCTGAAATCGTAAGTGAAATCCGCAAATACCGACCAGGTTTCGGTATCGACGTCGCCCAACGTGTTGGCATTCAAGCCACCGGGCAAACCAAGTACAACGCCAAGCGGATTCAATACAACGTCAAACTCGTTGAATGCATTGGCATCGAGGTAGTAGAACCCTACGATGCCGTTCAGTCGATCGGCGCTATACAGCAATTGCAATTCATTCGACGTTTGTTCGTTCGTGTAGATGACAGGTACATCAAGGTCATCCACCGGGAGACTGTCAAAGTCGATTGGCGAGAAGGTCTCATCGTCTCTTACGGCAAAGATGTTCTTGATCGTGAACCTGTCATTGAGTGTCCATTCTGCAAGCAGAGATACACCGTTTGCCTCTACGCTCTGAACCGGAACACTGAGGCCTGCGCGGGTATCGAAGACATCCGGGAGGATGGGTTCGCCCGTGGTGCCACCGACCATCAGACGATGGCCGGCCTTGGGGCTGGAGTCGTCCTCCGTGTAGTCTCCGGACAGGCGAAAGAACAGGCTGTCGGTCGCGTCCCACTCGAGAGTGAGTCTGGCGCCCAATACATCTTTGTCATACTGTTCGGTGCCCAGGTTTAGGTTGTCACCAAAGCCATCGCGGGTAAAACGAGCAATCGTGCCGCCTACCCTGAATGCATCCGAAAGTGAAGTTGACGCTGTAAGAAGGCCGTCCAATTGATTCTGTGAGCCAACAGATAGTCTGAAATTGGCTTGCGGTTCGTCCGACAAAGGTCTGGTCACGTATTTGATGGCGCCGCCAATCGTATTTCGGCCGTACAGCGTGCCCTGAGGACCACGCAGGACCTCAATCCGCTCGACCTCGTACAGATCCAGCACGGCAGCATGTGGACGGTTGAAATAGACGTCGTCGACGTAAAGACCGACCCCGGATTCGAATCCGGCCACCGGGTCCTGCTGGCCTACACCGCGAATGAATGCCGTCAGGGTACTGTTGGTTCCCCGGGAGACCTCAAGCGTAACGTTCGGGCTGGACTGGGCGATTGCGATAATGTCTGCCGCACCAATGCGCTCGAGATCGTCACCCGATATCACGGTGATGGAGAGTGGCACCTCCTGCAGAGATTCCTCGCGCCGCCGGGCAGTCGTGACTACAATCTCGTCAATGTACTCATCGGCATCCAGCGAGCTGTTCTGCGCCTGCGCCGGTTTTGCAGCGCCAAAGGTTGCCAAGACAACTCCTGCCATCAAAAGGCTGAGAGTGAACGATTTGTGCCTCGTCGATTTTTGATAAATCGGAAATTTAAAGCCTGTAAACATTTTGGATTCCTCAATTACTGTCGTCTTTCCTGATTCTTGATCCGTTCACTAGCTTGATCCGTCTCTGTTAAGCGAACGTCTCGATTTCCCTGTTAAAAAGATCCGGTTCCTCCAGATGCGGTGCGTGTCCCGAGTTGGCGAAACCAACCCGTCTTGCATTCGGTATGTTGTCGGCCACCCATTCACTTGCCTCTGCGCTATACAGCTGGCTGTGTGCCCCGTAAGCGACCAAAGCCGGCACATCGATATGTGCAAGCTCCTCTCGAAAATCCTGATCGACCATTGAAAGCCAGAGTTGGGCCATCGATTCGGGATGATTCTTTTCCGTTTCTCTCACCAACCAATCGGTCAGCGTCTTTCGTTGTGCTTCACGGCCTCTTGCGAAAATGCGTGGTACCAGAGTCCTGGTGAATCCCGGCCAGTCCGCAAGCATCCTGCCGACCGCGCCGGAAAACACGCCGGCGTCCTGGCCCTCGCGAAGGCCGAATTTCCAGTTGTTGTCATTCAAGAGCCTGGGAACCATGTCGATCGTCACCAGTCCCGACACTCGCTCGGCCTCTTTTCGCTGCATCACACCCCAGGCAACCATGGCGCCCATGGACCAGCCGATGAGAATCGTCTGCGACAGATCCAGGCTGGCGAGCAGTTTAGCCACGTCGTCTATGAGAGTAGGCAGGCCCTGACCGTCTTCGAGATGGCTGGAACCGCCGTGGCCACGCAGATCTGGCACGACGACTCGAAATCGGCTTGATAGAGCAGCTTGCTGCTCTCTAAAAAACTCGCCACGCATGCCCCAACCGTGTAGCAGCACAATCGGCCGGCCCGAGCCCGCGTCCCCGTATTTCAGGTGTCCGCCATTTTTTAAGTTCAGTAACGCCACTTTTCACCGCTCGAAATTCGTTTGACGGACGGCCTACAGCCCGGTTTACTGGCTGACTCGTATGCACAGCCCTTGAATCCTGCCGCCAAAGTGGGCATTATAATGAAATATGAATCAGTATTCAACTTCTAATAAAATCCCGAAAACGCGACGTGGTCGCGAAACACGGGACAAGCTCCTTGATGCCGCGGAAAAGGAGTTCGGGGAGCAAGGTTTCCACGACGCTGCCATAAGTGGCATTACACAAAGAGCCGGCGTGGCGCTAGGCACCTTCTATGTTTATTTCGAAAGCAAAGAAGAGATTTTCAGAGCCCTGGTGTCGCATATGGGAAATCTCACCCGACATTGGATTGCGGAACGGGTCGCGGATTCGCCAGACCGGCTGACGGCAGAGCGTCGTGGTATTCAGGCGTTTTTCGAATTTGTGCGCAGACACGGCAACCTGTACCAGATTATTTCTGAAGCGCAATTTGTCGCTGAAGATGCTTATCGTGAGTATTACACGGCATTTGCCGATGCCTATCGTGAGAATCTGGAACGAGCAGCAAACGATAAGGATATTCGGGAAGGTGATTACGAAGTATGGGCCTGGGCGCTGATTGGAATGAGCGTATTTCTCGGTATGCGATTTGCGGCGTGGGACGATTCTCGATCGTCAGAGGAGATGGCCGCGACCGTCGCTGACTTGATTTCCACCGGCATGCTGCCGGGACCAAAAAAATAAGATAGTAATTATTGTCGGTTCAACGCGATGAGAAAACAAATTGGTTTTGAATCTGTGTCGGTCGAATCGCCTTGAGTGTCCGCATACCTGACATTAGTGCCAAACGTGCGGTACTAACGCCGAACTCGACGGCGTTCCGCGACCTCGTTTCCGGAAAGTCACTGAGTTATTTTGAATTGGAGGATCGTGCCGGACGAGCTGCAAGCCTACTAGTGTCGCGCGGTGTATCTGCCGGAGATCGGGTCGCGATCGTATGCAGAAATAGAACTGAATTCTTTGAGCTGCTGTTTGCCTGCGGCAAGCTTGGTGCAATCCTCGTGCCACTCAACTGGCGTATGCCGGCAGCTGAGATATTACCGCTGATTCTTGATGCTGCGCCGGCCGTATTGCTATTTGGCCGGGAAGATGCCGCGCTTATTGACGAACTTGCGCTTTCGAACATCCAAGCGATTGCCCTGGACGACGATGGAGCTGAAGGCTATTCGAACTTGCGCGACCAATGCGAGTCGGTCATGGGTCATACGCAATGGCTGGCAGATGAATGTTGGTACCTTCTCTATACATCGGGAACCACTGGTAGACCGAAGGCTGTAATCCAGACCTACGGCATGGCAATGGCAAACTACATAAATATCAGGCAGGCCATGGAGATCGGTGCGCGCGATGTCACACTGAATTATCTGCCCCTGTTTCACACTGCAGGAATCAACCTGATCGCTCTGCCCACGCTGATTGAGGGCGGTGAGGTTCTGCTTTTACCCGATTTCGACGTTGATCGTGTCGTCGGGCTTTTGGCTGAAGCGCGGTTGGACACATTTTTTGCTGTGCCCGCCATTTACCAGCAGATAAGTCTACATCCTGATTTTGATTCGCTGGATCTCGCAAAGATCAGGAGTTGGGGCTGTGGTGGTGCCCCGATGCCGGACGGATTACTTGCCCGATTCCTAGAGCGCGGCGCACGCGTCTGCAATGGCATGGGTATGACGGAAACCGGTCCCACGGTCTTTATTATGGCGCCCGACATGGTCGAGCATAAGATCGGGTCGGTCGGCAAGCCACAATTGCTAGCCTCCGTGCGCATCGTAGATTCCGAAGGCCGCGATACGCCACAGGGAGAAAGCGGCGAGTTGTGGTTTTCCGGCCCCGGGATTACACCCGGTTACTGGCGGCGAGACGATGCGACAGCGGCAGCATTCAGCAACGACGGCTGGCTGAAGAGCGGTGATATTGGCAGATGTGACGAAGACGGCTACTTCTACATCGTTGGCCGCATTAAGGACATGTTTATCTCGGGCGGAGAAAACGTGTATCCGGCCGAAGTTGAAAATGCTCTCGCTAGTCATCCTGACATTCTTGAGGCAGCCGTGATCCCCGAGTCCGACGTAAAATGGGGTGAGGTCGGTTGCGCATTTCTGCTGGCAAAGCCACAGCATGAAATCCCGCAAGACAGCGACCTGACATTGTATTGTCGCGAGCGACTGTCGTCCTACAAGGTGCCCAAGACGTTTGTGACTGTCGCCGACTTTCCACGCACTGCCGCCGGCAAGATTCAAAAACATCTGCTGAATGCCGAGTAGATGAACGACTCTTGCAAGAATATTGTTCTCGAACGCACCTTGACGCAGGACGATTTCGACAGGTTTGCGAAACTCAGCGGTGACGACAATCCGATCCATGTGAATCCGGGATTCTCGGCCACAACCCGATTCGGCCGCACGGTTGCGCACGGCGTTCTTCTCAATTCGATTCTCAGGGGGCTGCTGGATCAGCTGGTGCCTGGTGGCCGGCAAATATCACAAAACCTGAAGTTCCCCGCCCCCACCTATGCTGACGAGCTAATGCGATTCAGCGCCGCAATCGAGTCGGAGGACGGTCAAACAGTGACGGCTACGATGTCCTCAGTGCGTGCGCAGGACGATGTGATCACGTGCGAAGGATTCACAACGATTCGGCGAGGAAGTACTTGACCATGGCCTTGCAAGTTGGACAAACGGCTGAAACCGGTCGCGCCTTCACAGCGACGGATATTGCGAATTACGTGGCTCTCGGTGGGCAGGCGCCCCTTGACCGAGAAGTGCCCGAACCGCTAATCGGCGCCATGTTTTCGTATCTGCTCGGCGTCAAACTTCCCGGCATGGGTACCAACTACCTGAAACAGGAAAGCGACTTCAAGTCGCCTGCCCATATTGACCAGACATTGATCGCTCGCGTCGAAATAAGCCGATTACGACCCGAAAAACACCTGGTTGATTTGAGAACTACCTGCCACAACGATAAGGGCTTGCTGATATTTGACGGACGGGCGTTGGTTTACGTTGAGGATGTCCAGCAGTGAGCAAGTTGTCGGAATCATTGACAAAAAAGCAGCAGCAATCAGATGATAAAGCGACTCTTGAGACGAGCAAATTACCGCGATTGCCTCGATGATAAACGGAAGGGATTGGTCCAGAAAATTACTAGTCGGGAAGCAATGGATGGTGTCGATGATTTTGTCACCCGAAGAAAGTAAGCTTTGATGCACGAATCCAGAATCATCGAAGACTATTACGAATCTTCCGATGACCTGCGGCTTTTCTATCGCAGTTTTTGTTGTCAGTCGGCGGCTGAGGCTGATCCCGTAATCTGCCTGCCGGGTCTGACCCGCAATAGTTGCGATTTCGATGGCCTCGCGTTGTTGCTGTCAAAACGACGACCGGTGATAACAACGGACTTACGCGGACGGGGACGCTCCGATTACGACCCGGATCGGGCCAACTATCACCCTGCACAGTATGTTGCAGATATATGGGACCTGCTGGATCACCTGGATGTGTCGAGAGTCATCGTTATTGGCACTTCGTTGGGTGGCTGGATGGCCATGGTCATGGCCGATGAGCGTCCTGCGGCGATTGCCGGAGCGATCATGAACGATATTGGCCCCGAGCTCGACCCGGTGGGCGTCGCGCGGGTGCAGGCGAGCGCAGGGTTGCTGCCGCCGGTCGCAGACTGGGACGAAGCGGTTGTGCAAGTAAAGCAGCACTATGAACTGGCTTATCCAGACTGGCCCGATTCAAAGTGGCTATCTTTCGCGCAAAGTACTTACAGCCAATCAGGTAATGACGATCTCGACATAAACCTGGACCGAAATGTCGGTGTCGCGTCAAGAGAAGGCAAATCCGGTCTGCTGCAGGATCCGTGGCAACTGTTTGATGCGCTGCTGCCGATTCCGCTGCTGGTATTGCGTGGCGAAAGGTCCGACATCCTCTCAAATGAAACACTTGAAAAAATGCAGTTGCGCAAACCGGACCTTACGGCAGTAATCGTCAGGAATCGCGGTCATGCGCCGTACCTGGATGAACCGGAGGCGATCGATGCGATCGAGAGATTCCTGAATGAAAATTAGCGCAGTACGCTGGCCGATGCTGGCGATTATGATCACGGTTTGCATTGGCGCGTGTGGCAGAACCAGCGACCTGCCAGTCGATACAGACGGCTCAAGCGTAGTGGCTGAAGCGGATCCGTCGCACGCGCACCCTGTGACGGTGTCAGGCGTATCGTCTGGCGGCTACATGGCTGTGCAAGCTCACGTTGCACTGGCGGATCGCATTGCCGGCGTCGGCGTGGTGGCCGGGGGGCCTTATCACTGTGCCGCAGGTAATGTCGGTAACGCGCTGGGACGATGTATGTCCGGTGGCGATCTCGATGTTGCGCCGTTGATCACGTTTACCCGCGCGGCTGCAGAATCCGGGGGAGTCTCAGCAACAGAATTTCTGCGCGAAGCAAAAGTGTGGATATTTCACAGTGCGAAGGATCAAATAGTTGGACGGAGTGTGGCAGTGGCTCTTGTTGACTTCTATCGTGAATTTTTATCCGATGACCAGATCAGCTTCGTCGACGACATAGACGCAGCTCATGGCTGGCCGACACTGGACGCCGGTAAGGATTGCCTCGAGATGGGTGGCGATTTCATCAATGCCTGTGGATTTGATACCGCCGGCAATTTGCTAAATCATCTGTATGAATACCTCAATCCCAGAGTAGTCGAGACGGGTAGCAAGGAACTGACCAGCATCGATCTATCAGGCTATCTCGAATCCGGAAGCGGTATTGCGGACACGGGCTATATCTTTGTGCCGAACAAGTGTCGTCAGTTGGATGCAGATTGCCGACTGCACATTTCTTTTCACGGCTGCCGACAAGGCACCGAATTTATCGACGATCGATTTGCGGCCAATTCGGGGCTGAACGAATGGGCCGCTCAGAATCGAATAGTCGTTGTCTATCCGCAGATCGTATCCAGCCTTATGAACCCTCAGGGTTGTTGGGATTGGTGGGGATATACGGGGCCACAATACGATCAGAGAAGCGGCAAACAACTCTCGGGAATTGACGCGATCATCACTGCATTTGCCAAGCAACAGCTGTACCAATCAATCGCAGAGTGATCGCATCTCCGTGGATGCGGTTCACTTCTGGGCAGGCGCGGTACCGGCAATAACAGACGTTTTGTCCTTCATTGGGACACCGGGTCAACCCTGGTAAAAGTGCCGATCCCAGGCGGTGCTCATGCACGCAGATCTTCAGGAGACATCATTAATAAGGAGAGGCGGAAATTGGTGCCGGTAATTTGCCGGTTAGCGGAGTCCGGCAAAATTCCGGCAGCGGGAAATTCATCAGTGCATGTTAACTGCCGATAAGCCACTAACTCATTAATTCTATGAAGAAGAATTGGTCGGGGTGAGAAGATTTGAACTTCCGGCCCCTGCCTCCCGAAGGCATTTGGGCGTTTATAAGTAGTTGTTATTAGTAGGCATACTGGAGACGCCCGCGGACACAGTTGCCCGACAAGTCATAGCAGGTCCGGACTGATCCCGGCAATATTCCGGCAGTGCGCACACGGCTCGTATGCTGCCGATCGGCCTCGAAGACGCTGCCTTTGACCGTCGGCATTACAAAATCCCGGTAGCAGCTCTCGAACTAAATAATTGAATGACGTCGAGGAGTGGGTGATACCATTTCCGCGCGCTCACTCCGGTTTCCCAGAAAATGTTCGAACAACTTGGCACGATTCACGCCCTTCTGCCGCCCGCCGTAGGCTTGTTGGCACTGCTGACGGGCGCGGTCATAATCAACCTGATCGCTAAGCACGTTTTGGTCCGCGCCGTTCGCGCGTTCGCTAAGCGATCCAGTGCCAGCTGGGATGACGCGCTGGTTACGCACAACGTCTTCGGTCGTCTCGTGCAGGTTGTGCCGGCGCTAATTGTATTCGTTGGCGCGCCGTTCGTCCCCGATTTGCCGGAAGGCGGTGTCCAGCTCGTACGCAATGTCGCGATGGGCTACATGGTGTTGATGTTGACGCTGGCGCTGACTGCCATGCTGAGTGCAGCAAATACGATCTACGCGGCCACGCCGGTGGCCAAGGAACGTCCGCTAAAGGGATTCGTGCAGCTCGTGCAGATCGTTGTATGGATTCTCGGTGGCGTGCTGATCATATCGGCAGTGCTGGACCGCTCACCGCTGCTGCTACTCAGCGGTTTTGGCGCGATGACCGCTATCCTGTTGCTGGTGTTCAAGGACACGATCCTGTCACTGGTCGCCAGCGTACAGCTGACCGCTCAGGACATGGTCCGCGTCGGTGATTGGATCGAGATGCCACAGTTTGGTGCGGACGGTGACGTGGTCGATGTGCAGCTCCACACCGTCAAGGTGCAGAATTGGGATAAGACGATCACCACGATCCCGACGCACCGGCTAATCACGGACTCGTTCAAGAACTGGCGCGGCATGTCACAGTCGGGCGCCCGGCGGATCAAGCGCGCCATTTTTATTGATGTGTCCACGATCCGCATGCAGACGCAAGACGAAGTTGATCATTTCACGCGTTTCGCGCTGCTGAAGGACTACATCAAGAACAAGGAACAGGAGCTGGCCGACTACAACGCGGGCCTCGCGACCGAGGTGGACGCGGAAGTAAACAGGCGGCGGCTGACGAATGTCGGCACCTTTCGCGCCTACGCGTACAACTATCTGAAGAATCACCCGAAAATCCACAAAGGCATGACGCTGATTGTTCGTCAGCTCGGCCCGGGGCCCGAGGGACTGCCGTTGGAGATTTACTGCTTCACGAATACGACCGAATGGGCCGTTTACGAAGACATCCAGTCGGACATCTTCGATCACCTGCTGGCAATCGTGCCGGAATTCGGGCTGCGCCTGTACCAGAAACCGGCGGGTTCAGATCTGGCGAACCTCAAATAGATTGGTCGGGGTGAGAAGATGGATTCGAGCCTTCGGCTCTCACCCTACGGGCGCACTTCGTGCGTCTGTCGGCGCTTCGCGCCTCGGTGTGAACTTCCGGCCCCTGCCTCCCGAAGGCATTAGGTCGTTTGTAAGCAATTGTTTTTAATAGGCATGCTGGAGACGCCCGTGGACGTAAGTGCCTAACAAGTCATAACGGGTCAGGACTGATCCCGGCAATTTTCCGGCAGAGCTTTGGCGATTTGTCAGTCAGTCATAGCTCGAGCGCCGGCCAGGCGGTAGAGGGCCGGAAGCACTAACAGCGTGAGTAACGTCGAAGATAAAATACCGCCGACCACAACAGTTGCCAACGGACGCTGGACTTCCGCGCCAATGCCAACATTAAGGGCCATAGGCACAAATCCCAGACTGGCAACCAGCGCCGTCATCAGAACCGGCCTTAGACGGACCATCGCGCCTTCGATAATCGCGACATCGAGCGATTTTCCTTTGGCGCGTAGATCGCGGATGAAAGACAGCATGACGACGCCATTGAGCACCGCTACGCCGGAAAGGGCAATGAAGCCAACAGCGGCGCTGATCGAGAACGGCATGCCACGAAGCCACAGCGATAGTACGCCGCCAGTCAGCGCGAGCGGAACGCCACTGAATACCAACAAGGCGTCGCGTGCCGAGCCGAATAGGCCATACAACAATGCAAAAATCAGGAGGAGTGCGAGTGGCACGACGATACTGAGGCGTTCGCTGGCGGACTGAAGTTGCTCAAATGTTCCGCCGTATTCAACCCAATATCCGGGAGGAATTTCCACGCTTTGTGGCATTCGTGAACGCAATTCGTCAATGAACGTGCCGAGATCGCGGCCGCGAACATTTGAGGTGACAACCATGCGGCGCTTGCCGTTTTCACGGCTTATTTGGTTCGGGGCCATGACAATTTCGATGTCCGCAACCTCGTGCAATGGTAGCCCGGTTCCATCCGGCAGCGTGACCGGAAGTCTCCTGATGGCCTCGATATTCTCCCTGCGGTCGTCAAGCAGACGCACGACGACATCGAAACGCCGATCGCCTTCGAAAATCTGTCCGGCGGTAACGCCACCGACGGCGATGGACAGCGTTCGCTGTACATCGGCCACGTTCAGGCCATATCGCGCAAGGCTGGCGCGATCCGGCGTCACAGTAAGCATGGGAAGGCCGGTGACTTGCTCCGACTGAACGTCGGCGTTACCTGCTACTGATTGCAGCAGCCTTTCTACCTGACCACCGATGTCCACCAGGGTATCCAGATCGTCGCCGTAAATCTTGATCGCAACCTCGGAGCGCACACCGGCAATCAATTCGTTAAACCGCATCTGAATTGGCTGAATAAATTCATATTTGCTTCCCGGTATACGATTAACTGTGGCTTCCATTTCCGCAACCAGTGTCGCTTTTGGCTTGCGTGGATCTGGCCAATCGTCTCTTGGTTTCATGATGATGAAAGTGTCAGCGACCGACGGGGGCACGGCGTCAGTGGCTATATCCGCTGTGCCGATCTTGGAAAACACATGCAGCACCTCCGGCAGTGCCTTGATCTGCTCTTCCAGAATGCTCTGCATCGACAAAGCCTGGCTCAGACTGGTTCCGGGAATGCGCAACGCATGCATCGCCACGTCACCTTCGTCGAGCGTCGGCAGGAATTCAGCTCCGAGCCTGTTGGACAGCACGCCGGCACCGACCAACAGCATGGCGGCGAATGCGACGACCAGAACACGAGCCCGAAGCGCGAGCGACAGCAGTGGTCTGTAACCACGGTGCGCCATTGCCATCAGCCAATTGTCACGTTCCTGTACCATTCCCGATACAAAAGTTGCAACCGCTGCTGGCACAAATGTCACTGAGAGTAGCAACGCGGACAGCAAAGCCCCGCTCACGGTCAATGCCATTGGGCGAAACATTTTCCCCTCAACGCCGGTTAACGTGAGGATTGGTAAATACACGATGATAATGATTGCGATTCCGAAGATACTGGGTTTCAGCACCTCGCGAGTAGCAACTTGAGTAACTTTTAACCGCTCCTCAAGAGACAGCAAACCGCCACGTTCTCGTTGAGCGATCGCGAGTTGCCGTAGACAGTTCTCCACGATAATGACAGCGCCGTCGACAATCAGGCCGAAATCGAGTGCACCGAGGCTCATCAAGTTGCCGGAGACACCAGACTCGACCATTCCGGTAATTGTCATCAACATTGCCAATGGGATTACGGCTGCGGTGACGAGAGCGCCACGCCAGTTGCCGAGCATCGCGAACAAAATGACGATGACGAGCAACGCACCGGCCGTCAAATTTTCGCGCACTGTATCAATCGTCTGATCGACGAGATGCGACCGACTATACAACGGCTCCACAATCACACCGTCCGGTAGCGAGGGTTGAATCTCTGTAATTTTTTGTTCAATCCCTCGCGCGACCGTACGACTGTTCTCTCCAATAAGCATGAAGGCGGTACCCAGTACGACTTCACGGCCATCCTGCATAGCTGCCCCATTTCGCAATTCGTGACCGAGCGAAACGGTCGCTACGTCGCGAACGTAAATCGGAATGCTTGATCTGGAACCCACAACAATGTCGGCCAGATCGGCCAGCCCCGTCGCCTGTCCTGGCGAGCGCACCAAATACTGCGCGCCAGAGCGTTCGATGTAACCGGCGCCGACATTTGTGTTGTTTGCGTCAAGGGCAGCAACCAGGTCGTCGAGGGATAAGCCGTAAGCAAGCAGCTTCTCCGGTATTGGCGCAACCAGGAATTGTTTGGTGTAGCCACCAACGGTGTTGATCTCGACAACACCAGGCGTCTGCCGAAGCTGTGGTCGAATGATCCAATCCTGCACTTCGCGTAAATGCATCGGATCGTGTTCGGCACCAGGTGCAGACGAGACCGTGTACATGAATATTTCGCCAAGCCCGGTTGCAATAGGGCCCGGCTCCGGTTCCAGGCCCTCAGGCAACTGTCCACGGGCCTGCGCAAGACGTTCATTGATGAGTTGCCGGGCAAAGTAGATATCCGTTCCTTCCTCAAAAACGGCAGTCACCTGCGACAGGCCATAACGCGAGACAGAACGTGTGTAATCGAGTCGTGGCAGTCCTGCCAGGGCGGTTTCGATTGGGAAGGTGATCCGGCTCTCGGTCTCCAACGGCGAGAAGCCCGGTGCTTCAGTGTTGATCTGCACCTGAATGTTTGTAATGTCTGGCACAGCGTCAATCGGCAGATGCTGATAGTTGTAAATTCCAAGGCCGCCGATGGCGATAGCAGCGGTAAGTATTAGTGCACGACGCCGTAGTGCGATGTCGATAATATTTTCGAGCATGAGGGTCGTTCCCTTAGTGGTCGTGACTGGCGCCGGACTTTTCGATGTCGGCTTTGACGAGAAACGAATTCTCAGTGACATATGTCGTGCCCGGTTCTAGCCCGCCAAGAACCTCGACAAGTTCTCCGTCGCGGCGTCCTAGATCCAGCATGCGGACCTCATAGGTGTCGCCAACCCGGGCATAGACCACAGTAAAGTCACGAAATGACTGCAAACCACTTTCACGCACCGCCAGTAGCACATCGTGTTCGGCAATAACGGCGACTCCTTGCACAAACTGGCCGGGTCGCCATACGGAATCCACGTCCTTCACCAGCACGCGCGCAGTGGCTGCCCGGCTGTTGGTATCGAGGGTTGGCAAAATGCGTTCGATCGTGCCGGCAGTCGCTGTTGAACCATCCACACTGGAAATTCGGACAGTCTGGCCCACGGCGACTTGGTCCAGATTGCGCGCGTATATCTTGAAATCTGCAACGAGGCGCGACATGTCCGCAATGACGTAGAGCGGTTTGTCACTCGAAGTGCTCCCTACCGATGCATCACGTGCGATTACCGTGCCGTTCCGCGGTGCCGTGACAACATACGTTTGCAGACTCTCGTTCGATTGCACGCGAGCCAGTTCCTCACCCTGGCGCACGCTGTCGCCAACCGCTTTTTGCAGAGACAGGACGAGACCTGGGAAACGACCACGGACTTCCGTCACTGCATCCGGGTGGGGTAGTACGCTCCCCTGCAGTTCGATTGTCTCGCGGATCTGTCCGCTTGTGGCCTGCACAACCTCGATGCCCATCGCTTTCGCTACATCATCCTCAATCTGCGTGCGTCCTTCGTATGACTCGTAATGCCATTGATACTGGCTGCCGGAATGTCTTGCCGATACCATGACATCGAATGAATGAGGCTCAAGAACGACTGCATTGCCGCGGAGGAAGTCTCTTTGCGAGGAAAAGGCGAATGGGTCCACTCGGTCGCCTAATCGACCCAGCTCGATCGACAGTTCAACGGCATTCGGCGCGATCGGTTGATCATCCCGAAATGGGTAGACTCGAAACTCGGGTGGAACGCCGGTTTCGAAGATTGTGATTTCCAGAGCGAAATCGCCATCCCGAATCAGCCGCCCGTTGTGCGGCCCCCGCTCGAAGTCTTGCTCCTCCCGCGCCGCTGCTCCGTGGCTATTACTACTGTCTGATCCCTGTTGATTACCACAACCGGCAAGCGACAACACGAGGCCGGATACGGCCGCAAAACAGATAAAACTGAATCGAAAGCAGCGCTTCATGGCGTGACTCCAGTAATCGGTGCGAGCCATTTTGAGCCGCCGCCGGTCAATCGCTCTATATCGATAAGGTAAAGGTGATGGTTATTGCATGCGTCAAGGCGTGCTGTGCGTGCGGCCAGAAGCTCGGCTTGAGCATTTACCAGTTCCAGGTGAGAGAAGCGACCAAGGCGGTAACCGTCCTCAATGTCGTTGAGTATCGTAGTGGCTCGCGGCAGAATTTCTTTGTCAAAAAAATCTACTTCCGTACGAGTGTGAAGTAGCTCCCGGTAAAGCTCGTAAAGCGTCGCATGAATATCCAGTCGCGCATCCTGCTCCTCGAATTCCGATCTTTGGCGCAGCGCATTGGCACGGCGCAAAGCCGGCGCTGCTCGTGAGGATGAACCAAGAGGTACCGATACCCCGAACACAAGTGCCTGATCATCCAGCAACTCGAACCGGCGAACCCCAGCAGATAACGTCCAGCCGGGTCGTTGTCGTGCGGTGGCCAACTGGGCCTGAGCTTCCTGAAGGCGTCTTTCCGAAGCAAAACGAAGAAGATCCGGATTGCGGCCGAGATTCGTCGCAACGGTTTCGAATGGTGCTAACTCTGCGAGACTGCAAAGCATTGCATCCGCCGTTCCAAACTTCGGTGTTGAATCACCCCAGGTCGCTGCTAGCAACACGCGCGCCGCCTGCAACGCATGTTCGGCGTCCTCCAGTTGCAGTCGCGCATTCGCCACACGAATCTCAGTTCGTAAACGCTCGACCGCAGGCGCAGCGCCAGCGCGTTCACGCGTCTCTGCGAGTTGTGTAGCATGCTCCCAGACGTCTACAGACTGCTCGGCCAGGTCAAACAAATACTGTTGATGGACCACCGCCAGAAAGCGGCGGGCAAGCAATGTCATCAAGTCGAGACGCTCGATATCAAGGACATTCTCAATCTGACTTTCTTGCGCAGATGCAACGGATATGCGGCCGGTACGAATGTCCGAGGATTCGAAAATTCGAGACAGGCGCAATGTGGTTTCGCTTGCATCGAATCCTGAAACCGCCCCGGTGCCTGCAAAGTCCTCAACCTGCAGATCAACCGACCACTGTGGCTTCAACGCTGCCTGGTTGAGATCTGCGGCTGCTGCTTCGCGGCCGAATGACGCTGATCGGAGTCGCGGGTTTCGCTCCAGGGTAAGTTCCGCCGCCTGCAGCAACGTCAACGGAGGCGAATCAGACGCAACCTCCTGGGGCCAAGCGACTGTGGTGGCAAGAACCAGCCACGGTATGAATAGACGAGACAAAGCACTCTCCTAATCGTTTGAACAAGTGCGGCAAAGCCGCAACGAGATTGCTATCCAGCAATCAGTTGTTCTAAACGATCGGAGGTCGATGGAGAGGCGGAGTTAGGTTATCCGGCGGTCCGGCGCTGGGAGGCGGAATTCCTCCGTTGCTGTGCCATTTAACGGCGGTTTTCAGATTGGCCGCATAAATCAGTGTCACCGCTGACACACCAAGATCGTGTGCGTGTGTCGTGCCAGAATCACCAAGACCATCAACGTCTTCTGGAGACCCGTTGTCATGATCATTGTCGTCGTGATGCTGACTTACGCCGTGCTCATGGCCGAAATGCGCGTCCTGATGAGTATGAATTTCGACTTGCGGAATTCCGGATGCAATGACAGCTAGCAAAAACACAGACAGAATCACTGTGCGTCCATGGGCGGAATTTGTCACCTGGGTTGCCATCGCTTCAGACAGTGCCACAATGCCGAAGGCATCTCAACACAAGTTTGACAGGAAATGACAAGCATGGATGATGCCGATCCTAGGCAGTGCTCTAGTGAGTTGACGCTAACTCTGTGAATGTTTGAGGCGCTAACTGGTCGGGGTGAGAAGATTTGATTCGGGCCTACGGCCCTCACCCTCGCTTCGCTCGGGCGCGCTGAAGCGCGTCCTGATTCGCTTCGCGAATCGGTGAATTCAATTTTCAGTTCCAACGCAAATTCGGAGACTGTCTCTTCGGGTCCTAAATACTCGTGTTAGGTCTGACGGTCAGGCTTTCTTCTTTATAGAGACCAGCTCCGCGCTCCAGCGGCTTGCCGAAAGCACCTCGAGCCAGCAGTCGTTCCACTCCACCGTGTCCCCTTCTACCGGAATCCGTCCGAGCAGGTCCGTGACTAACCCGCCCAGCCTCGATACCTCCGTATCAGGCGGCAACTCAATGTCCAGCTGTCGGCACAAATTGCGCAGTTCTATGGACGCCAGCGCATGGACTGATCCGTCTTTCCGTTGCCACAGTTCTTCTACCGGCCGATCACTTTCATCGACGATGTCACCAACGATTTCCTCGAGCACGTCCTCGAGCGTGACAATGCCCTGAATGTCTCCGTATTCATCAACGACAATCGCCATGTGCCGTTGGGCCTCTTTGAAAGTCCGCAGTAATGAATCGAGGGGCGCGCTTTCCGGAACCACGACCGGCTCGTGGACCAGGCGCGACCAGTCAATCGGCTCATCAGCGTTTTCTTGCAACTGAAAAAGTAGTTCCTTCGCCATTACCACGCCGGAAACCTGATCCAGATGATCTGTCGTTGAGAAAGGAAAACGGCTGTGCCCAGATTGTTTCAGTATTTTTAGTACCTGTTGTCGGTTGATCGTGGCCGACAGATAAACGATCTGTTTCCGGGGCAGCATCACGTCCGATGTACTCAGTTTGTGCAGTTCTGATGCGCCGACGATGATTCCCGCGGTCTGCGCGCCGACCACTCCCTCGGTACGTCCAAGCGCGGCCAGCAGCCGAATCTCTTCAACGGACGTCACCGGTACGTCCTTCCCAGCCCGCAGCGATCGGGAGATGCCCCCGCTCAAAAGGACAAGCGGGCGCAAAGCGACGACCAGCGCGCGAATGCCATAGGCAACTGGCTTGGCTAATCTCACCGAATGTGTGACTCCGAGGGTCTTTGGAATGATCTCTGTGAAAAGCAGGACGGCTGTCGTAAATACGATCGTGAAAATCCACAGCGTGTCCGCGCTGAATGCATCCTCATAGGTCGCGCCTGCTACCGCGGTGCCGATCGTATGCGCGATGGTGTTGGTGATGAGAATGGCGGCGATTGGCATGTCAATCCGGCGCTTAAACTCTCTCAGAAGCAGCCCGGAACGTTTGCCCTGTTGTGCAAGCGCCTCGACCTGTGCGTATTTAATGGATAGCAGAACCGACTCGAAAATCGAACACAGAAACGACACGGTCAGCGCCACGGATACCGCGGCAATGAATACCTGCATGTTCTCCTCCAACGGCAAAGCTTGTGTGTCTAATTCCTGGTTTGCCGCAAAAAAAACCGTGAACTTCAAGTGTCGGGAAACCGATGCAATGCCCTTCGACGGTAAGGCAACACGGGATCACGTAGCAGTCGAAGCACTCTTTCACAGATCGCTGCATCTAAATATCATAGAGCAGCGGCAGTACAATCGAAAAACCAACCCACATTATGATCGCTAGCGGCACGCCGACTCTGAGGAAATCTGAGAACCTGTATCCACCGGCGCTCAAAATAAGCAGGTTCGTTTGATAACCGAAGGGCGTTGCAAAGCTCATATTGGCACCGAACAGAACCGCCAGCACGAACGGCATCGGTTCAACACCTAATTGCTGTGCAGTCGCAATCGCGATAGGCGTGCCAATGACCGCTGCCGCGTTGTTTGACACAATATTAGTCAGCACAGTCATGATCAGGATAAAGGCACTCAATATAACCGGTGCTGGCAGATTTGATGCGATGCCGACGAAGCCTGCTGCTAGATACTCCGCCATACCGGTTCCCACAAGGGCCTTTCCGAGAGCAAGGCTGGTCACGATTATCATGATCACCGGGATTGACAGAGAACGTGCCCCATCGCGCCAGGTCAGGCAGCCCAACGCCAGCATCAGCCCGACACCAATGAGGGCACTGATCGCGATCGGCATTATTCCGAATGCTGCAGCCAGGACCACGAATGCTAATAC